>C687J35174_10012007_pt1 | contig 10614 bp, 10 predicted proteins | sample RifCSPhighO2_01_FD_35174 | JGI IMG/M metagenome (IMG submission 35174) | reverse complement strand
GAGATGAAGGAGGTGTATGAGAAGTATAAGCTGTTGTGGGACCCAGAAGGGAATCCTATTAATTTTGCAGAGCGTAAAATCTCAGACCACGATGGCTCGTTGATCTTGAGCGTTGACCTCGCAACAGAGGATATTGTGGGGTACACGGCAAAACCGCAGGGTCGTTCACCAGTGCTCATATTTTCCGATAGAGGCCATAAACCGGATGATTTCTTTGACCCTATTGCGCGGCCCAAAGACGGAATGATCACGCTTGAAAAAGGCCGCTTTTACATATTCTATACCTATGAGTGGTCACGCGTGCCCACCTTGTTCGCAGCTGAAATGGTTGCCATGGACGAGCGTTCAGGAGAGTTTAGAAGCCATTACGCTGGATACATAGATTCCGGATGGGGATATGGAAGGAATGGAGAAGAAAAAGGGTGGCCTTTGGTGTTGGAAGTGCGGCCGTTTGATGACAACATCATCATTCGCCACAAGCAGCTCATTTGTAAACTTCGGTATGAGAACGCGCAAGAACTGCCTTCGAAGGTATACGGAGAAACCGGCTCGAGCTACGTGCGCCAAAAAGGCGCGTTGCTGTCTAAGCATTTTCGACCAGTTGGCACGAGCTCTGCTATCATCTAATCCTAATGTAGAACCTACGAGATATGGATAAAGGGGGAACCCTCATGACAGATTTAGTCAAGTTTGCTCCGGTATATCAAGCGCCTCAGCTGAATGATGAAGCAGTATGGGCCGTGGGTCCGTTCGTGACGAGCTTACAAGCAGCCGTGTATTCATTCCGAAGCATTCTGCCGCCCCAGCTCCTGGGAGCTCTTTTTTCGAGAGCGAGCAGGGCCGCGGGAGACTTGCGAGAAGTGCTTTGGAGCGAATATCTTGGGCCTATTCTGTATCCGAAAGAGGAAACCCAAGAGAATCTTGATTTCGCTCGCGAGTTGCGCGAAGTAATCCAGTTCTATCACGACCATCCCAATCCTTCGTACAATACCAAGCGCGCATACCAGTTTTTCGCAAAGTGGCTGGCTCAATATGGCGATGACTCTATAGCCCAGATGGGTTCCACCAACCTGGTTGCATGCGGTTTGTCGCAGCCTGGCATCAAATTCATCGAAGACCAGCGGGTTGGGTTAGCTCCCATCGAAAAGTCCACCCGGTATGTGGACTTTAGCAGACGAACCAACGGATGGTTTGGCTACTTCACGGACCCCCGGCTTCAGGAGTGGGGGTTCGATGGTGAATACCGGACAGTTATGGATGGGCTGTTTGAGGTATATACCAAGAGCATCCCGGTGTTGATTGCGCGACTTCAAGCGCAGTATCCCGAAGAAAAAACCTCGGTTCTTGAAAAGAAAGCGTTCGACGAGCTTCGCGGTTTTCTTCCCATGGCTACGCTGTCGCAGGTCGCGTTCCATGGAAACGCCCAGGCATTCCAGTATCTCATTGTTCGGTGTATGGAGCATCCCTTGGGCGAACTCCGATGGTTCGCATCGCTCGCGCGGGAAGCCCTAGATGAAGAGATTCCTTCCTTATTACTCCGTTTGGATGACGAGGCAACCAAGGAATACGCAAAAGAATTGCAGGATCGCAAAGAACGCGTGGCAACTCTTGCTAATGAGTTCTTTCCTGCAAAAGCGGATTCGGAGCCCTACGTTAAACCAGAAGTCCGTCTTGCGGAAGCAGACCCCGAAGGCGAGAACAAGGTTATCACGGGTTTGCTGTTTCCGAGTCTTGGGCCGCGTTACTCGTGGCAGGAAATACTCAGTCAAGTTCGTTCGTGGCCTGATGAGCGAAAGAAACAGGTTCTCGATGCCCATTTCGCGGGACGAAAAGCGCGATGGCAGAAAGTGGGACGCGCGTTCGAAAACGCGTTCGTGCGCTTTGAGATAACAATGAATCTTGGAGCGTATCGCGATTTGCATCGCCACCGCATGCACACCCAAGACCGGCAACTGTTCACGGCGGCACTCGGCTATGAAATGCCTTCTGCCATCAAGGAATTCGGCCTGGAAGGCGCGATGCGAGAGCACATGGAAGCGCTCTCCGTGCTTTTCCAAAAGATTGAGGAGAAAAGCCCGGATGTCGCGCAGTATGTGCCAAGCTTGTTCCATTTCGTACGGTTCTACCAATACCAGAATGCGAGAGAGTTCTTCTGGGAGGTGGAGCTTCGCACCGGCCCTCAAGGCAGGCCTGACTATCGCTGGATCGAGCAGGAAAAGTACCGGCTGTTGCAGGAAGTTTGGCCCTTGCTCATGTCGTATGTGTTAGTAGACATGAATGAGTATGATCTTGCGAGGCGCGGCACCGAAGAGCGTATCGCGAAGAAAGAGAAAGATCTGACTAAACGCCTAGGCGATATCGCAGGCTCATAGACGCGCAGTTGCGCGTCTTTTTCTTTGCTCATACCCAGAACTTTGCTATACTCAACCATGACAGTTTTCCTTATCGCGGCTTTGAGCGCAGACGGATTCATAGCAAAGAATTCGAGCCATTCGACTTTAACCTGGAGAAGCCAAGAAGACAGACAGTTTTTCATCGCAAAGACAAAAGAGGCTCGGGTGGTGGTTATGGGCCTCAACACGGCTAAAACCTCAAAGCGGCCCATGCCAGAGCGCTTAAACATCATCTACGCGAAGAGTAAGGAAGAGCTCCCGCAGTGGCAGGAGTTTGAAGGATGGGAAGTTACACAGAAGGATCCTGTCTGTCTTCTGCAAGAAATTGCAAAAAGAGGATATGAACANGTTGCGATTTGTGGAGGGCAGGCGATATACACCATGTTCATCACAGCAGGCGTAGTAGATAAACTGTACCTCAGCGTTGAGCCCGTTCTCTTTGGCCAAGGCATGACGCTGTTCAATAAAGAACTTGATATAAAACTTGAACTCGTTGATACGAAGAAGTTAGGGGAACAGACGGTCTTATTGGAGTATAATGTTTTGAAATGATACAAAAGAATCCTTATCCAGGGAAGTTCATAGTGTTCGAAGGGCTCGACGGTTCGGGCCAGTCAACCCAAGCAGCATTGCTGCGTGATTTCCTTTTGGGGCAGGGGAAAGAGGTACTGCTTACCAAAGAGCCAACGCAAGAAGGCGCTGCGGCAAAGAAAATACGAGAGATCGTGGTTGAGAAAAGCGTTACAGCTTCTCCGCAAGAACTGCAGCAGCTTTTTACTCAAAACAGGGCAGAGCACTTAGATACTGTTATCATTCCTGCCCTTAAGCTCGGCACCTGGGTTATTTCCGACCGCTATTTCTTCTCAACCTTTGCGTACGGGGCAAGCCAAGGAGTGGATCTTGAGTGGCTCATTGAACAGAACCAGAAATTTCTTTTGCCAGATCTCACCTTTCTTCTTAAGGTGAGCCCTGCAGTTTGCGTTGAGCGCATTCAAAAACGTGGGAAGACCATAACGCTTTTCGAAGAACAGGAGAAACTAACGAAGATATGGAAGGCGTACGAAACGTTTCCCCAGAGATTTGAGAATATGCATGTTATTAACGGCGAACAGTTGGAAGAACAAGTTCACCAGAATATTGTAATGTTTCTATGAACTACATTCCAACCATAGGGCTTGAAATACACGCCGAGCTCAAAACAAAGAGCAAGATGTTTTGTTCGAGCCCGAACGATCCTTTCGAAACACGGCCAAATGTCAACGTATGCGAGGTATGCATGGGGCATCCAGGCACGCTGCCTGTGGCAAACCAGGAGGCTATTACAAAGGTTTTGAAGGTAGGATTGGCGCTCAATTGCACTATTCCAGAGTTTTCGAAGTTCGACAGGAAAAACTACTTTTATCCCGATCTTCCCAAGGGTTATCAGATAAGCCAGTATGATATGCCTTTTTGCAAAGAAGGGTATCTCGAGGTTGAAGGGAAGAAGATACGCATTACCCGTGTGCATTTGGAAGAAGATACTGCGCGGCTCGTGCATCCTGAGAAAATGAACCACTCGCTGGTTGATTTTAACAGAGCAGGCGTGCCTTTAATGGAATTGGTCACCGAGCCCGACATTGTTTCTGCCAAGGAAGCAAAAGCGTTTGCCGAGGCCCTCCAAACCATTCTGCGGTATCTCAATGTGTCAGACGCGGATATGGAGAAGGGGCAGATGAGGGTGGAAGCCAATGTCTCGGTTCGTTCAGAGGAACAGAAAGAGCTTGGAAAGAAAGTAGAAGTAAAAAACCTCAACTCTTTTCAATCAGTTGAGAAAGCGATTGAGTTTGAAATTGAGAGACAAACAAGCGTCCTTGAGTCGGGGAAAAAGGTTTCTCAGGTAACCATGGGGTGGGATCCCGCGAGAGGGACAACTTTTGTCCAAAGAGAAAAGGAAGAAGCGCATGATTATCGGTATTTCCCAGAACCTGACCTGCCGCCTTTGCGTTTTACTAAAAAGGAAATAGAAGAGTTGAAGAGGAAGCTTCCAGAACTGCCTGAAGCGAGGAAAAAGCGGTTCCAAGAAGAGTACAAGCTTACAGAGAAAGAAACCGATATCTTTGTTCGGTTTAAAGATCTGGGAGAATACTTTGAGAAGGTGGCGAGCGAACTGGCCCTTCGACCCGGCTCAGGGCAGGGAGACAAGAAGCAGGCAAAGCTTGCCGCAAACTATATACTTTCCGATCTCTTGGGCCTTCTTCAAGGTTCTTCGGTTATTGGAAAGGATTTCCGCATCACCCCCGAGGACTTTGCAGAGCTGGTCACTCTTATTCATAAAGGTACAATTTCGAGCAATATTGCAAAACAGGTCTTAAAAGAAATGTTCGCTACAGGCGAGGATCCTCACCACATCATTGATGCAAAAGGATTGAAGAGCCTTACCAACACAAAAGAGATCGAAGAGATCGTAAAAGAAGTCATTGCAGGGAACCCAAAGGCAGTAGAGGACTACAAAAAAGGAAAGGAAACCGCGCTCCAATTCCTTATTGGCCAAATGATGGCCAAAACCCGCGGAACCGTCAGCCCGGATCTTGCAAGTAAAACCCTCAAACAATTATTAAAGTAGCTTGAGCAACAAAAGACAGGCATTACTGCCTGTCTTTTGCTTCGAGAAAGACAAATCGCTTTATCTGCGATCTTGCCAGTTTCCTCGAGGAGCGCGTGGCTCCATGGGCCTTGCAGGGTTCACTGTAAGAGTTCTTCCTGCGGCTTCCTTTCCATTCCACATTTCAATGGCTTTCTGTGCTTCTTCTGCTGTTGCCATTTCCACAAAACCAAAGCCTTTTGAGCGTCCGGTTGTGCGGTCTTGGATAATAGTAGCAGATTCCACAGTGCCAGCTTGCGCGAACATTTCGCGAAGTTCATCTTCGGTAGTGTTGTAAGAAAGGCCACCCACGTAGAGTTTCTTTTCCATAGTGTGCATGATTAAGTTAATAAGTACTTTCGCGTAAGGCGACCTCCTTCACTTTACTGTAACCACTTACTACGAACAAAATGCATTATAGCATATGGAGCTAGTAATGCAAGAGCCGCCTTTAAGTCCTTAATCCAGTGAATGCGGTTGTCTTTTTTGAACCAGGTCATTTGGCGGCGGGCAAAGTCTTCTGTTGCTCTCACCGCCTGTTCTATCATTTGGTTTTTTGTGAGTTTGCCTTGGAGATATTGAGAAGCTTCACGGTACTCAAGGCCAAAACTCTCTATCCTTTGCCAAGAAAGCCCTGAGTCCCTCAACTTTTTTACCTCTGTAAGCAATCCTTTTTTGAGCATAGCAAGAAATCTTTTCTTGATGAGTTTTCTCAACGCCTCCGGAGATTTTTTCAGCCCAAGAAAAATAACAGGATAGCCGCCCACAGAAGTGGGCGAGCCTCGCTCCGCTCCGCGGAGCGGGGGGACAGGCCTGCCCGTTATAAGATTAATTTCGAGAGCGCGGATGAGCCTTCTCTTATTCTTCGATTCAATAGTTCTTGCTCTTGCAGGGTCCAATTTCTTAAGTTTTGCGAAAAGCTGTTCTATGCTTTCTTTTTCGAGTTGCTTTCTTAGTTTTATATCTGGCTTTACTTCGGGGATATTCCAGCCGTCAACAACAGAATAGATGTAAAAGGGGCTGCCTCCCACAAGAATAGGAAGCCTTTTCTTTTTCATGATCTGGCCCATAGTTTTCTTCGCAAGAATGCTGTATTGCGCAATAGTGAATCTTCTTTTTGGGGACGCGACACCCAAAAGATGATGAGGCACGCCCATCATTTCTTTTTTAGTCACTTGCCCAGACCCAATTTCCAGGCCTTTATATACCTGGCGTGAATCAGCGGAAATAATCTCGCCATCGAATTTCTTTGCGAGTTTTACTGCAAAAGCGCTTTTCCCCGAAGCGGTCGGGCCGACAATAACAAGGAGTTTTTGATTTTCCACGTTAGTGGATCTCTTCGCGTTTCTCTTTCCAGAACGTTCTGAGCTGTTCCAAGAACTCTATGAATACCTGGAAGGGAGCCTCAATGAGCACGTTCAAAAGAATGGAAAGAATGTTGTATCGCACCAGCTGGCCCGAGAACCATTTCCCGGTTTGAATAACAGGCAGGAAAAAGAAGTCGAATATTCCGAACAAGAATCCTTGTGATTGTTCTCCCACCATAAGTTCTCTTGAGCGGTGGCGAATGCGCGTTCCTCCGTAGGAAACCAAGGAAAGGAATAGCAAGAACACCACCATAGAAAGGAAGCTGAAACCTGCTTTGTTAAGCACCCAGGCTAGACCCCCAAAAGTCACAACGAACGTGAGCAGGTATACCATGACTACCAGGAATGCCAGGAACCCTTTCCGCTTCTTTGGGAGCGAAACTTCTTTTATGCTCTTTCGTTCGTTTTCGAGAGTGATCTTTGTTACCTCAAGGAGCATGCGCTGCAGATTTTCTTCGCTTGAGGATTTCACGCTCATAACCAACGCGAGCAAGAAGAGCGGAGGAACGCTAATGCTCCAGCCAATGGCTGAGTAATTCACGCCGTGGTTGAGGTATTGGTCGAAAGGAACCTCTAGAGCAAGGGCTATCAATACCTTTGAAAGGAACACAGACAAAGTGCTGAAGAAAGCGGCTTTGCGCATGCGCTTCTTGAGCTTGATAAGCCTCTTGTTGTATGCTTCCCGAATAGCTGTTTCGAAGCTTCCTGATACTGCGACGATATTCTCGAATCCGGTAGGGTCTTTGGTAAGGATGTCTCCAACAAGAAGGTACGGGGTATCGTAATTTTCGATTATTTGATAGAACTTCTCCCCAAGCGGATGTTTGAGCAAGTTCTCGATACGTTCTTTTGTTCCTTGGATAGTTTGCGCAATGCTTACAAGGGCAGAACTATCCACTGACTTCCAGTTGGGATAAAATCGTTCCAGTAAGTGCAGGGCTATAGTGGGGTCATCGAGCTTGTACAGAGAGCGGTGCACTCCCACATAGATAAGGAATACTCGGTCTTCTTCTGTGATGCGGTCGGTATCTTTTCTTCTCACCTGGACTCGTTCCTTCATGTCTTCAGCCATCCAATCGATAAGCGCCTTTTCTCTTGTGGGTGGAGCTAGGAGTTCCTCAATTTCGCACGAACCCAAAGCAAGCAGCCAGTTCTCAAGCCGGCCTTGCTGGTTTCCTTCGACATANTGCTTGCTGTTTTCCATGATAGCAGCAAGCTTGTTGATAATGCGCTGGACCTCCTCTATTTTTTGGGTAGGAATGCGGTTGTTTGGGAAATGCCCGCCCCTAATAAGCTCCTGAAGAAAAGGTTCTGCCATTTCTCCCGTGTGTTCGGCCAACAGTATTCTGCGCCTGAAGATCCTGTCTATGGCAGTTTTGCGCAAGAGGTGTTCTTCTCTCCAATCAACAACGCCTCGTATCTTTTCGTAGAATGACGCTACTTTTGAAGCGACCTCGTCAACGCCAATGGTGCCTTGCGCTTCTTTGGGTTCAAGCGACTGATACCAAATCTTATACTGCTCAATTAACCTTTTTGCTTTTTGCGAAAGTTCCATAGAATATTATACTTTTTTAGCAATTTCTTCTTGAACCTTTTTTAAAAAATCTGCAACAGAAAGCTGGCCAAGATCTCCTTTGCCTCTTTGGCGCACGCTCACGGTCCCTGCGTTTTCTTCTTTTTCACCCACTATTAAAAGATAGGGAATCTTCTGCATTTCTCCCTGCCGTATCTTTTTTCCAAGCGTCTCATTCTCGTCTTTGAGTTTTACTCTGAATTGAGAGAGCTTTGCGTGCACGCTCTGCGCGTATGCATTCAGTTTGTCAGAGATAGGGAGCACCCATATCTGCTCAGGGCTCAACCACAAAGGGAATGCTCCTGCGTAATGCTCAATAAGAAAAGCAATAAAGCGCTCGTGTGAACCCAAAGGAGCTCGGTGAATGACATACACAGGCTTGTCTTTTCCGTCTTTGTCTTTGTACGTAAGGTTGAAGCGCTTGGCAGCAATAAAATCAAGCTGGTTCGTGGAAGCTGATTCTTCTCTTCCAACAACGCTCTTTATCTGGAAGTCTACTTTTGGCCCATAGAAAGCTGCTTCGCCTTCCGCGAATTCAAAAGGAAAGCCAGAACGTTTCATGGCGCTTTGCACTATTCCCACTGCTTTTTTCCAGCCTTTGGGGTCAGTAATGTACTTTGCCTTGTCTCGAGAAGGCAGNGAAAGCCGCATNCGAAAGTCTTTGATGCCAAACACCTTTGTGTACCAAAACTCATGCAGNTTCATGACTTTCAAGAATTCTTCNTCNACCTGTTCTTCGGTGCAGTAGATATGTGCGTCATTCTGCGTCATTCCGCGCACGCGCAAAAGCCCGGCCAACGTGCCAGACAATTCATAGCGATATACGGTTCCGTATTCGGCGAATCTCAAAGGAAGATCTCTCCAGCTTCTTTGTTCTGCCTTATAGATCAAATGGGTGTGCGGGCAGTTCATGGCTTTGAGATAGTATGTTCCGTCATCCAACTCCATAGCAGGGAACATGCTGTCTTTGTAATAGGGGAGATGACCAGAAGTTTTGTACAAAGTGTCTTTGGCGATATGCGGAGTGGTTACTCTTTGGTATCCCCATTCTTTTTCAATTTGCTTTGCGTAGGCTTCTATCTCGTCTCGCAGAATAGTGCCATTAGGCAGCCACAAAGGAAGCCCTGGGCCAACTTCAGAAGCAAAGGTAAAGAGTTTGAGTTTTTCTCCCCACACTCTGTGGTCGCGTTTCTTTGCTTCTTCAAGCTGCCACAAGTGCGTATCAAGTTCTTTCTTGGTTGTAAAAGCCGCTCCGTATACGCGAGTGAGCATGGGATTCTTTTCGCTTCCTTTCCAGTAGGCTCCTGCGACATTGAGAAGTTTGAAACCGTCCAGAGGAAGTTCTTTGGTATTCTTTACATGGCCGCCTCTGCATAAATCCAAAAACGCGTCGCCGGTGTATACCATTCCAACTTTTGATCCTTTATCCTTAATCTTTAACTCCTTGATAAGCTCAAGTTTAAAGGGCTGCTTTAGCTTCTTGAAATGCGTGGAAGCTTTTTGTGAAGTCCAAAGCTCTTTTTTGAAGGCAAGGTTTTGTTTCGCAATTTCCCGCATTCCTTTCTCAATACGAGATAAATCAGCGTCGGTAATCTTGAGATTCCCAAAATCATAATAGAACCCGTTCTCAATAACCGGTCCTATTCCTAAGGTAACCTTAGGATAGAGTTTTTGTACGGAAGCTGCCAAAAGGTGGGCAAACGAATGTCTTGCCCTGAGTATATCGAAGGGCCGCATCTCATCCAAATTCTGCATGTTTCCAATAGTAGCACAAAAGCCCCCAACACAAAAGTGTCAGGCGAAGACTTATTTTTCTTTTTTAGTTTCTATAAGCTTACGCTTTTTGAGAAAAGTCAGAATTGAAAAACCGCACTTTTTGCATAATTCCGTTCTTTGCAGAAGCCCAAACCCGACTGTTATGGAATCGTTCTTAATCTGTTTCTTGCATAAATCGCATTTTGTTATCCTCATGGTAACTTTATTATAAACGATGAAAAATGGGTGTCAATTGGAAACTAAGCGAAGCTTAGTTATTCATTTGAAACTAAGTGACACTAAGTTTAACTTAGTTATCAGATACCGTGGGAAAATACATGCTATCGCATGAATATTTCCACGCTTGACTTTTTGTATGATATATGCTATTATAACTTTGTAAAAAGTAGTTCTTTGAGAACAATCCAGAGCGGCGAAATGGACATTTCCGCCTCATCGGCGGATATGCCGAAGAGGCATAAGCAAGGAACATTCAGAAAATCAGAAACGGAATGAAGAACGAAAGTTAGTGTTCATCTCGCCGCTATGGAAAAGGAGCCGTAGTGGTAAGAACATTGAAAATAAAAATAGGACGCTTTCTCCAAAGCGTCCGGCGTCTGCCTCTTTGGCGGATTGCCTTCCTGGCAACGGGATTGGGAGGCGGTGAGGAAGTGCTTTGCTTCTTCTCAATATCTCCCGCGGAGCGCGGGATTGCTATAGAAAGCCCCGATAAAGATCGGGGGAAGGGGGGGAGAAATGGAATTCTCCATGCGACCGGCCGCCGACGGCCAGACGGGCGCCGAGCGTCGCGAAGGGCTTAAGCCATTCGCGGAAGCCCTCAAAGGAGGGCGCAAGGTGATGGCACGGCTTGACGAGCCGTGCCGCAGGCTTCTGGCTGGGACGGTT
>C687J35174_10012006_pt1 | contig 10615 bp, 7 predicted proteins | sample RifCSPhighO2_01_FD_35174 | JGI IMG/M metagenome (IMG submission 35174) | reverse complement strand
CTGGGAGACACCACCCCCCCACTTTGAAATGCTTTAAGGTTATTATTATTATTTTTTTCAACCAACGAAGTCTCGGTATGTTCGGTAGTTTCGGTAGTTCGGTAGTCTTTTTCGTTAAGTTTAGCCAAAAGCTCGTCATCCGAAATATAACGACTAAATATGATGCCAAACTTCATTTTATCAAAAACAATCGTTTTTTTATTCACCCCATTAATTTTGGTGGGGGTGCTTAAACCAATATTCAAAAGTCGTAAATGTTTCCCAACACTCCTATTAGTGAATTTTTCACCCAAAGCATTAGCTACATCTTCGCAGGTAATTTTAAGGTCGCCTTCTGTTCCAGTAATTAACTCTGCTAGATGGTTTATAATTTGCCCATCATAGCTGCCAGAGCGAACTTCAATAATTTCTCTATTGTAGACTTCTAGGAATTTTTTGAACTCTTCCAAAACTTGTGGGTTATCCCAAACCAACGCTAAGAAGGAACGAGAGGCCTGCCTTAATCTAGGCTCTAGGCTCGAAAGGTCAATACTCAAAACATTCTGAACATCAACCTTAAAATAATTTTTAAATCTAAACATCAATAATTTATTAATGAGTGTTTGGCGTTCCTCGTAAAAGGAATGATCTTTCGTATCGGGTTTGCTCCCATCTTGAAAGGTTGCCTCGGTTAAGCATCTTGCCTCGGTTGCTACATCGCCAAAAGTTTTTCTCGTTGCAATAATTTTCGGGCAAAACACTCTAAAAAATTGAAGCTTGTTGGGGTCGTTCTTATCACATCGGATAACCGATTTATGTTTTTCAAAGCCAACATTAAGGAGTTTAATGATTTCGTTGGTTTCGTCAGAATCCTTGAAATCTGCTTCATCTAAAATCAAAGTTCCACCCCACTTCTCAATGAGCCTGAATACTGCTGCGGGTGTTATTGCCCCGGCTGCCTGCGTCGCTTTATAACACAATCCTCCGATGGTGTCCAAAAATCTACTTTTTCCCGTCCCAGTATCACCCAACGCCCTAAGGTAATTGATAGTATCGAATCGATCATAAACCCAACTAGTGATTATGTAGTAGGTTGCGATTCGGTAATATCCCTTGGAAACACCAACCCATTTTTTCAGGAATGTTTCAATTTCTGAAACTAGCTGCTCCTCACTTCCATATTCCTCAGCTCTTTGTGCCAGTAAAATGACACCTTTACTAACTTCCTCGGCGATGAGGGGAGAATAAACAACACCAGCAATATTAACGAGTGACTTGTATTCAACTTTACCCCCCCCATAAACAGCAAAAGATGGTTTGCCGTAGTCATTGATTTGCTCGTGAAGTATGCCATCATTTTCAAAAAAAGAAGTGTAGATGGTGTTTTCTTTTTTTGATTTAAGTTCCTCCTCGACCTTTTTTTCATCTTGCCCGAACTTCATCGAAATAATAGGGGCGACCAACTCTGTCATGGTTTTCATTGAAGTCCTCCAATTTTCCTAAGAAGTCCAAACATATTGCCGCCTCTAGCCTCACACCCAAAACATTTGAATTGGTTGTTTTTCTCGTTCCAATAAAAAGAAGGCTGTCCGCTGTGGCTCTTGTGCATGATGCACATCGTTGGGTTTCTGGAAACATCAAAGCCATAGTAAGCCATAACATCTTTAATGGTGATTTTAGAAACTACCTTTTTATGCCATTCATAAATTGGCTTTGGGTTGGCTGCTGGTTTAATGTTGCCCTTATCGTCAAAGTTCGCCTTCTGTTCTCTATCCAAAAATGGTTTAACCAAGTCGAGCAGTATTTTAAAATCAATCCTAGCCATTGGTTGGGCGGCATCAACAACTTCATAGGCTTCGCCGCTTGGGTGTATTGAAGGTGGACAAACAGCCTGTTTTCCATAGTATTGAAAATCCCCAGCGGTAACATCCCCCTTTTTTAGTTTTAAGCTGGTTGCTCCCGAACACAAATAATATTTATGGCCTGACTTCGAACTCTTGCGCCTTACTTCCAAAGTGTCGGGTAGGTTTTTGTTCAACAAATCCTGAAGCTCGGGAATATCAGAATCCAAAATAAAAATATCCCCATAACCGCCAATAATTCCAACGTTGCCGCCGTTCCTTAAATGCGCCGATAGTTTAGGGTCGTCAAATCTATAAGGCTTTTCTTGCCAGCCAATCTCAAAGGGTTTTTTGTTTCTGATCCTAACCAAACAGAAACCAATATCTGGCTTGCAGAAACAGGGTGGAATAACGCCCCGAGCCTGCCCGTTCTCGCTGAAATCAACGGATAGGGCAGGCTCTGCGCTGGGGCGGCTCTCGAGAGTGGAAGGGAGGTCGCTCATGGGGAGGCCTCCTTAACAAGTGAAACATCCGAAAGGGAAAAAACCATATTTAGACCGAACTTGTCCCGAAAAGAAAAACCATTTTCGGAGCTTTCTAAAATAAAACCAGAATAACAATGGCCGTTTTTTAAGAAAACTTTAACACTCTTCCCACGCAAAGAATCATATAAGCTCATAGTCGTTCGTTGCCTCAACCCATTTAACTTGACTAAAATAAGAAACCATAAAAGAATAGAGCGGATGATTTTTATATCCTTCGTCGAGAACTGCCTTAACACATTCGTCCATGCCTTTTGATAGGTTTAGAGAGTATATAAACCCATTTCCAAAAAACCCCGTTCATTACTAAGAAGTAGTTTATTTAAACATTTCAACTATCTTACTAACCCTATATCTTCCAACCCCCCTTCCATTTGTTTTATTTATTGCCTCTGCCAACTGCCCAACATTATTAATATTTTTCCCCTTTAAGCTATCCGCTATCTTTTCGGCTTTTTCTGGCAACCTCATAACCTCTGGCTTGAATATCCAATCTAAGATATACTCCTCTCCAATTCTCTCCTTTCTGTATCGTATTTTTCCGTTTATGTTTTTAAAAAACACCTTCTGTATAATTTCCGTTGCCCATATCACATTTAATTTTATGTCAATGGAAAGCCCCCCCGTAATATCATCTTTCAACAAATGCCCACTCCCCATAATCTTGTTTATACTTTCCTTTACTCGGGTAGTATTTTCATAAAAAATATCTGGCAATTCCCCAATAGTAAATCTATTAGGGTATGCAACCAAAAGAATTATTATTTTTTGGTCTAGCTTAGTGTAATTTTTGTTTATACTCATTGTTCGTCCGTCCAGTTTTTCTCATTCGGGCCTTATCCAATATCTCCTGCTCATAAGTGGTTTTGATTAATAAGTTTATCTGCTCCTGCATGGCCGTGAGCTGCTCCTGCAACTCTGCGCTTTTGTCATGTTTCATAGCAGCCGTTAAGGTCAATGGCTGCGAACATTTCTCGCATAGTTCCCTGTGTGGCTCGTTGATAGTTTGGCAAATGGAACATAACAGGGATGCCTCTTTCTCGTCTTTGCCTGGGGTTTTTTCGCCATAGTGCCCCTTCACTCGGTCGATTTTCTCCTCATCTGTGAGCCGCCCATAGGTGTTAATGTAGAAATTGATGTTATGCCCCATCATCTCAGCCGCCACATCCAGAGGCATCCGTTCCTTTTTCTTTAAAGCTACTGAACTGTGGCGCATCATGTAAAGGCTCATACCATTCTTAAAACCTGCGCGCTTGGCCATCCGCCTCATAGTTTGGCGTATAGCATCATATTTATATCGAACATCAGCATCACCACTCCTGAAGGTGCTGCTCTGTTTGGTGTTTTCCATAATCCATAAGGGGTTTTTGGTATCCTGCTTTAGGGGGTGCATCTGCAACCATCGGTTAAGCATCGGTGCTGAATGGTATAAAATAATTTTTCTCGGTTTTGCGTTCTTGCTTTCGTGTATAGTAACAACAAAAAACTTACCATCCTGCACCACGTCACCAATGTCTAAGGCCTCCAGTTCGGCGGGGCGCAGTCCTCCCTCCAGTTGGCAGAGAACCATCGCCTTAAGCTGGACGCTGTTGGTCAATGCTGCAATATTCTCGGCATCCACCCACGAAAAAGTTTTGTAATCCTTCCTGTTCACCCTGCATAGCTGCGTTTTTTCTTTTTGTGTAAGTGCTTTAACGCGCTTGAAAGTAGCCGGCAGAATATCGTTATTGAGCCGCCGGCAGAATGTCCGGCACACATCCAGAGAGGTCTTATAGCCGCTTGGTTTTAGTTTTGCGTGGAGCTTGTCAAATATGTCCACCATCTCGGCCTCGTCGTTCATCGTTCTCTTGATATCATTAGTTTGTATCAGGACATAGGGCAACCAGGAGTAGAACTTCCTCTCCGATGTCTCGGCGCAGTTGTATCCTTTGAAAAAGTTTTTAACGTGGTTCTTGTTAATATCGCTTATGTCGCTCCTCCCAAAAAACTTCTGTTTTAAGTGGTCTTTGTTTGTCATCGGACACCTCCTATTTAGGCAGAAAAGGGGAGTTACTATATAAAGGTTTTGGTGTATGCGACCTATTAACCCACACCCCGGATGAATATGAAACCAGAGTGCTGACGTGGTGGATGATGGAAAGGCCGAAGGTGGAGTATCAGAAACAGCTTCATTGAGAATGTTGCATCCGATATCTTCCCAGGCTATACTCCACATTCCCGGGAATAAATCCGCTTGATGCGGTTGTTCCCTCCAGAGGAATGTTGATGCCGAGCACAAGTCCCCCAAGGTTGTTTGCCTGCAGTGCGCTTCCAACCCGTCCAGGACCTTCTATGATATTTTCACCGATAACAACGGAGCGTATCATGACGCAGGAGGGGGTCCCAAGCTTATCGGAGCCTACATTGAGGAGATTTTGCCCCCGATGCGGCATCACATCGATCTGCCCGGGAGCGGCAAGCATGCAGTATCGTGATCTGGTGACCTTGTCGGAGGTTTCAAAGGCCTCCGTTTCGATGATTTGTGCGGTTCTTCCTTCATATTCGCGGGAGACGTCAACGTCGAGCGATCTCCCAATGAGGGCGCGGGCGACATACTGCGCTTCCCTGTTGAAATTGACCTTTCCTGCCCTGTTCTCCCACTTATAGAGCCTCCCTAAGTCACCCGCATAGATGGAATGCTTCCGTAACGCTTTCATATCCTCAAAACTCGCCTTGGATGCAATATCTGCTGAAGTGCCCGCATCAGTGAGTCTCCCCTTCTTGACGTCATAATGCCCAAGGATAAACTCCACCGCATAGGCCTCGTCTCTTTTCCTTTGCTTAAGCCATGAGCCGATGGTTGCATCAAAGCTAGGCTGGTATCGTATCACGGTGGCGAGGACATGCTGCTCGGGAGTAAGAGGAATCCTTCTTCCTGAAAGCTTCTCTTTTACTGCAGCGATATCTCCTTCATGTTGCAGGAGCTCATAAATGCCTTTCCTGCTGAGGGATTCGACCATGAAATCCCTTTCTTTCCTGCTGACGTTTAGTGCGCTGACAAGATTGATGACGGTTGACTGGTTTTTGAGGTCGTTGTCGAGGGTCATGCGGTTCACCTTATGTGACTAACTTTTGATAGGGTTATTTGGAGTATATATAAAAGGATTGCTGATGGTCGATTTTTGGTAGGCTTGCCATTGATCTAGTATGCCAATCGATTCGAGAAGTTGTTTTTCGGTGAATTTACCTAAATCAATCGCTTGTCTTATTTTAGATGCGTTGAAAATAACTCTCCCAATTTTAGGATGATAATGCCTTAATACATATTTTAAGGTTTTTGGCTCATTTGGAGCCTTAAACAGAAAGTCGTCAATAACAATTAATGCTAAATCCCTATATTCTAGGGGGATACCTCTTGATTTTTGATAAAGTTTCCACCTTTCTTGAAGACCTATAGAATCTAACACATGTTCTTCTGTTAAGTAATTCTTAAGAAGCGGGTTGTATAAAAATTGCAAGCTTCCTTTACCCGTTTCAAACCCCCCTTTTCCTTTATTTAAATTTTTATTGTAAGATGAAAGCACCGAAGTTAAATTAAACGGCTCGCCAAATTTCTTATGACTTGTACCAATTGAATAATCAGGATTATCTAAAAAATGTTCTATAGTTTCTCTTACTACCTTACGACAATCTCTTGGCAACCCAACCGTTGACTGATACACTTTCCATTGCTTGTATAGCCCCAATTCTTTTAATAATTGTTCTTCAGAAATAGTACTTCCTTTAATTGCATAATATACTAATACACCATTACCTTTGCTATATTCATATTCTCCTTGATCATTATTCGCATCTGTTATGTAGTCACGAAGGACCGATATTAATTTCTTTGGAGATCCAAACACATTCTTAGGATCGCCTTGAGAATAATCTGGATCCGTAAGGAAATGTTCAAGAATATAAAAAACACGCAATGCAGATCGTAACATATAGCTGTTTATATGTATTTTCTTATCTTTGACTTTGGCAGCTTTGTAAGGATTCATTAAAGGGACATACAAGCTTAAGTCATCTTTCACCCTCTCCCACAGCGGCAATTGCTGTATCCTTTCCATATATTGTTCAGCGGTAATGACAACCCCTGGAGCAATCTCCCCTCCCGTCTGCCCCACCCACGCATTCGCCAACTCGATGAGATGCGATTCCCGCTCCAGCCGCTGCTCAAGGTCCATTGCCCATTTCATGTCAAGACGCTCCTGACATCACTGTCTTCTCCGAACCTGAACATTGATGCTGAACCTTTGGCCCCTGATTTCGTTTCCTTTTTGCCCTCCATGCCGCGCGACGTCCGACCAGAGGAGTATTTGATGTTCAGCGTAAACTCCCCCACTGGAGTAGGGCTTGGAAGGCCAGTCTTTACCGCAAGGGCAACCAGCTCGTGGAAGGAGCTGTCCTGCGGGGAAGTGACCTGCTCAATCCGGTAATCCCTGAATCCGCTGTTAAGCAGGAGGAGTTCCAGGTTTTGTTTTGTGTCATCAGAATAGACGCCTGGAAGCCCTAAAACTAATCTTCCACCAGTCGCCAGCATCCCATTGATATCCCTAAAAACCCCTTCCGTCTCGGAGAATTGCCCCGGCCCTGCTTGTGAGCTGGTCCATTTGAGCATGTTGTTGCACGTGACAAGGTCATAATGTCCTTTGCTCTTGAAATCTGAAAGGAATGATTGATGGAAAATGACGTTCTCAGGGAATGGGATGCTCCTTTCTCGAAGGATAATCTTCATCACGTTCTGCCAGTCAAGGGGATCTATGATGTCATAGGCATTTGAAACCCCTCCGGCAAGCGTCAAAGATGCAGGGCCTCCTCCAATATCTGCAAACATCTTTCCTTCCCTAAGCAGCGGGTGGATGAGCTGCCCTATCATGACGTTTGATTTATGTGTGTAATCAACAGGATTCAAAACCATATTTGCAAGGTAGGTGTGCATCATCTTCTCGTCAAAAGACCCCACATTTTGCCTGCTATCTCTCCCGTCATGGCCTGCCCGCACAAGAAATGATTTGACTTCACCCCTCTCCTTTGCTGCTTTTTCCAGTTCCAGACTATCCCTCAACGGAGTGTAATCCCATGGCGCGCCATTTTGGTTCATAAGCCTTCTGTAAATCTCAAGCTCCTCATCGCCCGGGGCCTTGCCATCGATGATGATGCTGGAAACCACTTTTTTGTCCTTTCCAAGCTGAAGAACCGACTCATCAATGGTAAGTCCTGATTTCGTGCCTTCTGAAAGCTTCTTGTCCCGGACCAAGAGGTACATGACATTTAGATCTTTTGTTTGGGTGATCCTATCCGTTCTTCCAACTGGCTGGTCTGGAAGGGCATAAGGGAGATCAAGGCAAAATACCTTTGTTCCTTTCGTGAGGTCTGCTCCTTCGCCAAGGGTGGGATAGGAAGCTATCAGGGCAACGTTTTCTCCCTTGTTGAAGACTCGAAGCACCGCCTTTCGTTCTGATTTGCCCTCATCCTTATGGTCTCCGGTTTGGCCGTCATGAAGCACTATGCTTTTGCCGCTGGCTCTCTGAAGATGGTCAATGAGCGTCATCGAGGGATAGCGCCCATTCTCAAGCGGACGGGTGTTGCCTTCGATATGGGAAGTGAAGATGATTGCATTCCCTTCCCAATTGAGGAGCTCATCAGATATTTTCTTGTATTTCGGAGGAACATAGGTTCCACTCTCAAGGGCCCTTCTATCATCCGGCGTTAATCCGTCCAAAATGCGTTCAAGGACATTCTGCGACGGCGGATGGTCACCTCTCTGATGAAGCTTGTTTATCGCAATCACGGGATTGAGCAGAGTCCACCGCGCCAAACGCGTCTTATCGCCATAATTAAGGTTGGAATCCTCGATGATGGAACGATAGGTTGCATGCGTGATGTTGTCAATTGTGATTTCAACCTCTCTCTCGCTTTCCGGCGTAATCCTGTAAGCCCTCGGGCTGACATCTTCCCGGAGATTTCTGCTAAGGTAAGGTATGAGTTTTTGCCTGATTCTCCGCAGCTTGGGGGCGATGACGGAATTTGGATCCTTTTTCTCTATCCGTTCCGCCTTGTATTCCCTGTCGACAAGGCGAAGAGGCAGATCGACATCCTCATACCTGTTTGGGATCAAGGTTCCCGTGAGGAGCGCAAGCCGCGGGATAAACTCAAGAAGCTCAACTATCCCTTCAGATCTCTTTGAGGACGGATTCTTGATGGCATGGGATTCATCAACGATGAGAAAATCAGCTCCATAGGTGAAAAGGGAAGAAACGGCATTTTCCTCTTCCCTTAGCACTCCCTCGACGGCCTCAAGGTAAAGCGCTTTGCCCCAATCATCCCCTACCCAGTTCCTGAGTTCTGCGTTACTTGAGAATTTTTTAAGGAGGCGTTCCCTCATGCCAGGGCTATTCAACTGGCGCAGCCCCATGACTCCTTCATTGATTCTCTCGAATACATCATCTTCCTTGACCAAGTCCTCGATTCCGTTCTCAAAGGCTTGCTGGGCCAGGCCAAGGAGGGTTCCTGTCTTGTCTGTCCGGTGGCTGAATGCGCGGTAGACCATCTCGTAGTTGGCGATGACCGCCGGAGAATCGCCAATATGCTCAAGAGAGGCAGAGCCTTTGATGATTTTTATCTTTTCCGGATTGCCGTAAAAGCTCTGCAATGCCTCATCAGAGAGGTATTTTTGGAATCTTTCCCTCCATTCATCCTTCATATGGTTCGGACAGACGATGAGTGTCTTCTTTACGGCGCCTTCTTTCCTGTAGATTGCGTCAGCGACGATGGCGGAGAGCGTCTTTCCCGTCCCCATCTCATCGGCGAAGATGGCCCTGCCTCTTGCCCCATTGTGCTTTTCAGAGCGAAGGACGTGGAGCGAGTCCAGCTGTGAGATATACGGCACGATCCCCTCCCTGAGGACAGAAGTATCAAGAGAGAACAACTCATCAAGGTAACGGACCATCTCGTTGTGGAGGAAATTGATTTTGTCAGCGGTGAAGGTATCAAGAGATTCCTTGTTGCTCTCCGACCTAGCGAACAGCAGTTCGGCTTTCGTCTCGTCCCTCAGTCTTTCATAATCGGCGATGCTTTCCACACCAATTTCTCGCGCTTTCCGAAGGAGGTATTTGGAAAGCACGCGCTGGGAAACCCTGACGAAGGCGTATTCATGGTCGATATCAACTTCCTCGAACTTTGGGAGGGAATAATAACAGCTTCCCTGGGGCATGAGTGCGGCGCCTAATGATCCAGAGAGGCAGTGGTGCTTGAAGTAGGCGACAAATGCATTTGCCATTGCCCGAGAACCCAGATGGGCTATATCGGACAAATCCTCGTTCGTGATGATGTTGTCTATGCCGTTTGGGAACAAGGAGCGCCATTCCTGAACCCTCTTCTCTTTTGCCTTCTCGGTCAATTCAGGAAGGTAATTGTCAAGAAGCTTCGCGCCGTGCTTCGAGACGATAGGCATCCACGCGTTGAGGATCTGAAATTCATCATTGAACGTCGAGATGTATTTGGAGATTCTGTTAAAAACGGTGCGGGGATCATAGAGGGGATCAATCCCCTCATTATCCAGGCCCCTGGCTTCATCCCGATAGGCCTTATTGATGGCGTTTACCCATTTGTTCAATCCATTGGTGGTGTCCTCATACGGTTGCAATTGCCGCGGTTTTACCGGTTCATTGGTGAAGAAAGGGAAAAATGTCAGGGCGCGCTCATACTCCTGCTGCACGTCGCGCTGGGCTTGAAGATATTCTCCTTGAGGACGGCCTTCTGCCTGCATCTGGTTTTTGGCGTGCCACAGATAGAGGGTGTAGGTCTGAGAAATCAACGTATGCGTAAACGAGGAGCTGTAATTGGAAAGGCATCTCTCCGCAAAGGGGCTGATGTCCAGCCTGTCCTCTAGTCCACATCGAGCAACAACTTCAACAGCTCCACCCCTACTCATTGTGTGCAGAGAGTCGCTAATAAGCTTTATAAATGTTTCTAATATTTACCACTTATAAGTAGAAATAATAAAAGAATGGGTTACCAACAAATAACGATTGAGACAGGAAAGACCCTAAAGCTTCATATGGGAGCAAAGGTTGAAGGGCGCAAACATTCTTAAATCCTGTGCTGTCTGTGCTTGCATATGAAATGGCGCCTCATCGAGCTGGAGAGGCACGGCGCGGCCATGAACATGGCCATCGACCAGGCCATCGCGGAGCAGGCAGCCCTGGGCAACGCCCCTCCCACGAT
>C687J35174_10012002_pt1 | contig 10617 bp, 4 predicted proteins | sample RifCSPhighO2_01_FD_35174 | JGI IMG/M metagenome (IMG submission 35174) | reverse complement strand
CCGCCGAGCAATCGGCGGCATGGCGAAAAGTCCAATGAAGCATGGAAAACCCATCATGGGATTGCTTCATTGGCCGTACGGGGAAACCCGTATGCTCGGCGCAAGCCGGGACCCGTGGTGGGCTTTGTGTTTTTGCTCGCCACGATAGTCAGTCAGGGAGCAGTTATGCAAAGACCAATACACTCACGACGCGCAAATCGCAAATCCCGAAAATGGCCGTCGGCAACTTTGGCGTTGGCAATTGTTCTTGTCGCGTTCGGGTCACTCGTACTTGGCTCGACGATTTTTGCCACTGCAAAAAATGCACAGCTTGCGGCGGCACTGCAGCCGTCTTCCTGCACAGGCGCGAAGAACGCAGGGTGTCCAAAGGAAGATGCAAAAAATACGTACAAGTGCCCGGTCTCGCAGGGGAAATCAAAAGATAAAGTGCCAAAAAACTGTGTCTTGAATAAAGTCTGTTCAGAGAAAGGAGGCGCGAGCGGGAAGACAATAATGGGTACCTGTGCGTGTCCGGAGATCTGTAAGGCCAATGCCGACGAAGCGACCGACAAGAATGATCCAGGAAAAGACAAAGGAAAAGGCGCAATGCCAACACTTCCGGGACAAGAAAGTGGCCAACCCCCGCAAATGCAGGGAATGCCAAAAGCAGAGCAAGTTGAACAGCTGCCACAGCAAACCCCAATCGCGCCAAACAGCGCTGCGACACCGCCACCAGCTGAGAATAAATCTTGGGCTGGCAATGCTTGGGACACCATTCAAAGATTCGCCGGTATTGAACCCGCGTCGGTTGATCCGCAAGCGGTGGAAAACATCGAACTCGGCAATGTGTCGGACGATCTAAACAGTCGCCCGCCGATTGCGGAGGGTCGCACATTTGATGCTGGCGAACAAGCAAATTATGACGATACGACGGGCATGTATCAGTCGTCTGAGCCTACGCCAAAGACTTCCGACAATATTCCCGACCCCCCTCCTGCATACGACAATTCTAATTCGACATTCGCTTCATCTGAACAGAGACCTTTCTATTTCGAGAATCTATCGCCTGACGCTAGGGAGATTCATGTTTATACAGACGCCGATGGAAAAATCCGCGACATCACTTGGAGCGATTTACCTGATGTCTTTCGAAGGAACATAGGATCTCTCTTATACAATCACCCCTTTACGCAAGGTGTCATTATTAGACCATGGTCATGGCTTACTAGTTTCTTCTAAATATATTCCTAGAAAAATATGAAAAATCTAAATCAATTTTCTCCGCCTCCGTACGCAAGATCTGGAGACGAGACTGAGAACCAAAAAACGCTCGACGCACGAGAAAGACTTGAGGCGGACATGCATGAGATGGGAGCAATGTACCAAGCGTATCTTGAAAATCCGGGAACATTTATCGAATCGTACAAACCGATTGGCGGTGAAATCGCAGAAATGTTTGCGGGATTTGCCGAAGACGGTATAACGCCAGAGATGATACTGGAAATAGCGAACGAGAGGGCTGCTGTGAAAGAAAGAATTGCCGTGTTTCAATCTACCCTTGCGGCAATGAGAGATGAGGAATTTGCCAAAATACAGAGTCTGCGACACGTGCCTCCGAGATCCGTGCAAATTGCAGACAAATATGGCCAGGCCAATAGAGATACAAAATTTGAAGGGGAGAAACCATATGAAGGTCAATCTCTGGATTTCTACAAACACGATACATGGCGCTTGGAGCAAGAGTTGCGGCAGAGAGCGGTAACTGCTGAATACGAAAAGAGGAGGAGGCGAGGCACTGAATCTCCGGAGGTTTAACCTCCCAAGTTGTTACGTTTGGAATCGCGCGACGGCACGTAATTTCATTATTGTCAAGGTTGACCATGCGGCATCCAGCATATATACTCCCGACACATTTGCTGTTAGCTGATTGAGTCACTGTTGCGCTTTTCAAGCAAAGGGGAGGAGGCGTCGAAAGATGCGTTTTCATAAGAAAATTTAATAACGGTTCTCACACCTAGGTGCCGCAGACACCTATGGATAGCTTGTTGTAAAATGGCAAAAACGAAGCACGTGCGACCGCAGAAATACTTCGGCAAGTTCCGGGAACCGCTCGTTAAGTTCCCCTCGCTCGTCGAGTCGCAAATTGCTTCCTTCCGTGATTTCGTGGAGGGTGGCGCCGAGCGCGTGTTCAAGGAATTCTCGCCCATCTCTGACCACTCAGGGAAGAAATTCGAGCTCAAGCTCGTGAAGTTCACCTTTGGAGAGCTTCGCTGGGACGAGCACTATGCAAAGCGCACGATGCGCACGTATGAGACGCCACTTTCGATGGTGGTACGCTTAAAGAATAAGACGACAAACGAGGAGAAAGAGCAGGAAATTTTCCTTGCCGATTTCCCGTGGATGACCGCACACGGCACCTTCATCATCAACGGTGTGGAGCGTATCGTCGTGCCGCAGCTTGCGCGCTCGTACGGCGTGTTTTTCGAATCGATCCCCTACAAAGGAAAAAATTATTTCGCGGCAAAGATCATTCCCGCGCGCGGCGTGTGGATCGAGATAGAGTCCGACGCTGATGGCGGCATCTACGTAAAGATCGATCGCAAGCGCAAGTTCCCCGTGACTTCGCTTTTGCGCGTCTTGGGGCTTACGACCGAGAAGGAGATCTTGGGCGCATTCTCCGCCAAAGGCGGATCCGCCTCCGGCGGAGAAAAATCTCCCCTCGCGCACGACGCAGTCGCGAAGACGCTTGAGCACGACCATGCGCACACACCTGAGGAGGCATTTGTCGAGATATACCGAAGGCTGCGCGACGGCGACATCGCGACCCCAGAGTCAGCTCGCGACCACGTAAACTCCATTCTTTCCGCTGAGCGCTACGACTTTTCGCGCGTCGGACGCTTCCACTTCAACCGCCGCTTCGGGCTCAGTATTGCCGAAAAAGACCTGGCCAATGCCACACTCACGCTCTCCGATGTCGTGCGCATCATTACCCACATTGCGGAGTTGAACGCCAATCCAGCGGCGCTTCCAGACGACATCGACCACCTCGGTTTTCGCCGCGTGCGCTTCGCGGGCGAGCTCCTTGAGAGCCGAATGCGCGTCGGGCTTTCACGCATGAAGCGCAACATCCAGGACCGTATGGCGATGGTGGACGCAGAAACCACTTCGCCGGTCACGTTTGTGAATCCCAGACCCTTCCAGGCAGCGATCCGAGAATTTTTCACTACGGATCAGCTCTCGCAGCTCATGCAGCAGTACAATACGCTCGACGAGATCGAGCACTTGCGCACGCTCTCGACTCTTGGCCGCGGCGGGCTCACAAGCGAGCGCGCAGGATTGGAAGTGCGTGATGTGCACTCTTCTCACTACGGCCGCGTATGCCCCATCCATACTCCTGAGGGCAAGAACATCGGGCTCGTGCTTCACATGTCGCTCTACGCGCGCCCCAATGAATTCGGCATCATCGAAACTCCGTATGCAAAAGTCGAGAAGGGCATCGTGACCAAAGAGATCAAGTATTTGAATGCCTTGGAGGAAGAACAGTATGCGATCGCGCACGCGGGGATCCCGCGCGACGCGAGCGGACACATTACGGTGAAGATGGTTGAGGTGCGCAAGGAGGGCAATCCCACGCTTGTGAAGCGCGAACAGGTAGATTTCATGGAAGTTGCGACCAACCAGCCGTTTTCTGTTGCGACGTCGCTCATTCCGTTCGTCGAGAACGACGACGCCAACCGCGCGCTCATGGGTTCGAACATGCAAAAGCAGGCTGTCCCGCTCGTCGTCCCAGAGGCGCCCTACGTTGCAACAGGCGTCGAGGCTGCAGCAGCACGCGACTCGGGACGACTTATCGTTGCCGAAGAAGCGGGAGAGGTTACCTATGCAGACGCGCAGACCATCAAGGTCAAGAACGCGGACGGAAAGACGAAAGAGTATCCACTCGTCAACTTCTCCCGCACCAACGGCTTTACCACCTTTCATCAGCGCCCCCTTATTTCCGTGGGGGATTCCGTGAAGAAGGGGGGTATTCTCGCTGATACCTCGACCTCGGTCGGAGGCCAGCTTGCTATAGGCCAGAACGTGCGGGTGGCCTTCTTGCCGTGGTTTGGCGCCAACTTCGAAGACGCCATCGTCATTTCAGAAAAACTCGCAAAAGAAGCACGATTCACCTCAATACACATGGAGGAATTTATTTGCGTTGTGCGCGATACCAAGCTCGGCGCTGAAGTGACGACCCACGACATTCCCAACGTTTCCGAATTCAAACTCCGCAATCTGGATGAAGACGGTGTCATACGCATCGGCGCGGAAGTGCGCTCCGGCGACATCTTAGTCGGCAAAGTGACGCCGAAAGGCGAAACACAGCTCACTCCCGAAGAGCGCCTTTTGCACGCCATCTTCGGCGAGAAGGCGAAAGACGTGAAAGATACATCGCTTCGTATGGAGGGCGGCAAGCGTGGTCGCGTCATTGGCGTCAAAGTATTCTCGCGCGAAACGGGCGATCAGCTCGAATCGGGCGTTATCAAGCGTGTGCATATCGAAGTGGCGCAGCTGCGCACGATCTCGGTAGGCGACAAGCTCGCCGGCCGCCATGGCAACAAAGGCGTCATCTCGCGCATTTTGCCGGAAGAGGACATGCCATTCGACGAGGACGGCAATCCGGTTGACATCATTCTCACACCGCTCGGCGTGCCTTCGCGCATGAACTTGGGCCAGATCCTCGAGCTGCACTTGGGGCTTGCGGCTGAAATGCTCGGCTACCAGGCGGTCGTGCCATCGTTCGCTGGGGCGACCGAAGAGGAGATCCGGAGCGAACTTAAGAAAGCTGGGGTAGCTGAAAGCGGCAAGCGAGTCCTATACGATGGCCGTACAGGCGAAGCTTTCGCGCAGCCCGTTTCGGTCGGCGTCATGTATATATTGAAACTCCATCACATGGTGGAGGACAAGATCCACATGCGCTCTATCGGCCCGTACTCGCTCACGACGCAGCAGCCTTTGGGCGGCAAAGCGCAGAACGGCGGCCAGCGCGTGGGGGAAATGGAAGTCTGGGCATTCTTGGGCTACGGCGCCGCATATTCACTCCGGGAAATCCTCACCATCAAATCCGATGACATCTTGGGCCGCTCTGCAGCCTTTGATGCTATCGTCTCCGGCAAGCGCATCGAAGAGAGCAACACGCCTGCCACGTTCAACGTCTTGGTCCGGCATTTGCGCGGTCTGGGGATCGATATTGAATTCAAGGAAAGAGTCAGTAGTTAGTAGTAAGTAGAAAATAGTATGAATACAAAATACAAACACGCGCCACTACTAACTACTAACTACTAACTATTTACTATGCAACGAAAAAAAGACATCATACCTCAAGATTTTGAAGCAGTGGCGATGCGGCTTGCTTCCCCCGAGCGCATGGCCGAGTGGAGCTTTGGCGAGATCACAAAGCCAGAGACCATCAACTACCGGACACAGCGTCCGGAGAAAAACGGCCTCTTCGACGAACGCGTCTTCGGGCCCGAGAAAGATTACGAATGCTACTGTGGCAAATATCGAGGCATTCGCTTCCGCGGCATCGTCTGCGAGAAGTGTGGCGTCGAGATCACGCGCGCGATCGTGCGCCGGGAGCGCATGGGCCACATCGATCTTGCGACTCCCGTTTCGCACATCTGGTTTTTGCGCGGCATCCCGTCGCGCATCGCACTCATGCTGGGCCTTTCTGCTGCAGAGGTGGAAAAAGTAGTTTACTTTGCCGGCTACATCGTGACGCACGTGGATGAAAAAGAGCGCGACCGGCTCCTGAAGGACCTCGAACAGGAATTTTCGACAAAGAACAAATCCGCCGCGACCGCGGAGGTCAAAACCGATCTCAAGGAGCGTGCCACGAAGGCGAAGAAAGAGATCGAATCCGTTGAACAGGGCGTCGTCCTTGATGAAGCCGCATACCACCTTTTCGCCGTGAAATATGGCGCAATGTTCCGAGCAGCGATAGGCGCCGAGGCCTTGTATAACATTTTGAAGCACATAGACATCGATGCGTTCATTAAGAAGGTGAAAGAGCAATACGAGAAATCAGGTGCTGCCGATCGCGATAAGCTGCGCAAGCGCTTGGGGCTCGCCGAGAGCTTGCAGCGCGCGGGCGTGCGCCCCGAGTGGATGTTTATGACACGCTTACCGATCGTTCCGCCAGCTCTCCGCCCCATGGTCGCGCTCGAAGGCGGCCGCCACGCATCAAGCGACCTCAACGACCTCTACCGCCGTGTTATCAACAGAAACAACCGCCTGAAGCGCCTTTTGGCCATTCACGCGCCCGAAGTCATTTTGCGCAACGAGAAGCGCATCTTGCAGGAAGCAGTGGATGCCCTCCTCGACAACTCGATGCGCCGCGGCGCGGGGGTGTTAGGTATCCTCGGTGGCCGCCGTCGCGCGCTCAAATCTCTTGCTGACTACTTGAAGGGCAAGCACGGGTATCTGCGCCAAAATCTCCTGGGCAAGCGCGTCGATTACTCGGGCCGCTCGGTCATCGTCGTCGGCCCGGATCTCGCGCTCGATGAGTGCGGTTTACCCAAGCATATGGTGCTCGAACTGTTCCGCCCGTTCGTTATCGCGGGCCTTCTCGCGCGCGAGCTTGCATACAACATCCGCGGCGCCGGCCGCCTCATAGAAGACGAGGCGCCGGAGGTATGGCCGATTCTCGAAGAGGCTATCAAAGATAAGTACGTACTTCTCAACCGCGCGCCAACACTTCACCGCCAATCGATCCAGGCGTTCCGCCCGGTCTTGATCGAAGGCAATGCGATCCAGGTGCATCCGCTCGTGTGCCCCGCGTACAACGCTGACTTCGACGGCGACGCGATGGCTGTGCACGTGCCGCTCTCGGAGGCCGCGCAGAAAGAGGCGCAGATGATAATGTCCGCCAACAAGAACGTTTTGAAGCCAGGCTCGGGCGACGTCGTCGTAGCAAGTAAGCTTCTCGATATCGTCTTGGGCTGCTACTGGATGACAAAGTCGGTTGAGAAGGCGAAAGGCGAGGGCAGCGCATTCCCTTCCACCAACGCGGCCATCACCGCGCACGATTTTGGTGCGGTAGATCTGCGCGCCAAGATCAAGGTCTTGCCGACGGAAAACAAGAAATACGAGCAGTTCCAGGGCAAAGTATTCGAGACCACCGTTGGCCGCCTGCTTTTCAATTCGGTCCTGCCGAGCGACTTTCCGTTCCTCAACGAAGAGATAACCAACAAGCGTATGGGCGCCCTGGTACAAAACCTTGTTACGCACTACAAGCTCGACGGCATTCCCGTCATCCTCGACAAGATCAAAGCCTTCGGCTTCCGCTACGCCACGTACGCAGGCATTACCTGGTCAATTTCAGACGTTATCGTGCCTTCGCAAAAAGAAGCGATGGTACGTGAAGGGCGCGAGCAAGCTGCGCGCGAGCTCGAGAACTACCTGAGCGGGCTTCTTACCGAAGATGAACGCCGCCGCATGACGATCGAGATCTGGGGCAAAGTCTCCGGCGAGCTCCGCAAGCATGTGGTAGACGCGCTCGACAACACGGGCTCCGTGCACGACATGATCCAATCGGGCGCCCGCGGCTCGGTGGTCCAGCTGCACCAAATGGTGGGCATGAAAGGCCTCATTACCAACCCGCGTGGCGAGATCATCGAATTCCCTATTACCTCGTCGCTGAAAGAGGGCCTTACGCCAATTGAATACTTCATTTCGACGCACGGCGCTCGCAAAGGCTTGGCCGATACCGCGCTCAATACCGCGCGCGCGGGGTATCTCACACGCCGTCTATTCGATGTGGCGCACGACGTGGTCGTCCTGGAGAACGACTGCGGCACCAAAGAAGGCGTTCTCATCAAACGCCCGGGAAAGGAAAATATCGGCGGCTCATTTACTGACCGGGTGAATGGCCGCGTACTTGCGGAAGAGGTGGTTGCATTTAAGCGCAACCATCTTCTTAATCGCGATGATGCGAAAGCGATAGAAGAAAGCGATGCACAAGAGGTAGTGGTACGCAGCCCGATGACCTGCAGGGTCGCAAGAGGCGTGTGCCAAAAGTGCTACGGCATGGACCTTACGACCGGCGAGATCGTGGATGTGGGCGAAGCGATCGGCGTTATCGCCGCGCAAGCCATCGGCGAGCCGGGAACTCAGCTTACGATGCGCACCTTCCACACCGGAGGTGTGGCAACAGCTGGCGGCGACATTACGATGGGCTTGCCCCGCGTCGAAGAAGTCTTCGAGACGCGCGCACCAAAATTGCCAGCCACCATTTCCCGTGTTGACGGCGTTGTTACCGACATCCAGAAAGACGGGCAGGAGACTGTCATCACCATTCTTCCTGAAGCCTCGACCGCGAAGCAGACAGCGAAGGCTGCGAAGAAAGATGCCGAATACCGCATACACCCACTCCGTACGATCCTTGTGAAGAAGGGAGCAAACGTTGCAAAAGGGGATTTCCTCACCGACGGCTCGGCGGATCTCGAAGAACTCTTCACGCTTGCCGGCAAGGAGCGCTCGCAGCAATACATAATCGACGAGATCACGCGTATCTACGAATTGCAGGGTGTCTCTACGGGTCGCAAGCACCTCGAAGTCATCGTGAAGCAAATGTTCTCCCGCGTCTCCGTTACGACTTCCGGCGATACTGGAGTCTCTGCAGGAGAGATCGTTGCAGACTTCGAATTCGAACGCATCAACAAGGTGCAGAAAGAAGTGGACGGCGAGCTCGCGAAAGGCAAGCAGCTCCTGCTCGGCATTACTGAGGTCTCGCTCACACGCGCATCCTTCCTCTCAGCTATCTCCTTCCAAAACACCCCGCGCAAGCTCGCTGAAGCGGCTGTAAGCGGTGCCGTAGACCGCTTGGTGGGTCTCAAGGAGAACGTCATCATCGGCCGCCTCATCCCCGCCGGCACCGGATTCCCCGGCTCTAAAAAACACGCGATGATAGAAGAAATGGAAGCAGGCTTCGCCGCCTCAGCACCCGCCGAAGTGCCGCAAACCGAACGGGAGCGCTCGGAGCGGTAGCTTTGACAGCTAGTTTGTGTTCGCATATGGTGCAAGTCGGACTTCAGTCCGAGGTGTTCCACTTTGGAGGATGATATGCCTAAAAACCACGCGATCTATATTGGAGGTCTTGGCGTTGCAGTGTTCGGCGGCGTCATAATCGGAGTCGCTCTTGCCAATTTTACGCTCGGGGTCGGCATCGCCGTCCTCGGAATGGGCCTGGCGATGATGCTGAAGTCGTAGTTACCCAACATCGTAGCCCGGCGGCGTTCGCCGGGCTTTCGCTTTTCTTAATTTCTCGGAGCATAATAGGTGCATGGCGGACACTGTTCAGCAAATAAAAGACCGGCTTTCAATAGTCGACGTTGTATCGCAATACGTAAAGCTTGAGCGCGCAGGCGCGAGCCTGCGCGCACGGTGTCCGTTCCACGCCGAGCGCACGCCTTCGTTCCACGTGTCTCCAGATCGAGGGACGTATCACTGCTTCGGTTGCAACGTTGGCGGCGATATCTTTTCATTCGTTGAGGCCATCGAAGGCTTGGATTTCAAAGGCGCGCTCAAAGTGCTGGCCGAGAAAGCCGGAGTTCCTTTGGTGTATGAGCGGCCAGAAAAGCGCGACGAGCGCGAGCGATTGTTTGAATTGATGGAAGTGGCAACAATATTTTACGCGTCACGTCTCTCGAGCGCCGCCACAAAATATCTCAAGGGGCGCGGCATCACTGAGGCGACAGCGCAGACGTTCCGCGTCGGGCTCGCGGGAGATGCATGGAGCGAGCTTTCGGATCACCTGAAGGACAAGAGATTTTCAGACAAAGAAATTATCGATGCAGGACTCGCCAAAAAGACCGAGCGTGGCGGCCTCAACGATAAATTTCGGAATCGCATTATGTTCCCGATTGCAGATAGCGCCGGTCGCGTGGCTGGCTTCTCCGGGCGCATCTTTGGCGAGAAAGCTTCGCCCGAGGCGCCGAAATACCTCAATTCGCCTGAGACCCCACTCTTCCATAAATCCCGCATCCTGTATGGCTTCGACCGCGCGAAACAATCGATCCGCAAGAACAATTGCGCAGTGCTCGTAGAGGGACAAATGGACTTATTGGCTAGTCACCAAGCTGGATGGGGAAATACGCTCGCGGTTTCGGGTACCGCATTTACTCTTGAGCACGCTGCTCTTATCCGACGCATGACAGACAATCTCGTCATTGCACTCGACGCCGATGAAGCGGGCATCAAGGCGGCAGGGCGCGCCGCGCGCGCAGCGCTCCAAGGCGGGCTCAACGTCAAAGTCGCACAATTGCCCAAGGACCTCGATCCGGCGGACCTCATACTGCAAAAAGGCGCGGAGGAGTGGAAAAAAGCAATACGTGATTCGAAGGACATCATCACATTTTTACTCGACGTCTTGGAAGAGCACATGAAAACGCCCGATAGGTTTCGCCGTTCAGTCGAACAGGTAGTCTTGCCATTCCTCTCCGATGTACAAAGCCCGATCGCGCGCGAGCAGTATCTGCGCGAGATCGCAGAGCGCCTCAATGTGTCAGAAGCCGCGGTTGCCGAAGCGCTGGAGAAGTTACCGCGCCCCGCCGAGGGCGGGGCGCGCGCAACAGCTGCGGAGAGTAGCAAGAAAGAAGT
>C687J35174_10011998_pt1 | contig 10619 bp, 8 predicted proteins | sample RifCSPhighO2_01_FD_35174 | JGI IMG/M metagenome (IMG submission 35174) | reverse complement strand
TCCATAATATCGTCTACATGAGTGAAGTTACGCTTTTGCGTCCCGGGGGAGACAACCGTAAGAGGCTCTTTCTTTACATACTTCTGGCGGAATATTTCAACAACGGTGCCATACTTCCCCGCGCGCTCACCCTCGCCATACACATTATAAAAATAGGTAACCGCGTACGGAAGCGCGTACCACGCGCCATAATTTTTTACGAGCTCAGTGTTTGCCGCCTTCGTCCACGCGTAGGGAGTCGCAACACGCGCGAGCCCGCCGTCGCCAAATTTGGTGGATGAACCGGCATAGATGAGTTTACATTTCAGCTTCCTCCAAAACTCAAGAACGGCAAAGGTCCCAACCGAATTGAGATCCCACACAATATCCGGCTCTTTTAAACTTTCTTCAACGCGCGCGTATTCACCCAAGTGATAAATAACGTCAGGGCTCTCTTTCACAAGTGTCGCAATGTTTTTCGTGTGCCCCTCACGATATTCAACACCAGAAACGTGATTATCTTTTGAGCCCGTAAAATAATTGTCTAGAGAAATAACCCTGTGCCCGTCTTCAAGAAGGCGCCGACAAAGATGAGACCCTATAAATCCCGCTCCACCGGTCACAAGAATTATCTTTTGGTTACTCATATGTATGATCCACCCGCCTGCCCCGTAGCCAATGCGTAGCATTGTGCTACGGGGGTGACAAGAATAATTTTCTTCTGCATTACCCTAGATTACTCTCGTTCGAGGTTTTCTTCAAATAAAAAGAGGCGCGCCATAACAGCGCGCCTCACACGAGATTACATGTCCCTTAGATTCAAGTAGTCCAACACTTCTCCAGGGGACATATGGCTCCCCTGTTCCAGATACCGCTTGAGCTTCCTAAGCTCTCCTGCAAACTGTGCGTGACGGGGGGCGCGAGGTTCGCTTTCGGAGTGGAATACCACTTCGGTCCAGGAAGGAGCATACGATGGCGTACCGTACACACGAAGAGGCGAACCGGCCTTTACGACCGCGCTTATCAGTGACACCATTCCACGCACCTGATGAAGTGGTGGTAGAGTTAACGCGAGCGATTTCCATCCTTGCTTAGTGGCGTATTCCACGAGACCCATCGCTTCCGCGTCCGTACAGGGGGGAAGCTTTTTTGAGAGCGGAAACTGAAGAATTGCACTCTCGCGGACACCTAAGTCAACGAGCTTTTGAGCGAGAGCAAAAAAACCATGTACCTTAAGACAAACACTTTCCATCCCCACGTATCCAGAAACCGCAACATATCTTGAACCGCCCCGAAAGGCTGACGCGGCCGTCTCGAGCATCGGCATCTCATTTTCCACCGTTTGCGCAAAAACGCATACGGCGTTAACTTGAGCCGCCGGAATGTCGTCGCAAAGAATTCGTGTGATTAGTTCAAACAGTTCGACTTCACTGTTGGCATAAGGTTTTTCCACCGCACTCTCCCTTCGGGACCTGAAGTGACCATTTTAACCGCTCTCATAATATCATGATATACTATCTAATGTCAAGTCTCCCCACCCTCTTCCTCAATGATGGTCCACCCATCCAATTCGGAGCGGCGAAGAAAGAAAACCGCAAGAGCACCAAGAAACGCAACGAACAAAGCCCCGACCCACCACATATAAGAAGTGCTTGAACCTGCTGCGGCACCTTGGGATGAGGTTGTAGTACCTGAAACTTCTTCGCGAACAACCTCGCCAGCTATCTCTTCCACACCTTCCTCTATATTCTTCTCCACTACCTGCGCCATGGACTTCGGCACGGGAACAGGGGGCGGAACTTCCACAGGAGAGTCCCCAACCTTTGCCGCCATAGTGCCATTTGGATATTGAAGCGCGATGTCACCTACCAGTGTCGTAAGCCCTGTTGTGTAAGGAGAAAACGCAACAGTCGCACCCGCAAGAATGGTGGTCTTCGGCGGAATCACAAAATACTTTTGTCCTGCCGAAAGAATCCAGTTTGAAAGGTCCAAGTCGCGCCCCGATTCATTTGAAACTGCAATGGAACTGTCTTGTAAAATACCGACAACGAACTTTGCCGCTTTTGCCTCAACAATAACCGTGTCGGACGCCGCGTTGGTATGCTCGGCAATAGTAAGTACCACTGCGTATCGCCCAGGGTGACTCCAGTGATGCAATACGCTCCTCCCCTCTGCGGATCCCCCATCCCCGAAACTCCACGTAAACCTAACTCCATCTTCGATTGGTTCCCTGTCCCTTGTATACGCCTGCCCGTCCAAAGTTATGTCCGCCCCCACGGTAACCACCCGATCCCCTCCTGCGTGTGCAAACAACATTGGCTCCCATGGCGACACATACGAAGAAACCGCTCCGAGAGTGTTTGCAGACGATGTGCTAGTGCTCCCGCCCCCAGAGCTCGAACCAGAAAGGGTGCCGCTCCCAGGGGTCGGCGTGCTAGATGTAAATGTTGTTGCAGAAACACTTGAACGGTTGAGTGTGTTCCCGTCTCCCGCGCCACCCATCTCACTTCCATATGAAAGAGAATCTTTGTCTATCAAATCACTGTTGCAACAACGCAACACCAATACCTCTCCCGTATTACTCAAACTGAATGCACTATCAAAAAGAAGTCCGGAAAATGCAGGCCAGTCAATTAAAAATTTTGTCGGGTTGTCGGCGAGTACCGCATACGCGCCAGACACGAGAGTATCTCCTCCTGTGTGTGCAACAATTCCGTGATTCGTTCCGTTTTCAAATAATTTCCATTCGGTAAGGTTTACGGATGACGCGCTCGAATTAAAAACTTCAACCCACTCGCGCCCCGTGTCCGAGCCTACAGAGAGATCGTACATGATTTCCGAAACAATAACTTGGGCAAAAAGCCCGCTTGGCACAAAGAGTGCTACCCCCACAATACTAAGTATTCTTGATGTTCTTATCGTTCGGCTCATATGCCAGGTGACCCAGCATAGCATCAATCCTCCGCAAAACCTCGTCTTGAAACATTTCAACAGTGGGTTGTATCTCTACTCCACTAACACGCTGCCTCCTAAATACTTCCGGCAGATCGCCGGGAAGTGTCCGCAAATCATTGAGTATGCCGGTCATGAAATTCCTACCCCCCTCACCGGAGAGATGATTCTTGAGGGATATGAGACGCTCCTTAGTTGCACCATATTCCTCTTTAGTACGATGAGCAAGAAAAGATAAATCATCCGTCTGAATAAAATCACCGTTGCTCCAAAAATGTATGAACATTTCGAAGTCATAAAACGCATGCCTCTTCCCATCTTTACTCGTCGCAATATTATGAATACCCATATGATCTGCGTCATTAAATACATACCTCATAATGAGCGTGTCGGCGTATTCATCTTTGTTTTCTCCTTGTGGCTCTACAGTATCGAGGGGAATCTCATACGAATAGTATTTTCCGGAATCAGGGTCATACAGCACGTCAGATACTGACATAACACCCTTTACTAGACGAGCTAAAAACATCTGATCTTTGGGATTTTTAGTAATATTGTAAAAAAGTCGCCCGTGTATGTCTTGAAAAACCTTCAGCCCTAAGAATCTCATATTAGTATTGGGAACATGCTTCAGGTGCCCGATGGACTTTGGATACACCGACGACACCGTTTGATCGTGGGCAACTTCCTCTTTTTTTCTTCGCCTCCACGGCAAAAATGAATCCAGACGCATATTTTTACCGTTACCAATTAATTATCTCCGAGAATGCTACGTAGAACGTCCGTAGAAATCTCTTTCGGCTCACCTGGCTTGTGAACGGGTGTCTGAGGCGGCGGTTTTTGAATCTCTGGTTTTTTGAGCTCTTCGTGGACAGACGGAGGAGCTACTGGAGGAATGTTCGCGTGGCGTTCCCGCAAAATATCTGCGGGGGACTTTTGTTTCTCGCGCGGAACCTCTTGAGACACGGGTTGAGCCGACACAATCGCAGAGCGAAGTGGGGTGCGGTCAATCGGCTTCTTTGGTTCTTCCCGAGCGAATGATGTCGGCGCAGAGGGACGTGGCGCGTCATTTCTTCGCGACACTTCTGGGACAAACCTTCGTTCAGGAGGAAACTCTCTCGGTGTCCTCTCAGCATGCGGCTCTCGGGGGCGCATAGGTTCACTGCGCGCCTCACGCGGTGCCTCCCGAGGAAATTCGCGTCTTGGTGGGTATGGCCTCTCCTCCCTGTTCCCAAACTCACGCCGTGGACGAGAAGGACGATCGTCGTACATAGGACGCTGGCTACGCTCTCCTCCACCAAAGTCACGCGGAGGCCTCTCTTTTTTAGGTGGCATCTGGAACTCCGTTTGCCGTGCCGCAATAAAGGCCTCAACATCTTCGCGACGCTTGGCAAACTGCGAACGAGAAAAGTTGATGACATCTTCCCTGTAAGAAACCGCCGGTGGTTCAATGGGAGGCACCGTCTCTGCTGAAAATGGCGCGGAGCCAACGCCGTCTATCATAAGGGTGAGGTAAATCTGGCCCAAGCCCAGCCCAACTAAATCTTCCGCAAAAAATGTCGGCTCAAAAACCGTCTTCAAAACTTCCGCGTCAAATGGCCCAACCCTAAAACACACAAGGGTACCGATGTTTCCAAAAACCGCATTGCGCACATTCTCTTCCATCTGCTCTATGTATTGGTTAGCAAGCGTGAGGGCGAGTTTGTACTTTCGCGACTCCGACAAAATGTCGGCAAACGCCTCGTTCATCATTGACTGAAACTCATCCACATAAAAATAGCAGTACGGCAAACGCGCCATGCGAAGAGGCGGCTCATCCGCGCGCGACATCGCCGCCAAGTAAATCTTCACGACAAGCATTGAACCGAGGAGTGAGGCGTTCGTTTCCCCCATGCGCCCCTTGGAAAGGTTCACGATAAAAATTTTCTTTTCATCCATCATTTTTCGAAGATCGAAGGAGGACTGGGATTGACCAACAATGTTGCGCACAAGCGGATTTGCGACGAATTGACCGACTTTGTTTTGAATCGCTGGAGTTGCGTCTTGCGTGTAGCGATCCGTATATCCGGCAAACTCCTCAACCCAAAATGCGCGCACCACGGGGTCGGTTATTTTATCGGTTACCGCTTTACGAAAATCTTTATTGACAAGCATGCGGTTCACATCAAGAAGTGTTGAACCGGGATACTCCAAAAGAGCGAGGAGAGTATTTTGCAAAATGTACTCCATGCGCGCGCTCCACATATCAACCCAAATACGCTTAAAAGCACCCATGAGACCAGACACCACAAGGTGACGCCTTTCATACCCAACATCCTCCATAACATTGAACCCGATGGGATACTCAATATCAAATGGCGCGAAATATAAAACATCTTTTATGCGTTCGTGTGGCACAAAGTCCAAAAGCTTTTCCGCTGTTGAGCCGTGCGGGTCTATGTAGGCAATACCTTCCCCATTTTGAATATCTTGAATAGCCATGTTCTCCAACATGGTTGATTTACCCATTCCTGTTTTCCCGATGGCATACACATGCTTGCCTCTATCTATCGCGCGAATACCAAAAATCTCGCGTTTTCCGCGCGTATGCGTTGAGGCAAAGTAGGTAATACGACGGTCATCGTCGTTCTGTTGTGACATACCCCGTTAGAAGTAGGAAGCTTGCGCTTCCGACCCCACAATTATGGCTAGTAATAAATAGATATTTTGAGACATGGTATGCGTATAGTGATTACTCTGAACTTCCGTAACTTCTAACGGGGCATGTTTAAAGTATACCCCGAGCCACGAAACAGAGAAGCCGTGAGTGTTGCCTCCACGACTCCAGTATCAAGGAGCCATCGGGAGCAAAACCTCCCGTAAACTTATATACTTATTCGCAGGGTCCCAGAACATATATGAATCAAGTCCCGCATCTTCATTTGCTTTGATTTGTGCCGCCACCATGTCGGGAGTGTACGGAACGGGATAATTAAAACTCTGAAGCCATGGACGCATTTTTGATGAAGGATATATCGGTTTCGCATATATCGCTGGGGTAGAAGTCCCAATGCGCGTATGCGCGAAAGCAAACACTGGGGTTGTGGTTGCGAGAGCGCGCCGCGCCGCCTCACCCATTGAAAAAAGCACGATGTCGTACGAGTGTTCATTCACATTCGTGTAGCCACGAAACCCCTTCGGGTAATGAGACGGATACACCATGGGAGCAATGTAATCAAAGTACGGAAGCGCGCGCTCAAGCACTTGCCCTATATTTAAATCGTCGGTATTTGTCGTTGCCATACCGAACACATCGGCAGACGTAACAACACCAACGTGTCCTTGGCTTGTCGAACGGAGCGGTTCTAATTGGTCGTGAAGATATTTGAAAAACTCTTCCAATACCTCCTGCTTTTCTTCTCCTTCCCCCAGTGTATACACCGCCTGACTCATAGGACCATCGGACGGATAGCGGATGTAATCAAAATTAAGTTCATCAAACCCGATGTCATACGACTCTTTGGAAAGTTCCACGACAGTATCCCAATACTCCCGTACCCCAACATCTACATAGGCAAGCCCCTTGTAATCTTTCCACACCCCACCATCTTTTTTTTGAACCGCCCGCTCTGGGTGCTGGCTCGTATAGTGAGGATTTTGGAACACGGTAATGCGACCAATGACGTATATGTTCTTGTCGTGCAAACGTTCAATAAACTCTTTCATATCGGACGCGCCGCACTGTTCGGACACGGAGTCAGTTAATACTGGGTTGTCCGTAGGAAATGAAATCTTTCCTGTATAGTCACGAATATCAATAATGATAGAATTCAACTCCGTTGTTTCAACCAAACTCACAAGCGACTCTCGAAGCGACGGCGTCCCAACTGCGCACTGTGTCATATAGATAGCGCGTACGGCGTCCGGAGTCTCTAGGTGAACGGTGCGCGGAGGTGTCGCCACGAGCGCTTCTCCCGTACTTCCTCGTTCAAATATCTTTGAAGCAAAAACACCAGCCACGAGACGCTCTGCATTTCCCGTATATACCATCATGTATAAACCAAGAATAAGTGTGGCACACAGCGCGCTACACACGCACAACACCCGAAGACTATTCCTCATCCCGTTAGAAGTAGGAAGCTTGGTACTTCCGACTCAAATACTATGTCTAATGAAAGTTTTATTTTTTGAGACATACCGTATATACCATTACCAAAACTTCCGCGACTTCTAACGGGAATCATGCGGGACGTGTTCAGTAAACATCTGACGTTCGTGTGACGGAGGAGTGTCCCATAAACGCAATATGCGCCGACGCACCAAGATACCGAGCCCTATGATGAAACCTCCAGCACAAAATAAAAACACCGCATCGTACGTATTAGGAAACCCCAAAAAAGGCACCACGGCAACAAAAAAACCAGACAGCATGATAAGTGTATCGGTGGTCATTACAGTACATACTAGCTCTTCGGCTCTAAAATGACAACAAATTCCCCCCGCACTTTCTTTCCTTTTTCTAGATGGCGTGCAACGTCATCGGGCTGTCCTACGATGACTTCCTCGTGAAGTTTCGTTACCTCACGGACGATGGTTACGCGACACCTGGGCGCGACGTCATGCATCTCTTTCATAAGCTTTAAAATCCTGTGGGGTGATTCATACACAACAACAGGAATAGTACTTTTTCCAATGCCAACGAGTGCCGTGTGTCTTCCTTTTTTGTGCGGAAGAAATCCAAGAAATACAAATCTGTCGCCCTGTATGCCGGCAATGGAAAGTGCAGTTGTTATAGCAGACGGGCCAGGAATTGCTTCAATTAAAATCCCCGCTTCGCGAACGCGCGCGACCAATCGCGCACCCGGGTCAGAAATTGCCGGAGTCCCCGCATCAGACACCAGAACAACGTGCTCTCCTTTCAAAAGACGTTCTATAATTTCAGGTGCTTTCTTGTCCTCGGTCGCGTCGTCCAGGCGGTGTACTGATTTGTGGAGTCCATAGTGTGTAAGTAATTTTGCGGTCACGCGCGTATCCTCCGCATATATAACGGTGCATTCTTTGAGCGTCCAGAGGGCTCTAAATGTTATATCCCCGAGGTTTCCAATCGGGGTTGCCACAATTGACAGCTTGCCAGTCATGGAAAGACCCTATCACCTTGAAGCAGAAAAATGAAGCGTCACGAACAAGCCCACAGCATCCCCATGACACCGTCAGGCTCAACGGCTTGTTCGTGGTGCGGAATCCCGCACCGAAGACCGTTCGTTCCTAATTACGCAAATGGTCTTCTGGTGCGTGGAGAAAACACGAACTACTCTGTATGCAACACATGTTCTATTGCCTTATACACATCCCCCGCTCCCATGGTGCATAGGAATGTATCTGCTCCATAGAGAGAAAACTTTTGAACCGTTTCTTCTATTCCAGAAATCGCTTCGGCGTGGCCTCCGCGCGAGTTAATAGCCTCCGCAAGGGACGCATGATTGAAACTCGGGTCGGGCATCTCGCGCGCGGCGTACACCGGAAGGATAAAAACTTCATCCGCCAACGCGAGAGCGTCGGCAAACCCGCTAAATAAATCCCGAGTACGACTATAGAGATGCGGATGGAACGCAATGACGAGTTTCTTATCGGGAAATTTTTCCTGCGCCGCCTCAATAGTTTTTTTAATCGCTGTTGGATGGTGGGCATAATCGTCATACAACAGCGCCCCCTTCGGAGTTATGCCTTTGTATTCAAATCTCCTCCATACTCCCTTAAAGTTTTTGAGCACTTCGTCTACAACAGAATTAGGTATATCGGGACACAGTGCCTGCGCCGCGGCTTTCGCCGCGCGCGCGTTCATTCTGTTGAATTCACCGACCAAAGAAAGTTCTGGGACATCTTCTTGTGTATAGTCCACGACAGACGCCTGCACATTTTTAAGAATTGGAGCAATGGCAATGTCTTTTGGTGCCGTCACCACAACACCCAGAGGTGGCACACGCCCCGCCGCAGTTTTGAATGTATTTTGCAAGTCAGTGAGTGACGGGAAAAAATCTGTATGGTCCCACTCTGCGTTTGTAACCACTAAAACTTCAGGAGAAAGTTCAAGAACATGATTTTTATACTCACACGCTTCAACAACAAAAATATCAGAATTCCCTGCAAGAAAATTGGACCCCGTTAGAGACGCTTCGCGCTCTAACGGGGCAGGCCCCCAATCGCCAACAATAGAGCCCACTATAGCGGTCGGTTGTTTCCCTGCGTGTTTCAGAATTGACGCAATCATTGCCGTCGTGGTCGTCTTCCCGTGCGTTCCCGTAATTGCAATTGTGCGCTTTGTTTTTGAGACTTCTCCGAGCACTTGAAAATATGACAGCTCTGGTATACCCTTCGCGCGTGCAAAAGCACGCTCCACATTGTCTTCCGGAACCGCATCACTATAGATGAGCAGTTCTGTGTCCTTTTGAATATGCGTAGCGTCGTGCTCAAAGAATACCTCAATACCCGCCCTTTTTAATATGTCTGTCGTCGGAGATGCCTCTCTGTCCGACCCGCTCACACGCCCTCCTTCATGTTGCAACAATTGCGCAAGCGCCGACATTCCAATGCCACCAATCCCAACCATATAAATATTCTTTTGAACGTTCATATCGTTTTAATTATATTTAAAAACTGGTCATTTCTATCGTACTCGTTCTTAAACATGCCAAACGAGGCGAACGCGGGGCTAAATAGTATCACATCGCCACCATGTGCTTCTTCTAGGGCGTAACCGAGCGCTTTTTGTAATGTGCCTGCTTCAATAATTTTTAATTTTGCGTTTTGATTTTTTAATTTTGATTTTTTAATTTTTTCCGTTCCCGTCCCCGGAATAAACACTACCGCCTTGCACGTTCTTTTTATCTCCTCCACTAGCTCGTCCATATCCAGTCCCTTGTCCGCCCCGCCCAAAATCAGCACAATGTTCGACCTACGAGGTCGAACATTATCGTTGAGTGCTTTTAATGCTGCAATCGTGGCTTCCGGTGTTGTTGCGTTATTATCATTGTATATTTTTACACCATTGATTTCACGAATAAATTGCAAGCGACCCTCGACACCCTCAAACGATTCAAGTCCCGCGCGAATATCGTCTTCGGCGACACCGAGTGCCTGGAGTGCCGCAACAGCAAACGATGCGTTTTCCCTATTGTGTTCTCCTAGTACGCGCAATTTCCAATCGCGCGGAATTGAATCTGGAACTATGGGGTCAAGCGGAGGACTCTCCGCACGCACACGATCTGCAATCGCTCCCCCCACCACAAGCACGTCATTTGTTTTTTGATAACGAAAAATATTCGCCTTGTCTCTGAAATAGTCGTCTGTGTTTTTGTAATAATTTTTGTGATCCTGTAGAAAATTGGTGAACACTGCTATGTGCGGACTGATACACAAATCTCCAAACCCTTGCAACTGCCACGAATCAAGTTCGAGCACAACAATATCTCCGAACGTAATGTCTGGCAACAACGCGAGTGTAGAAACCCCGCGCACATTACCCCCAAGAAAAACATTTTGCGCGCCTGCCTGCCGGCAGGCAGGAATTAGAGAATGGTGAATCATGTGAGTAACAGTTGATTTGCCGCGCGTGCCAGTAACCCCAACAACACGTGCCCCCGCCTCATCCGCATATTTTGCACATAGCGCGGTCGACATATACACAGGCACGCCCGCCTTTTTCGCCCACG
>C687J35174_10011997_pt1 | contig 10619 bp, 15 predicted proteins | sample RifCSPhighO2_01_FD_35174 | JGI IMG/M metagenome (IMG submission 35174) | reverse complement strand
CAATNACCTCAACCGTATTNNTNTTNGTCCAATCACTCGGCACNGTCCANGNNGTGCCNGAGGTGANNAAAACGGTNNTGGCCGAGGTTAAAAGCGGGAAAGCCAGAAGAGTGAGACCGAGAGCAGCAATAGTTTTGATCACTTTCGGGTGTATGGTATTCATGACGGTATATTGGTCACGGCCAACTTTTTTAATACTCCCGCATGGTGACTTGAGCATCAATTTGCTTCATGAAATCAAGGGCCACGGAGACGACAATAAGGAGAGCGGTGCCGCCAATCGCCAGCGCGGTTACTCCGGTTAAAGCGCGCATAATGAGTGGAAGCATCGCAATGACACCGAGGAAGAGCGCCCCGACCAAAGTTAATCTGGTGACAATTTTACCCAAGTGATCGGCCGTTGGCCGCCCGGGGCGAATACCGGGGATAAACGCTCCGCTCTTCTGAAGATTGGTCGAGATCGAATCTGGATCGAAGGTGACCGCCGAATAGAAATAGGTGAAAAGGAAAACGAGCGCAAAGTAAACTATGGCGTAAAACCAAGTGTTGTTGAGCAACCCAAGCAGGAAATTGGCCACCGCTTGGACAGTAGGATGACTTGCCTGTGACAGGAAGTTAATCAACATCTGCGGAAAGAGGAGGATCGACAAAGCGAAGATGATCGGCATGACACCGGCTTGATTGAGACGAATCGGTAGATAAGTGGAGGCGCCGCCAAAAAGTTTGGCCCCGCGCACGCGTTTGGCATAAGTGATTGGCACCGGGCGCTCGGCTTCCGTCATTATCACCACTCCACCAACGATCACCACGGCCGCGACGAGATAAGCGAGATAGAGTGGCACTTGGCTCGGATCGAAATTGGCTACCACTTGGCCAATCGCTTGCGGGATACTAGCAACAATACCGGCGAAAATGATGAGGGATGTCCCATTGCCAATTCCATACTCGTTGATCAACTCGCCCAACCACATGAGCAAAATAGAACCAGCCGTTACCACCATCACACTGACTAATTTCTCGGACAGAGTGATGGGCAAAAGCACCCCCTGATTCCCAAGCAAAGAGAGGAGCCCGAAACCCTGAATCATCGCGAGCGGCACGGTTAATAGGCGAGAGTATTGGGCGAAAATCCGCCGACCCTGCTCGCCGGATTCTTGGTAAAGCTCTTTGAGCGACGGCACCATCATGGTGAGAAGCTGCATAATGATTGAAGCGGTGATGAACGGACTAACGCCAAGCATGAGGATGGAGAGATTTGATAAACCACCGCCGGAAAAAATGTTCAGCAAATTGAGAAATTGGTTGCCGGAGAAAAGTCGCTTCAGCGCCTCGGTGTCGACACCAGAAATTGGGATGCTCGCCCCTAAACGGAAAAGAATTAAAGCGAAGAGAACAAACAAAATCCGCCGGCGAAGTTGCCGATCGCTGATAATTAAAGAAAATTTGGTGGCAATTCTACTTAGCATGAGTGAGAACAATTTGGCGCGCAATAATTTTACCACCAGCTTGCTCAATAATCTGCCGCGCCGGCCGACTGATCAAACAATCTTTTATCGTTAAATCCTTGGCCACCGTGGCGGCGCCAATAATCTTCACCCGACCACGGCGCAAGGTTGACGCCGAGATAAGCCGCTTCGCGGCCAGCGTAGCCGGGGAAATCGTCTCCCCGGCAGAGAAATGGTGGGCGATAGCGGCGAGTGACACCGTGACTGTTTTGTTTAGCACCAATACGAATCGATGACCGCGTTTCTTGGGCAAACGTTTGATCACGTCACGCATTTCTGGCCTGATCCGGTGCCCCGAACGAGCGCGCTGGCCCTTCGTCCCTCGGCCAGACGTTGTCCCCCGTTTACCACCACGACCAATTAATTTATGGCGCTGGCGCGAATGTTGTCTTTTGATCTGGTGGAGTTGCATAAAAAATTAATGTGGTAAAGCAGCGAGAGCCTGCATCGTCGCTCGCGCGTTGTTGATCTGGCTCTTGGAGGGTGAGAGAATCTTAGCACTCACCGATCGGACACCACAGAGCTCAAGGATGACACGCATCGCACTTCCAGCCACAATTCCTCGACCGGGCGCCGGGCGAATAATCACGCGGGAACTATTAAACTTAGCCGACACTTCATGGGGAATCGAGAAGCGCTTATCGAGAGTGACTGTCAGTAAGCGCTTCTTCGCCTCACGAAAAGCTTTTTCCAGCGCGAGCGAAATATCGGCCGCCTTACCAAGACCCAAGCCAACCTTGCCTTTGCGATTACCAATCACTAGAAGAACCGAGAAGCTGAAGCGACGACCCCCTTTCACCACTCGGGTGACACGACGGATATTGATCATCTTCTGCTCGAATTCCGGCGGAGCTGATTCGCGACCACCGCGCGCTGAACGACCCACGCCACCCCTGCCCCGATGAGGCGGTTTAATTGTTTTCTGTTGATCAGAAGTTGCCATGGTCAATAAAATATTTAGAAGATTAATCCGCCAGCGCGAGCGGCATCGGCAAACGCCTTGACTCGACCCGTATAACGATAACCGCCACGATCGAAAACAACTGTTTTGATCTTCTTCGCTTTGGCTTTAACCGCCAGATTCTCACCCAATGTCCGAGCCGAGGGAAGGGTCCCGGCCTGTTTGGCGCCCAAATCATTAATCGCTACCAAAGTCTTACCCATCACGTCATCGATCAATTGAGCATAGAGGTAACGATTGGACCAAAAAATGGACAGGCGTGGTCGACTCACCGTCCCCGAGACTTTAGACCTGACTCGGCGGTGGCGCAACTGACGTTCTTGATTGCGATGATAGCTAGTAATCATATTTTAAGAAACAATTTTCTTCCCCTGTTTTCGAATAATTTTCTCATCAACATAACGAATTCCCTTCTCTTTATATGGATCAGGTGGCTTGATGGCCCGAACCGAAGCCGCAAATTGACCAACTGCCTCTTTACTAGGACCACTTATGGTCAGCAAATTTTTCTCGAAAACAATCTTCACCGCGGGCGGTGCCGTAATCGTAACTGGATGAGAAAATCCCACATTCAGAGTTAATGTTTGGCCAGCCACCGCCCCTTTATAACCAATCCCTTCAATTATTAATTGTTTAGTGAAACCGGAAGCGACGCCCGCGATCATATTCTTCACATGCGAGGCATAAGTACCCCACAGGGCCCCTTCGGTCGCTTCTTTTTGTGGTGTTAGTGAGATCTCGTTTACCCCAACCGTAATGATAATATCCGGCCGAAAAAGGCGCGATAATTCACCCCGCGGACCTTTGGCGACAATGGTCGTTCCCAAGGGAGAAGCGTCGGCTTTAATCGTTATCCCAATCGGGATCTTAATTTTTTGTTTGCCGACTCGTGACATAAATCTACCAGATCTTGAAAAGCACTTCGCCGCCGACGCGAGCTTTACGCGCCTCCGTCCCCGTCATTATCCCTTTCGGCGTAGAAATCACTAACTCACCGAAACCTTGACGAACCAGACGGAGGTCTCGCGCGCCCTGATACACGCGACGCGATGGCTTCGACACTCGAACCGCACCAAGAATCTTCGGCTCACGACCTTTGAAAGCCAGGTTCATCTCAATCACTTTCTTTACCTTCTTACCCTTCTTGGTCGCCGAGGTAATGAAACCCCGATCTAGGAGCACTTGAGCCACCGCCAATTTGAAATTAGAATACTCCACCACCACCGTCGGCAAATGAGCCCGGGCGGCATTCCTCAAACGAGTAATCATATCAGCAATCGGATCAGTCACCATGAAGATTTTCTAATCCCGGGAATCTTGCCTTCATTGGCATATTCGCGGAAACAAATACGGCAGAGATCGAAATCGCGCATGTAGGCCCGCTTCCGTCCACACCGGAAACAGCGCCGCACTAGGCGCGTGCTAAACTTGGGCGGTTTTTGCGACCGCGCGATAACCGATTTCTTAGCCATTAAAAAATTTATTGGCTCCCGCGAGCCAAGTATTATGCTAGCAGGATAGAGCTATGGGTGTCAAATCGAAATTACGGAAAGACTATGGTTTGCGAAATGGAAAATTGAGGGCGCGAAAAAGAGCGAGGGCTTGGTCGCGATTAGGGGCGGTGGTAACAATGGTGATGGCAAAGCCGAAAACATCTTTGAGTTCTTCGTCAGCCGTCTCGGGAAAAATCGTGTGCTCGCGAACGCTGATCGTCAAATTACCAGTCGCGTCCACCGATTTCTCATCGAAGCCACGGAAGTCACGCATGCGCGGTATGGCAACATTGACCAGTTTATCGAGGAAGCCGCGCATCCGTTTACCACGAAGCGTCACCATCTGTCCAATCGTTTCCCCTTCTCGAACCTTGAACGAGGCAATGGACTTCTTCGCACTACGTGGCGACGGTTTCTGACCAGTAATTTTAGCCAAACGATCAACGATCAGCGCCGCCTGTTTCTTCTCTCGTAGCTTACCCGTGCCAGCATTAATTACGACTTTAGATAATTTTGGCAGGGCATAACGATTTTTCTCTCCAAGAGTTTTGGCGAGTTCTGGCAAGACTGCTTCGTACTTTTCTTTAAGCGTAATCATGATTTGAATTCGTGACCGCACTTCCGACAGATTCGGATTTTTTTGTTACCCTCCTGCTTGTGTCCGATCCGCCGGCCTCGACCACAACTTGGACATTTAATCATCACCTTCGAGCTGGCGATAGGGGTCGGGGCCTCGATGACTTGGCCGGGCTTGCCGGCGCTTCGCGGTCGCTCGCGCCGCTTCCGAATATTAACTCCCTCCACCACCAGCCGATGAGCCAAGGGAAAAACTTTAAGCACCGAACCAGTTTTACCTCGATCCTTGCCCGTTACTACAATGACGGTGTCCCCTTTTTTAATTTTATTCATCATATTCGATTCGTATTATTCGTATGAATTCGTAGATCGACATCGCGGTCTAAATGACTTCCGGTGCCAGTGAAGCAATTTTCTGAAATCCCCGGTCAGCCAACTCCCGAGGGATCGGGCCAAAAATTCGCCCCCCAATCGGTTCTAGTTTCTCCTTCTCAATAATCACAACGGCATTCTCATCGAAACGAAGATAGGAACCATCAGCCCGACGGAAGGGCTGCCGTTGGCGGACGACCACTGCTCGAACAACATCCTTTTTCTTCACCGCCTTCTTCGGTTCGGCAGTTTGGATGGACATGACCACAATGTCGCCGATCCGCGCGTAACGACGGCGGGAACCACCAAGCACTTTGAAAATGCGTCCGAGCTTGGCCCCAGTATTGTCGGCTACTTTCACAATCGTTCGAGGTTGAATCATGTTGAAAGTTCAAAACTTAAAATTAAAAGTGTAAAACAAAATGGGTTTTTAATTTTTTATTACGACGACAAACGACTTACGCCTCGACATCGGCCGCGTCTCTTTGATTTCGACCTTGTCACCCTCATGGCGCTTCCCCGCTTCGTCGTGGGCCAGATAACGCTTATGCCGGCGCAAGTATTTGCCATACACGGAGTGTTTGACTAGCCGCTCAACTTCAACAACCACGGTCTTATTCATTTTGATCGAAACGACCGTGCCACTTAAAGTTTTGGGATGAGACATAATAGAAGTCATAAAAATTGATTATCCTCGACTCACAATAATTGTTTTGAGCGGGAGCTTCGATCCGGCTTTGCGAAGGACTTGTCGAGAAATCTCTTCCGATAAGCCGTCGACTTCGAAGATTATTCGGCCGGGCCACACCTGAAACTCATAGCCTTGTGGATCGCCCTTACCCTTACCCATACCCACTTCGGCGGGCTTCCCAGTGTAGGGCTTGTCGGGAAAAACTCGGATCCAGAATTTTCCCGACTTCTTCATCTCTCGAGCGATCACCTTGCGCGCCGCTTCGATCTGGTTCGACCGCACCCGAGCAGCAGTACTAGCCTTAAGCCCATGGGAGCCGAAAATGACCGCGAGGCCACGGGTCTCCATTTTAAATCGGAGGGGGTTCCGTCTCATTGTGTGCCACTTACGAAATTTGACTTTTTTAGGGACTAACATAATTTAGATGAAAATATCGCCGCGATAAATCCAGACCTTGATCCCAATCACTCCGTAGGTAAGATGTGCTTTCTCGCGCGCGAAGTCAATGTCGGCGCGCAAAGTTTGGAGTGGTAAGCGACCCTTCTTTACCGTTTCAGTGCGAGCGATATCGGCGCCCCCAAGACGACCAGCGACCGTCACTTTCGCTCCGAGCACCGACTTGTTGGCCATTGCCTTCTCGACCACCTGCTTCACCACCCGCTTGAAGGGCAAACGCTTCTCCAACCCTTCGGCCACCATTTGAGCCGCGAGAGCGGCATGGGTTTCGGGATATTTGACCTCTTCAATGTCAAGTTTAAACTCTTTGGGGATCGGCGCCCTGATCCGTCGAAGAAGAGCCAAGAGATCGTCCTTGAGTCTGATCGCCCCTTCACCATTGCGGCCAATGATTAACCCCGGGCGGGCTGTCTTCACAATAATTCGATAAACCGCCGGACCGCGTTCGATCTCCACCCGATCAACGAGGAAACCACGCAAGCGCTTCTCTAGATACTCGCGAATCGAGATGTCCGACTTGAGATAAGATTGGTATTGCCTCGGTCCAACCGCACCATCTCGAGTCAAGTTCGTTCGGCGACGCGGCAAACCAAACCAACGAGATTGCCAATCTCGAATCGTCGCCAGTCGGTGAGCATAGGGATGAACACTGTGAGACATATAAATAGCTTTTAGCTTGTAGCTTGTAGCTTCTTAGCTTCTAGGATAACCAATATGTGACTGGTCTTTCGCTTAAAGGGGAAAGCGCGGCCGTGCGCCCCGGGGCGAAAACGCTTGAAGACTACGCCTTTGTCCACCGTGATTTTCTTGATTCGAAGATCATCGCGCTTCACTTTAACATCTTTATTCACCGCATTGGCCGCGGCGGACTGGATTAATTTGGTCAGGGGCAAAGCCGCACGTTTCGGAAGGAAACGCAATTGAGTCACGGCGTCATCAACCTTTTTCCCCCGCACCAAATCAGCCAGTAACCGGACCTTGCGCGGGGCTTGATGATAATTCTTTAATTGAGCCTTCATAAAATTTTTAGCTTTTAACTTTGGGCTCGATATTACCTTTAACAGCAGTCGTTGAAGCGGCGACCGGAGAGACTGTGACTGTCTTCGCCGCCGCGATCTCGGCCTCCTTCTTCTTCTGCTCTAATTCTTTCTGCATCTTACCGCCATGGCGGACGAACTTTCGCGTCGGCGAGAATTCACCCAAACGATGGCCGACCATCTCTTCGCTCACCAAAACTTCAAGATGATCTTTACCATTATGAACACCGAAGGTGAAGCCAACCATCTCGGGACTGATTTGGCTCGCCCGCGCCCACGTCTTAACCACTCCCGCCGTGGCCGGTTTTTTATTGCTGATTTTCTTCAGTAACTTCGGATCCACATAGGGACCCTTCTTGAGCGACCGTGTCATAAATTAAACATTACAAGGTGACACCCCGAGATTCAAAGGTGTCACCTTTGATATGTATACCGGAGATATTAGCAAACAAGGCTTTGGCTTGTCAAACGAAAATGGTTTTGATTATGTTCCGCCCAATTTATCAAACGTTGGTCACGGGCCTGCCTAAGATGAGCGGAATCTAACCAAATTTTCCAAGCATATATTTTCTTTAACACAAAAGGTAACACCTCGCCACTGGCAAGGCGTTACCTTGACATTGGGTTTATCGCCCAAACAATCGTTGGAGAGCCTGAAGAGTAGCGTTCAGAGAAGAGAGAATGCTGGCCATTTGAGTTGACGAGGAGATGGAACCGAGTCCGGCGCTCGGGCAAGGTGGTAAAGATTTGCCGTTCCAGCCGGCGTTGAACAGATCGGTGAAAGCGAGAAGATCAGCCGGAGCCGTCACACCGCTTCGATCAATGTCGGTGGAGTAAATCGGCAGTTTCTTAACACCATTCAAGGCGTCAATCAAATCAAGCTGATCGGCTGGCGATGTCGTCCCGTCACCATTGACATCGCCGGGAAGGAAGCCGAGACAAGCCTTGGATTTACTAGTGTTGTGAATAATAGTTACTCGTTCGCCACCACTCAGAGGACGGGATAACGATAATTGGAATTTTGTCGCACCAGCAAGATAAGGTGTCGCGACCAGACTAATGGGAGTTGGATTAGAACTAACAATTCCAACACCAGTGTCAAATCCTGAAGCAGAAAAATCTAAAACAATATCTTTAAATCCCGATACACTCCGTGCATCAATCGCCCCATTTGGCGGATAGGAAGAAGTGATGGTGAGAATGGGTTGGGGAACTGAATTAACAGAGAAAGGTAATCTTAGCTCGACTCTGGCATTTTGACTCCAACCTTCGTATCCAGGTTCACAAGTCCCCTCATAGTAACAACCCGCCACAACCCTAAGATAATAGTTGCCTGACGCGCTAGGGACTGGTCTGGAAATTTTCCAATATCCATTTCCTAGATAAATTACATTGGTTGAAATATTCGAGCCATCAGATGTCTTGTTTTCAGAAGAAGCGTAATAACTTGCCGCGTCAACACTATAATGATTTGCTTGTTCAGCCGGAGATCCGTCGGATTTAACCAACCTAAATTTCACTGACAAACTATCTCCCGAATTGTAAGAAGTTTGAAGTGGTGTTACATCTCTAATATACAACTGTCCAAGCGTTCCTCCACCCACCACCACGCTCAAACTGGTCTTTGCTGACTGGCCGGCGTTGTCGGTGACAGTAAAGGTGGGATAGAAAGTGCCAGTGCGGGAGTAGGTGTGAGTGAAGGTCGCGGTCTGCTGAACTGTCGGACCCGTGGGCGAACCGGCAATGCTGCCGGTTGTAGCCTCGTCACCCCAATAAACCGCGTAACTTAATGATCCGTTCTCGGGGTCACTGGCCCGCACGGACCAAGTGCCTGTCTCACCAGTCTTCAATGTTGTCGGCCCCGAGACACCGGAAATCGATGGTGGGAGGTTGGTGGGTTGAGTAATAGAGAAAGTTCCATCACTTTGATCAGGTAGATAATTTACATCGAGAGGATAAATAATTACACGATATTTACTGCCCGATAATTTACCGCCCGAGAGAGAACTCAAACTAGCTGGCAAGACAAATGTGTAACTGCCAAAATTCTCCATTCGGAAAACAAGGGTCTCTTGAGAATATGGACTGCCAACCGGATAATTTTCGTCCCTCAACGCAATTTGGACATAATTGGTTTGATTTATGGGAAATATTACATTTGTATTCCATTTGATCGTATAAGTTTTCCCAACCAACCAACCCTCCCCACCGTTCGGAGAAATGACAGTGACGGCAGAGATGGCAGGAGTAGTGGTGGCATTTCCAGAACCGAAACATGGTAAACCGGTCGTTGGGCTGTAGCCAATCGGGCTGGTGCAACCTTCTGGCAAAGTTGAACCAGACGAGCATGACTGCCCCGTAATTGGACTGAACCCGATCGTACTCGTACAACCAATCGGCAATCCGGTAGTACCGGAACATGACAAACCAGTCGTCGTGCTATAACCTGTTGAACTGGTACAGCCGGGTGGGTAAGTTATCGTCTGGCCCTGCAACAAAGCGATCTGTTGAAGCAGAGCTTGAATCTGCGCCTGAAGTTCTTGGACTGTTTGCGCATTGGTAACTACGGGTGATAAAACAAACACCAGCGCGAGCAGACCGACGAGAACAAAGTTTCTTATTTTCATAATATGAATGATTGACGAATTAAATTGACAAAAGAGCTAACGAAGCTAATAAGCTACGACGAAGCTAATAAGCTACGAGCTAATTTCAGTATGACACGGAAGTAAAAAAAAAAATCAGCAAAGTTATCCACAGATCAATCTGTATGTGGCAAGATGTTCACAATGATATAAGTATCACCTTTGATTTGAAAATAAAATCGATAATGATCATCAACCCGCGCTTGCCAAATGTCACTACCTTCGTCATATTTCTTTGCCCGCAAAGACGGATAGCGCATACCTATCAGGAGAAACCTTTCTTGTTTTCTGTATTTTTTCTTTATCTCGGGTAAAGTTCAATATTCGGACCTGTTGATAACTACGAATGCTTAAATAATGTTGCTAATAAAGACCTTTCTTGTTGTTTAAACTTTTGCTTTCGGTGATTGTATCGCCAGACATATTCGCCCAAGTATAAGTGTAACATTTTTCTCCGAATTCCGCCCTTGGCCGAAAGTTTTCTTTTGAGATAACCCCAGAATCCTTCCAGCCCATTGATATGATTCCCTTGCTTGTCGGAGTACTCGTTTTTTCCATGTTCCACCATGCGGTGAACATAACCTTTGGCGGCGATGCCGGTGTAACCGCGCCAAGTGTCAGAGCAAACAACGGAACCTCTTTTGACTTTCTTTTCGATAATCGGTTGCAAGTCCTCGGCTTCAACATTGTCAATCAGCTCGGCGAACACTTGACCGCTCCGGCACAAGATTCCGAAAACTGGTTGCTTCGTCGTGCCTCGACCTTTTTTGGACTGGGCGGAGATTCGCTTTGTTTCAAGCCGTTTATTCTTCCATTGACCGCCAACGTAGGTTTCGTCCACCTCTACTGTTCCGTCGAAGACCGGGGGCACATCTTTGATCAT
>C687J35174_10011987_pt1 | contig 10628 bp, 9 predicted proteins | sample RifCSPhighO2_01_FD_35174 | JGI IMG/M metagenome (IMG submission 35174) | reverse complement strand
TCTCAGTCATATCAGGCAGGATTTTACTTATATTTAACCAGAAAATCAAAAATTATATATATTCGCCAACCATTACCTTTCTGGCCGCAAGGCTACCAAAACCCCTTCGATTTCATATCCGGAATTACATAGACAAAGAACCCGACCATCATTACTAAAATCGCCAGGAGAATACCTATTACGACACCCAAAAACACTCACCATTCCCATCTCTTAAGATCCGGAACCGGAATAAAAATTCTAATGATCACAAGTTGATTATATTAAGTAGAATAACAATATGAATATATACCTGGATATTGACGGCGTCATACTCGCTAATGATAAACAACCTGCTCTCCACGCCAAGGAATTTTTAAAATATGTTACGGATAATTATCCAACATACTGGCTGACAACCCACTGTAAGGGCGATAGCGGACCGACTATAGATTTTCTGAGCCTTTTTTTAGATCAGGAAACGACTGGAATTGCCAGAAAAATAAAACCTACAAACTGGTTGACTTCAAAAACTGAGGCTATAGATTTTAGCTCCCCGTTTTTATGGTTTGATGATTACTTATTTGATTTTGAAAAAGAAGACCTTATAAAACACGGTGCTTTGAAAAATTGGGTGATAGTAGATTTATCGGCCAACCCCAATCAGCTTCGGGATTTGATTAACAATTATCCTTTTAAGAGCTAAATTAAAATTGAATCCACTCCCGCCCAAATTAATCCCAAACTCCCAGGAAGTCACTCTACCCCATTCCTAAACACTCCCATACTCTCCTATACAACCCCCCTCGATCGATTGCTCGTTTTACTACCGCGGTCTAAACTCAGGAAACGTACCAAATGGAAATAACTGAAGCTAAATAGATTTGTGTGTGATAGCTTTTGATATGGTATTTGATAGTTGACGCTAATTTGTTAGTGTTTTAGTCTGGACTCGATTGAAATTTAGCTTCAATTTTTGTAGCACTTTAAATTGGTGAAGGTTGAAACGAGCGGCCTACCTAAATCGTGGCTAACGTGAACATGAACAAGTAACTCTTTTTAAGTTGTGGGTGAAAGTTACATGTAACCCGATTAGTCTGAGGAGGTGAAATAGGCATGGCCAGAAGAAAAAGGCGTAAAATCCAAAAACTCCCCATTTTCTATATAAAGAAGGGGGAGCTTTGGGTAAAAACACCTAAGGGTTTTATAGTCCGTGCAGTCGTTATGTAAATCGAACACGAGCTAAAGATTTATGGTAGGCCGTTCATACAGCTTTTAGATTTGGTATTATTACCCCTATCCCTAATTTATATAAATAAATTGGGAAATACAATATCCATTCATAACTCCTTACTTTCTCCCCAAATCTCATTAACTAAGTTTTGGTCCAGCCTTTGCTTTTTACTTAACTGCTCACCCTTCTTTACTATCCAAATTTCAGATCTATCAAGGTAAATGCCTTTCTCATCGCGCTTCAAGTCAACAACCGCAATCAAGTGATAAGTGGTTGGAAGGTTTCTCAGACGACGCTCCGTTTTTACCTGAATAAATTTCGTAACTTCACCCTTGATAGCAATTAAGTCATTTCCGCTATCTTTAATCGGCGGAGCCGATTGGACACCATACTCAAGGAGCCTTATCTGTACAAATAGTTCCCCAATTGTGCCGGTTTCAGATTTTTTGTTATCGGATTACCCATAATTATTCAAAATCCACGATTGCAATTTCCTCATGCGTGAGGCCTTAGAGTTTATAAACTACCTGGTCTATTAGTCTCTTCCAGTTGTCTCTCCAGAGAGAATAATTTAATTGTGTCTCTGAAGTTTTTGGCCTTATACTTTTCGTAAACCTCTTGTTTGATGTACAGTGGTGTGTATTTAATCTTATTCTGAGTTTTATTTACATCCTCACACCACAGCTTTAATCGTTCGATTTTTAGCGGATCATCCAAATCCTCACGCCCTTTTGTCTCAACAATATACGCCTCTTTTTCAGAAACCTTGACGATAAAATCCGGGTAAAAGTCTGAAATGGCACCGTCGGCATTGCGATAATCTATCCTAAAATGCACCGCAAAATAGTTTTTAACATAAGAAATAATATCCTCACACCCTTCTAAAAAGTTGGCAAACTCCAGCTCAAAATGGCTATCCCCTATTATTTTATTAAACGGACTTTTCTTTGGCACCAGATATCCTTGATCTTTGGCCACGAATGGCCGGCATTGGCTGATTTTGATGTAATCGCGGATCTCTGCTTCACCTTTATCTAATACCGTTAAATCGTTAATCTGCTTCTTAAACGACTCGATAATTGTCTTGCTTACTTCCAACTCGGACAGGTTGCGCAGGATGTTCAAATCCTCAAGTTCGATCGCGTGATCGAATAAATACTGTTGGACAAACTCTTTCACCTTGCCGTAAAGAACATCGTACCCGCCTACTAAGCGCAGGTCTTTCATAATCACTTGTGTAAAATACCCAACGACACTCTGGTAATTCGCCACTAAATCGCTGTCCATTTGCGTAATGTGGTTGACCTCACCGGTTGAGATATCCTTAAAAATAATTTCTCGTTTTTCTGCTTCGGAATACTGTTTTACCAGAAATTTCTGGTTGCCAAAATGAGCCACATCGAGCTCTGACAGGTTTTTATACTCACGATAAATCCGGGGAGAAAGAAGCGGTATCTGAATATCAAGTTTTTCGATATCTTTGTGGACGTTTTCCTTGTCAACCTCAATAACCAGCGGCGCTTTCGGAGCAGTCCCCTCACCCATTTTTCTAAACTCCAATTCCACACCTTCACTGCGGATCGACTCGACAAAATCCATAAACGCATCAGTCCCGACTACACTCAAGTATTCCGGTATATCCTGTCCCCAATACATACGCCGTAATCCCCTACCTAACGTCTGCTCCGGTAATATATTACTTTTCGCTGAATACGGACGCAACCCAACAATGGTCGTCACGTTCTTCACATCCCAACCCTCTTTCAGCATCAACACTGACACAATCGCCTTATGCGGGCTGTCAAACTTGTCGATCTGGTTCGCATCTTTCCGTAGTGCCTCAAGTTCTTCTTTTTTCTTACCGGTAGAGACCTCTGAAATCTCACCGTTTTCTTTTGTATGAATAACCAGCGTTGAGTCCTTTAACTCTGGGTATGTTGCCTCTAAATACCCCGCAACTTCATCGCAGTTGCGCGTGTCGTCGGTCATTACAAAAAGCACTGGTTTTTTCCCGACCTTGCTATGCTCGTCATAGACTTTCTTCCACTCCAAGTAGCCAAGATGGATATAGTCAGCATACTTTTCGGTGTACTTCACACTTTTTCGCTCTGAAAGTTTAGCGCGGCTGGCTTCATCGGGTAGCACCGGATGTTTGACCACGTTCTGATGGATCGCTTCAACCAGAGGATAATCGGTGATCGTCTGGACAAAGATCGCGCCGTTGTTGTGGCGCGGTGTAGCAGTTGTATCAACCTGCAAAGCTAGTTCCCCACCCTTCATTTTTAACCGGTTGTGGATGTCCTCAATAGACTTAAACCACGCCAATTTCTCGTCGTGGATATGATGAGCTTCATCGTTCAGGATGACCAACTCGTCAATGTCGCGTACAATGGCGGATAGATCGACTTTTGACTCGTTAGTCGCACCAACAGGACGTTTTCCTAAAAAGTAGTCAGTCGTGTCAGTATCTTCAACTGTAGGGTTTATGGTGTTTCCTTCATAGACACGATGTATATTTGTTAAAAAAATGTTTCCTGTTTTGCGGACAACCCCTACTTCATCCTGTAAATGCACCGTCAACTGAAAATCATCCCGCCAGTTGCGTCCTTCGTAACCTGTTTCAGGTAAAATTGGGTCCTGATAAAAGATTTTTAGTCCTTCAAAGTCCGTACGCAGACGATCTAACACAATAATGTTGGGCGTTATCAAAAGGAAATTACGGGCAAGGGTAGAGTCGGGTTCATAGAGCTTGTGAAAGTAACTCCACGCTAACACAAGGCTTAATACCTTCGTCTTACCGCTTCCGGTTGCCATCTTGACGACAAGCCGTCGCCAATTCTCAAAAAACATCCCTGCCGAAATTGCACCGGAGCTGTCAAAACGCATGAGGTCGTATTTATCTTTTACCTTTACAACATCGTAAAGATAGATAATCGTTTCTACTGCTTCCCGCTGGGCAAAGTAGTAGCGGAATTCGGCAGTCGTACCATTCGCTTGCGGGAGAAGATGTTGTCTCTGAAACCACCACAGAAGCAGGGCTTTACTGGTATCAGTTGCACCCGCATACCCACTTTCCCGCCATTCTTTTACTTTTTTGCGAAGCGTTGCCACAAGTGGAGGAAGTAGTTTGTCGTATCCCTGCTCACGCAACGCCTCATCCGCTGGAAACCAACGAATGTTCGGGTCAAGAATTTCGTATGGTGATGTTGGAAAATTAGGATGTAACGCCATAAATGTAACTTCCTTATGATGTGGTGGTTTTTGATTCCGTCTCCACCGAATATTTTTCTTCTCCAGAACCGACGTCTTCTGGTATATGTTTGAATGTTTCCTGTTTATTTTCTTCAACAAGGGTATGCGTTGTACTAATACTCTTCAGAGCCTTGTCATAATGTTGAATAATTGAGTCTATGTATTCTTTATGGCTATAATCACCGAAAGCAACCAACGTTAATATTCCGCCTACCCCCAATACCGAAACCCCCACCCAAAAAACCTTAATATCACCTTTACTGTTAACAACTATGTAGCCGCCCACGATAAGGATAAGCCCAATAAGTATGAGTGTTGGTATCTTTGATTGTGCAAAATACTTAAAAAATGCTTCCATATATTTTTATTTCTTACCAAGAATGGTGTTGATTACACCCATAAACTTTTCAGAACTGAACGATTCCCTGATCTTTCTTAAATCGCTCTTAATCTGATCGATTCCCACAGGTTCCTCATAACGGATGAAGTTATCAGTATCAAAGAGAAGGGCAGCGGCTTTCGGATCTTTTTTCTTTAATACTTTCTTTAAAGAAAACTGGCTATTTACCTGCTCAATTTTCAGATTCAGTGATATTTCGTTAAACTCTAAAGAGGTAACCGGCAGAAACTTAGCCAATATTTCCCCTCTTTCGGCTTCATTGTTTACCTCATAGATAAAATAGTTTCTCCACCCAAGTCGCTGAAAGCCCTCTGGAGAAAGGATAGGAAAAATAACCTCCAACTTCTTTTCAAATAGGCTAGCTATCCTATCTAGTGTGTCAGGTTCAAGGTAGTGTGCCCAAAATGCCAATGGAGACACTTTTATCTCCTTCGTCTGTTCGTCAGGATCTACAATGACTAACCCGCTTAAATTCATCTCAAATCTAGGCGGAGTTTTTCCGTTATAAAACGAGTTAACAATTTCTCCAGCCTTATCGACATACTTAAACCCTTTTACAAAGTCCGTCTGAATAAAACTTTCTATAATTTTGAATTGTGTTATTTTTCGTATAGCTTGTTTCATAGGCTTATCTAAACTGTCACCTCAATAACTTTCATTGTATCGTTGCCGAAAATATCAACAACCTTAATGGCAATCTTGCGCTGCCCGGGCTCACACTCATGGGCGATGCTTGTTAATTCAAGAGTCCTGTCCTTTTTTGTGCGGAATGACTGCCACTCGTTCTCAAAAATGTAATCCCCAGTCCAAAATTCTTCATAATCACCGTTGTCTTCTCTTTTACGTCGAATAATCTCCTTTTTATTTTCAAAGTCGAAATCTACCGCCCAATAATCAATCCAGTCCGTCCATTTTTTGGTTAGCACCTCCCTACTGACAATCCCGTTTTTATCTTTCTCCACCTTGATAATCTGACCGTTCTCGACAACAAGTTTTTTACTTCCGTTTGAGAGTTGCGATTCGACATTAGCTACGGAATCTTGATTGTAAAAAACCGAGAAATCCATAAGCTCTACCGCGACAGAACGACCTTTAACGTGGGGTTTAACCTCTATGTACGCCACGTTGTAAAAAACGACTTGATTCTTCTCTATCGCGCGTTTATCAAAAACTTCCGGAGGAATGTACTTTAACGCCAGATCAATACCTTTGTCTTTTGCTTCTTCTTGAATTTTAGGAAAAAGCCCCATCTCAAACTCAAAAGCCAAAATATCAACCTTAGTAATCTGTTTTTCGATACACTCGTTAATGACTTCCTCAACGAATAATCGGGACACAGGAAGGTTGATTGGTCCAACAACCACCATCCGAGAGGCTTTCCTACCGTGGAACGTACGGAAACTCGTTACCGCATGTGCTTGATAGGCGCGAAGAATGAGATCAACAAACTCTTTTTCTTTTTGCTCTATCTGTTTTTGTTTTTCTTCATCGCGGAGGTTCAGGTTAACTCCAATATAATGTTGCCGTTCGTACTTGCCTAAGTTTAATATCTCGAAAGCGCGGTAGTCTTTACCTTCTTTTTTAAGTTGTCGTTGCACTTCAATCATTCTCTTACGTACTGTATGGATCGCAAATTTTCCGAGATCAGAAACAATCCATTTCCGGTCGAGCCTTTCTGCTACAGCAGAAGTTGTACCAGAACCCACAAAAAAATCAGCGACGATATCGCCCTTTTTTGAAGAAACAATTATTAATCTTTCTAGTAGTTTTGATGGTTTTTGCGTCGGGTAATCTGTTCTATCAGCAGAGGCTCTGTTTTCAAATGTGATATCCGTAAACCAGTCACGCGGGAGAATTCCTTTTTTCTCATCAAAATAGTCCCTATATGTCCACTCTGGATGTTCTTCTTCTACTTCTTTAGGGAGTTGCTGTTTTCCTGTATATGGACCTCCTTTCCCTCTTATCTGGTATTTTCGACCATCTTGGTCTACCAAATTGTATTTTTTTATGCTCCCCTCAGAATATGGTAATGCTATGTCCCAGCAATTAAACACCCTGCTTGTATTTGCAGCGTTTTTCGCATAGTACAAAATGTTATCGTGCTTTTTATTGTATCTATCTTTAGTTAATTCTCTTTCTCCATAACACCACACAACTTCATTAAGAAAGTTGTCTCTGCCAAAAACTTCGTCCATTATCAACCTTAAATAACCAATAACCCGATAATCCACATGCACATAAATACTTCCGTCATCAGCTAATAAATCGTGCATAAGTTGAAGCCTTTCATACATCATCGCAATCCAGCTATCAGCCCCTTTACCCCACGTATCCCGATATGCCAACTCCTCTAAAACAGTCGGCTCTTTTGTAAGCGTTTCGTCCCCTATCTCGATGTCCATTGAAAAATCGGCGCCGACATCAAACGGCGGATCAATATAAATAAGCTTTATCCCACCCTGTTCTTCAATTTCTTCTCGCAGTGGCCCATTTTTGAGGCTCGAGAGAATCAGTTTGTTATCACCCCAGATCAGTTTGTTTGTCCAACCCTTTAATTGTCTCCCGCGCACATCCACATCAAACAGCGCCATTTGTAGTTTTGTGTCTTTTTCCGCTCTCGGCTCATCTATCTGCTCAATGACCTGAAACGGCAACACCACACTTGTAACTTCGTTTGTTTTACCGTTCCACACCAGTTCGACTTCCCGCTTTTCTTCAAACAAGAGAAAACGATATTTATCAGGCAAAGGCTTACCTTCTTCAAGATATCTAACAATCTCGCGTTTTTCTTGGTCAGTTAGTTTCATGATATTTAATCAATGGTTACCCATCCAGTGAATCGCGTAGTGCTTGATACGCCTCAAATCCTGATAATGGCTTTTTCGGCATTTTCTTACCAGAAAAAACGTGGTCCTGTAGTCTGCCTTCGCGCAGCATATTTCTAATCTTTCTTTGTACCAGTTCAGAAAACGCGGATTTAAGTTCGTATTCAGAAAAACCAAAGACTTTTATAAGGATTGGTCCTATTCCCATTTGTACCTGTTTTATTTCGCCGTTAGTCTCAACGTCTACGTCCACTCTTGTTATCAGGTTATCGCGTATATACGGATCGCTTATGTTTCTTATTTTCGAGTCTTGCAATATAACTGCCGGATGAAACGCGCCTACCTTCGTGACATTGTAAAACTCACCTGACGGTACTTTCTCAAGCACCAATTCCCGTCTGGTAAAGTAGCTTATTCCCCTATTGTCTTTATATTCAAAAATTATGTTTAATTCTGGCACAAATTCTTTAAACGGCCTCTCGTCCGAAATCTTGTATTCAAGCTTTTTCGTGTCTCCTGGACGCATTACGAAGATATCTGACGATCTCCACTCATACGCGAATCCGCGCACTCCCCATCTCACGTCAATAGCGACTTTCTCACCAGTGTTGATTGCGTAGAAATGGACAAAGTGTCCTTCAGGCCCTCCGGTACTTCCCACGCCGGGATCGATATCTAAAACAGGAATGCTCTCAGGTATATATTTTTCCTGATGCAGACTTAAATAAAATACCGTTTCGTCTATCAATTTTTCCCTTACCCATACCTTTTGTTTTTCGGCTAGAAACTCCCCTAGCCCTTGTAAAATCTGACTTTTATCAATTCCGCTAACTTTTTTTATGGCTAGTTCAAGTGCTTTTTTTAAAGACAGTCCTGTTTTTTCCTTTAACACCGCTTCGTTAATAACCCATTCGTTTTTGAGGAAATACCATATATCAAATACGTCGCGTATGGCAAACTTCCGACGCGTAAGAAGTGCTGATAGCTTGCCTGCTATCATGTCTTCCGGCTTCATCACCAGCGCTGTGACGCCTAAATACCCTTTGGGTTCAAAGCCGCTTGCACCCCTGCGTTTGGAAATTTCTACTTTAATCGTGTGTTTCTCCCTTTCATAACTGATGAGAAAAAATAAGGTATTTCTTTTTTCTATAGCTTGACGTAAAACTCCATATTGCTCGAGGTGAGCTTTCATTTTCTCAAACACCAGCTCTTTTTTATCCGCATCCAGCAAATCGAAGTCGAGATCAACCGACAGCCGAGGTAGATCATAAAACAGCATCGCCGCCGTTCCCCCCTTGAACCCCAAAATCGTTCGCAGGTCGGGATCGCCGTAAATACTTTTCAGAATATCAATCAAAATGACTCTATGTTTCGTCTGGTCAAGCATGGTCTTCCTTATAAATCTGGTAATACTCCTCTACCCGCTTCGTAAATTCTTGGGTTTCATAGAGGTCTTTTAACTCCATAATTTTATCCCAGTCAAGGGGACTTAAGTTGTCGAAATGATACTCTTTGTACAGATACACCACATCTAAAAACGCCCGTTCCGGTGAGGCAATAACCACATTCCCCTGTTCCTCAATTCCCTGTTTGTCCAGAAGTACTTCTGTTCGTATTCTTCGATACTCGATCGTGTATTTGTCCACCTTAACGGTCCTAGAAACATATGTGATTGCGAAAATACTTTCGTAATACTGAAATGTTACACCAGCCTTTTGCAGTACCGTTTCTAAGCTGATATATGAGGGTGTATAGATCTTATTGGCTAACTCAAGTACGTCAAACTGATCTTTCGCATAGATTCCCCTACTTAACTTCTTGATAGCACCGGACTTAGCAAAATAAGACATCCGTTTTTTAAGATTGCCATAGGGAATCTCCGGGAACAGTAGGGCTATCTCCTGCAAGGTAAAAACAGTCTGTGGTTTCTTATAGAGAGAAAGAATAATGTTGTTTTTCATACTTTAACTACAGGTAACTATAATTCTCACTTCCAGTTTAGATTATAACATACATAAATGACAAAGGTTAGGTCGGTGGTCATTAGATTTTGGCCTGATTTTACTCTTTCCGGTCTTGGGGGACTATAGGGTAGGGGGGGTAACCAGGTCGTACATTTTTTTGGCTTGCTCCATATCCTTGGCAAATACCCAAGGTCCGGCACACTTATCAACTTTGCCGCCAGCATAAAATCCGGTGGGAATACTGTCAGTTTCCCGACCAGTCAGAGACCCTTGCCACAACCCGTTTTGCTTTCTGTGTTCAAGCTCTGCCATGTCCTGTCGGGTAAGGGTATGTATTTCAGTAACAGGGAGCACCATTCTTCCTACCTCGGCCCTGATTTGCCCATTTGCATTATCCAGGCCTTTCACAGCTGCAATCCTGTGCCTGCCGTCCGCCATAACCCCGTATAGCCCTCGGTACTCATACAATACCGGCGGTTCCATTCTATTGAGGTCTATTGCCCCAGATTTTATTTTTTGAGCCAGGTCAAATACATAGCGGCTCCCCCGGTCTGTCAAATCCCAGGTCGGTGGATCCTCTGATCCCAGAATAGACCTAACTTGTACTTGTTTAACTTGACGAGGAGAAGTTTGGAGAGACATAAAAGCAAATAAATCACCTGTAGAGATGCATGGAAGGAGTCTTAACCGTTCTCTAAATAATTGAAGTTCCCTCTCTGATGTTAATTCTTCTCCAGCCATGTTTCCTTATCTTACTTCGTCTAAACTGTAATGGAAAGTTTTTGGGGATTATTATGCATTATTCAAATCTCTTCAAAAAACCGTTGATGCTTTGGGCGATTTGGTGGCGGCGGTAGTCCAGAAACCCCTTGAAGCTGGATATTTCCCAGAGACTAAGATCCGTTGGAATCAGCTGGGAGGTAAGCGCGTCTTGTCCCCTTTTGGGAATAATTTCGTTTTGAAAGTAGACTTTT
>C687J35174_10011986_pt1 | contig 10629 bp, 6 predicted proteins | sample RifCSPhighO2_01_FD_35174 | JGI IMG/M metagenome (IMG submission 35174) | reverse complement strand
TATAGGAATATCACACTAGAGATAAACGGCAAGAATATATACGGCACTCTCAAGAACGAATCAGGCGTACACCGATTAGTGCGTATCTCTCCATTTAATGCTAAACAATTGCGTCACACCTCATTTTCCATGGTGGAAGTGATACCAAAATTTGAAAAGATAGGTGAGGTGAAGATTCCGCCGGAGGATATTAAGACTGAATACTCAAAGTCCTCTGGCCCTGGTGGGCAGAATGTTAATAAGCGCGAGACGGCAGTGCGTCTTGTACATATCCCAACAAACCTCGCAGTACACGTTGAGACAGAACGTTCTCAGGCGCAAAACAGAGAAAAAGCTCAAACCATGCTTGAAGCCAAGCTCTACAAACTGCTCGAATATGAGCGTAAGGCCAAGGAAAAAGGCATGTATATTTCCAAGACAACCCAGATAGAGTGGGGGAATCAAATCCGCTCCTATGTTTTACATCCTTATAAAATGGTTAAGGATCACAGGACCAATGTCGAAGTCCGCGATGTGGAGAAAGTACTCGACGGAGACCTAGAGGAGTTTCTTGAAGCGGAGAAAAATCTGTGATAGTGTAGCTCAATGCTTAAAATCAGGTTGCAGAGAATAGGGCGAGTACACGAGCCGAGCTTTCGGCTTGTTTTGACCGACTCCAAGAACTCGACCAAAAGTGGCAGATTCAAGGAGATCCTTGGTTCTTATGATCCGCGCAAATCAACTGATGCACTAGAGACCGAACGTATCAAATACTGGCTCTCTTGTGGTGCTAGTCCAACCGACACCGTTCATAACCTATTGATAAAACACAAAGTTATTACTGCTAAAAAGATTAATGTCTCCCGCCGGCCATCGTCTGCAGCTCAGGCTAATGGCGGGCAGGCAGCTAAGTCCGAGGAAATTCCTGTGGCGATTCCTGTAGCGAAAGAGGATGCTATAATAGAACCAGTGGTCGAGGAGAAAGTTGAAGAGGAGAAGACTGTCTGATTATTCCTTAACCCTTCGATTGCACTCAGGGTTATCCTGAGCCTGTCGAAGGATAACCGAAAATTCCATGATTGATGACGTACAGTTTCTTGAATATGTTGTAAAAGCTTTAGTAGGGCACCCAGATGATATCAAAATAAAGAGGACCGTAGATGAAATGGGAGTGCTCATGACTCTCGATGTCCACCCAGATGATATGGGCAAAGTGATCGGTCGGGCTGGTAATACCGCCAAGGCTATCAGGATACTCCTGCGTGTAGTTGGTATGAAGAATAATGCTCGTATCAATCTCAAGATCAATGAACCTGTTGGAGGGCAATCCTGGCGAGCCTCTGGTCCTAGTGTAACTACTCCAACCGCGTCGAAAACTCTTGACCAGGCCATGGAGGATCTGGATTTAGAATAGCGTGCACTTTCATATAGTAACTCTTTTCCCAAAAGCTTTTGACTCATATCTTGGTGAGTCTATATTGAAGCGTGCTATAGAAGATAAAAAGATCAAAATCTCTTTCTATAACCCACGAGACTTTACCAAAGATAAATTTAAAAGGATTGACCGCCCACCGTATGCTGGCGGGCCGGGAATGGTTATACAAGCCGAACCAGTCATAAGAGCGATAAATAGTATTAAAAGGAGGGACAAAATTATATTTCTCTCTCCATCTGGTAAACAATTTACAAATCAATATGCTAAGAAAGTAGCAAAACAATACAAAAATATAGTAATAGTATGTGGGAGATACGAGGGGATTGATGCGCGAGTGAAAAAAGTTTTCAAAACCCGCCCGAACGACCGAAGTCATTCGGTCGGGCGGGTGGAAGATATTTCGGTTGGACCGTTTGTGCTGACTGGTGGGGAACTGCCAGCTATGCTTATTCTAGACGTTATGGCTCGACAAGTGCCGACTGTTCTCGGTAATTTCGATTCTATAGAAGAGAGACGAATTTCATCAAGCGAAGTCTACACTCGCCCAGAAGTTTTTAAATATAAAGGTAAATCGTATCGTGTACCCAAAGTTCTTCTGTCAGGCCACCAAGCTAAAATAGAGGAGTGGAAAAGGAGGAAAAAGGGGCTTGACAAGAAATAGGGGGTAGGAGTAAGATAGCGACAACGATTGAGTTACGGCCAAGGCGGGGTTTTTAGTAAAAATTAATAATTTTCTAAAAGGCACAACACAGAGTGGTGTGCTTGGAATTTTTTTGCTTTATGAATATAAATAGAGAAAGCCCTTCGACTTCGCTCAGGGTGAAAAAGTACTTCGGCCGATTCAGAAAACCACTCACCGAAATACCTAACTTGGTGATATCACAAGTAGAATCGTTCAAGTGGCTTATTGAAAAAGGTCTTAAAGAAGTTTTCGAAGAATTTTCGTCTATAAAAGATTTCTCGGGGAAAAAGTTTCAACTCGACTTCGTCGGCTTCGAACTCGCCGAACCGAAGTTCGATGAATATACAGCCAAGGATAGGAAGCTCTCATACGAGGCGCCTTTGAAGGTGCGAGTGCGACTGAAGAACCTCATTATGAATACAGAGAAGGAGCAGGAAATCTTCATGGCTGATTTCCCACTCATGACCTCTCACGGCACCTTCATCATCTCTGGTATCGAGCGCGTGGTAGTGCCACAGCTGGCTCGTTCTACCGGAGTCTCCTTCACCGCCCAAGAATTGAAGGGCAAAAAGACTTTTGGGGCCAAGATTATCCCTGGTCGCGGAGCCTGGATCGAGCTTGAAACCGATTTCGACGGCACCATCTATGTCCGCATCGATCGCAAGAGGAAGTTTCCAATCACCACACTCTTGCGTGCTTTCGGCACCGTTTCCAATGAGAAGATCATAGGCCTTTTCGCCGATGTCCCCGGAGCCAAGCATCATCTGGAGAAAACTTTGGCCAAAGATCATACCACTAGTGTCGACGAAGCCTGTATAGAGATCCATAAGCGTCTACGTGACGGCGACTTAGCTGCAGCCGATAACGCTCGCGAATTCGTGCAATCTATTTTCGACAANGAGCGATACGACCTATCTCGCGTTGGTCGTTTCCGATTCAACAANCGTTTCGGTATTAAGGAGACTGCTAAAGAGATCGAACGTCGCACTCTCTCGCCCGCTGATCTCGTCCTCATTATTTCTCACGTCATTAATCTCAATGTTACCCCTGGTTCCGAAGCAGACGACATCGACCACTTAGGTTCCAGACGTGTGCGTCTAGTTGGGGAACTTTTCCAACAGAAGATTCGTGTTGGTATGGCCCAGATCAAGAGAAATATCCAGAACCGCATGTCCACCATCGATACCGATGTTACTATGCCGGTTCAATTTATTTCACCCAAGCCATTGCAGGCCAGGATGAAAGAATTTTTCACCACCAACCAACTCTCGCAGTTCATGCAACAGACTAACGCTCTTGAAGAACTTGAACACTTGCGCACGGTCTCTGCCTTGGGTCCTGGCGGTCTCAATCGCGCTCGCGCAGGTTATGAAGTCCGCGACGTTCACCCATCACACTACGGCCGTCTCTGTCCAATTCAAACTCCAGAAGGCCCGAACATCGGTCTCATTTTGCGCCTTGCTGCCTATGCTCGCATAAACGACTTCGGCATGATCGAGACTCCATATGCTCTGGTAAAGAATGGCAAACTCACCGGAGAGATTAAATACCTCAATGCTTTGGAGGAAGAGAATTCAAGTATTGCCCACGCCGCCACGCCTATGGAGGATGACAAAATAATTCCTGAAATGGTTGAAGTGAGAGTCAAGGGTACGCCACAAACACTACCTCGCGAGGAAGTGCAATATATGGACGTAGCTACCAACCAAGCTTTCTCCATAGCCACTTCCATGATTCCGTTCCTGAATCATGATGACGCCAATCGCGCACTCATGGGTTCAAACATGCAGAAACAAGCTACACCTTGCATTGTTTCAGAAATACCCTTGGTAGCTACTGGTATCGAAGAAGTAGCCATCCGTGATACCGGACGCGTTATTTTCTCACCTGTAGATGGAGTAGTATCTTACGTGGATGGTAAGTTGGTAATGATTAAGGATAACAAGGGCAATAGCCACAAATTCCCATTGGTAAACTTCTCCATGACGAACGGGTTTACCACTTTCCACCAGAGACCTTCAGTGGAATTGGGACAGAAGATCAAGCGAGGGACAGTACTCGCCGACACTTCTTCCTCGTCTGGCGGCCAAATGTCTGTTGGGCAAAACGTTTTAGTAGCCTTCATGTCCTGGTCAGGAGCCAATTACGAAGACGCCATCATTATATCCGAGCGCTTGGTTGAGAAGAGCAAATTTACCTCGATTCATATTGAAGAATTTACGATTAACGTGCGAGATACCAAACTTGGGCCAGAGATGACCACTTGTGACATCCCAAATGTCGGCGAGTCGAAGCTTAAAAACTTGGCCGAAGACGGCATCATCAGAGTTGGTGCAGAAGTGCGTCCTGGTGACATTTTGGTCGGTAAAATTACTCCTAAGGGCGAGTCGCAATTGACTCCGGAAGAACGTCTACTTAGGTCTCTGTTTGGTGAGAAGGCCCGAGATGTCAAAGATACTTCCAAGCGCATGGAAGGGGGCAAGCGCGGTCGAGTAGTCTCTGTGCAAATATTTACTCGTGAGAAAGGGGACAAACTTGATTCAGGAATTCTTAAACAAATTCACATCCAAGTGGCACAGCTGAGAAACGTTTCTGTAGGAGATAAATTGGCTGGTCGACACGGCAATAAGGGAGTTATTTCGAGAATCTTGCCTGTAGAAGATATGCCTTACATGGCCGATGGTACTCCTATCGATGTCATACTCACACCACTCGGTGTGCCATCTCGTATGAACCTTGGGCAGATTCTAGAAATGCATTTGGGTCTCGCGGCTCATACTCTCAACTACCAAGCCATCGTGCCGCCATTTGCCGGTGCGACCGAGGACGAGATCAAGGAGGAATTGGTGAAAGCGAATTTCCAAGAGTCTGGCAAAGTCCAGCTCTTCGACGGTCGCACCGGCAGTGCCTTCGATCAAGAGATTGCCATAGGTTACATGTATATTCTCAAGCTGCACCACATGGTCGAAGACAAGATACACATGCGCTCTATCGGTCCTTACTCCCTCATCACTCAACAGCCTCTCGGTGGTAAGGCGCAGAATGGTGGTCAGCGTTTCGGAGAGATGGAAGTCTGGGCCCTTCTTGGTCACGGCGCCAGTCACACTTTGCGTGAGATGTTGACTATAAAGTCCGACGACATTCTCGGCCGCTCGAGCGCCTTCGATGCCATCGTCAAGGGAGAGAAGATTCCCGAGCCACATTTACCAGCTTCATTTAACGTTCTTTTAAACAATCTTCGTGGCCTCGCGCTTGATGTGGAGTTAAAGAAAAGACCAGATAGTCCTCAAAACAATGCATAACTACAAGGCAAAACCGGGCGAAGAAAACCAGTTCGATAATATTAGTATCAGACTGGCTTCTCCAGAGCGCATCAAGGAGTGGTCATTTGGCGAAGTGACCAAGCCAGAGACTATCAACTATCGTACTCAGAGAAGTGAGAGGAACGGTTTATTTGATGAGAAAATTTTCGGCCCTGACAAAGATTTCGAATGTTATTGCGGTAAGTATCGAGGCATCAGATACAAAGGTATTATTTGTGAAAAATGTGGTGTAGAAATCACGCGCTCTATCGTACGTCGCGAACGCATGGGTCATATAGAACTTGCCACTCCTGTGGCTCATATCTGGTTTTTGAAAAACGTGCCATCGAGGATATCGCTCGTGATGGGCATCCCTGTTTCTGATCTTGAGAAGGTTGTTTATTTTGCCGGCTACATTGTTACGTCTGTTTCTGAGGCAGAGAAGGCCAAAGTGCTCAAAGATTTGGAGTCCGAGTTCAAGGCTAAGTCTAAGGCCCTGCAAGACGACAAGAGCAAGCTGGCGCTCAAAGAGTTGGCTCTAGCCACCAAACGCGATATCGAATCTTTGGTGCCAGGCCGGGTGCTCAATGAGATCGAGTATCATCGTTCATCTGTGAAGTATCCAACCATCTTCGAAGCGGGGATTGGTGCAGAAGCCATCTACAATATTTTGAAAGACATCGATCTCACTAAATTACTCGGGGAGATTGAAGAGGATTTCAAACACGCTCCTTCAACAGAAATTTCTCGTCTGAACAAGCGCGCCAGCACTGTCCAATGGATGATTAATGCTGGCATTAGACCAGAATGGATGTTTCTCGTGCGCGTGCCTGTGATCCCGCCAGCTATCCGCCCTATGGTGCCTCTCGATGGTGGTCGTTACGCCACTTCCGATGTCAACGATCTTTATCGTCGTGTGATCAATCGCAACAATCGTCTCAAGAAGCTCAAAGAGATTAATGCTCCGGATGTCATTTTGAGGAATGAAAAGAGAATTCTCCAAGAAGCAGTTGACGCGCTAATAGACAATACCATCAGACACTCGAGTGTTTCTGGTAATCAGTCTCAACGCCGACCTCTCAAGTCTCTCTCGGACAATCTTAAGGGTAAAAGGGGTCTTTTTCGCCAGAACTTGTTGGGTAAACGTGTGGACTACTCTGGTCGTTCCGTTATCGTGGTCGGTCCGGATTTGAAACTTCATCAATGTGGTTTGCCGAAGCATATGGCTCTGGAGTTGTTTAAGCCGTTTATCGTTTCAGAACTTTTGAAACGCGAACTTTCCTACAATATTCCTGGTGCGCGCCGCCTGATCGAGGACGCCATTCCAGAAGTTTGGGCAATTCTTGAAGAAGTTATCCGTGGCAAGTATGTGCTCTTGAACCGCGCACCCACTCTTCACCGTCTCGGTATCCAAGCCTTCCAGCCTGTGCTCATCGAGGGTAATGCTATCCAACTTCACCCTCTAGTCTGTACTGCTTTCAATGCCGACTTCGATGGCGATCAGATGGCCGTTCACGTCCCACTTTCGGAAGAAGCACAAGCTGAAGCCCGCTTAGTCATGGCTGCAGACAAAAATATTCTAAAGCCCGGCAACGGCGAACCAGTGGTTTCGGCCAAATTGCTCGACATTGTACTTGGTTGTTATTGGATGACCCGCACTCTTCCGGGAGAGAAAGGGGAGGGTAGATATTACTCTAGTCCAAATGCAGCTATTACCGCATACGAATTCGACGTGGTCTCACTACGCGCGAAAATTTCTGTCTTACCCACGGATACAGAAAGGTACAAGCAATTCGGAGGTAAAATGTTTGAGACTACGGTCGGCAGACTCCTGTTCAATGGCATCTTGCCAAGAGATTATCCATTCTTGAACCATGAAATGGACCGTAAAAGAATGTCAGAGTTGGTCGATGACTTAATTGAGCGCTATGGCATTGATAATCTCCCGCCAATTATGGATAAGATAAAAAACTTCGGTTTCCGCTATGCCACCCTTTCTGGAGTTACGTGGGGACTTGGTGATATCAAAATCCCTGAAGGTAAAAAAGCTATTATCGAAAAAGGTCACAAGGAGATCAATGTCATTGTGGAAAACTATAGGGAGGGACTTCTTTCAGAGTCTGAACGCATTCAGAAATCAGTAGAAGTTTGGCAAGGTGTTAAGTCTGAAGTAGAAAAACTGATTCCTGGAACTCTGGATATAAGAGATTCTGTTTACGATATTGCGTACTCCGGTGCTCGAGGTTCTTTCCCTCATTTCAACCAAATGGCGGGCATGAAGGGCATTATCCAAAACGTTTCCGGTGAAGCACTCGAGTTTCCAATTCTCTCTTGTTATAAAGAGGGCTTAACTCCGCTCGAATACTTCATCACCACCCACGGAAGCCGCAAGGGTCTCACTGACACTGCTCTTAACACCGCCAAGGCAGGATATCTCACTCGCAGACTCTTCGATGTGGCCCAAGATGAGATTGTGGCCGAAGATGATTGTGGTGCCAAAGAGGGGACGATCATACACAAGAAAACTGCTTCCGGAATTGAGATTCCTCTCTCGAAAAATATCAAAGGCAGATTCTTGGCTGTCGATCTTGAGGATGGTAAGGGTACACTCCTATTCAAGCGCGGTCATCTTATAACCAAGAAAGATGCAGAGATAGTTGATAAAGCGGCGGTTGAATCAGTACACGTTCGATCACCTTTGACTTGCAAATCTATCAAGGGTCTCTGTGTTAAGTGTTACGGTGTAGACCTCGGTAATAACAAACCGGTTGAATTAGGCGAAGCAGTGGGTACGGTAGCGGCTCAAGCTATCGGCGAGCCCGGCACACAGCTCACCATGCGTACCTTCCACGCGGGTGGTATTGCTTCTGCTGGTGGTGACATTACTGCAGGGCTTCCGCGTGTTGAAGAAATATTTGAGAAACGTAAGCCGAAAGTACCAGGGGTTATCAGTCACCTTGATGGTATCGTGACCGAGATAAAGGTCGTTGGCCATGACAAATTGATAGTGGTCACGCCAGAAGTTGGGGAGGTGAAAGGTAACCCCTCGACGAAGCTCGGGGCAAGGAAACTTGATAACGAATATACTGTTGGAGCCACGAGAGGAGTTTTGGTACGCACAGGGCAGAACGTTTCGAAAGGGGATATCTTGACTGATGGTTCTGTAGATCTCGATGAACTCTTCCGTTATGCCGGTCGAGAGAAGACCGAAAATTATATTATTCACGAAGTCTCGAAACTCTACGAACTTCAAGGTGCGGCCGTGTCTCACAAACATATTGAGCTCATCGTCCGTCAAATGTTTGCTCGCCGTAAGATCAAAGATGCTGGCGACACCCGCTATACTCGAGGAGATATAATAGAAGTTTCAGACTTCACGGAAACTAATAGTGAGATGAAAGAGGCGGGCTTGAAAGAGGCCACGGCTGATGCTGTCATCATGGGTATTACAGAAGTTTCTCTTTCTCGCGCCAGCTTCCTCTCTGCCGCTTCGTTCCAGCACACCCCTCGTGTCCTGATCCAAGCCGCTATCCGAGGAGCAGAAGATTTTCTAGTCGGTTTGAAAGAGAATGTCATCATCGGTCGTCTTATCCCTGCGGGCACTAGTTTCAAAGGAGGCTTCAAAGAAAAATTAATATGCGAGGCGATGTCGACACAATCAAAGAAAGGCTAGACATAGCCGAGCTAGTTCGGGCTCATGTCAAACTCGAGAAAGCAGGGTCGAGTCTCAAAGGACGTTGCCCATTTCACAATGAGAAGACACCCTCCTTCTTTGTCTCACCTGTGCGCCAGAGTTACTATTGTTTCGGTTGTGGGGCGAAGGGGGACATCTTCACTTTCGTAGAGCAGATGGAGGGTCTAGATTTCCGTGGAGCTTTGAAAATGTTGGCAGAAAGAGCTGGAGTAGAGCTCGAATATAAAAGTGGTGAATCGAAGACAGAGAAGGATAAAGTGCAAAGTGTTGTAGAAGTCGCTACACAGTTCTTTGAAAAAGAGTTAACTCTAAATGAGTCGGCACGAAGCTACATTGCTTCTCGAGGAGTAAGTAGCGAGTCTCTTAAAGAGTGGCGTATCGGTTATGCACCGAGTCCGCCAGCTGGCGGATGGCGATTGCTCTATAGTCATCTTGTGGCTTTAGGGTTTAATAAAGAAATAATTCATAAAGCCGGGCTCATTAAAATGAAAGATGATGGTGGTGAGCCATACGACGTCTTCCGAGATCGCATCATCTTTCCACTCTCGGATGCTAGCGGTCGGGTTATCGCTTTCTCTGGCCGAGCCCTGGCTAAAGAAACGGAGCCGAAGTATCTCAACAGTCCAGACACCATACTTTTTACCAAAAGTGAGGTGCTCTATGGTCTAGATAAGGCCAAAACGGAGATACGGAAGAAGGATTATGCAGTGCTAGTGGAAGGGCAAATGGATTTAGTGCTTTCTCACCAAGCTGGGGTACTTAATACCGTGGCCGTCTCTGGCACTGCCTTCACCCGCATGCACCTTGAGCGCCTGAAGCCTCTTTCTTCCCGAATTATCATCGCCTTCGATGGCGACTTGGCTGGCGAGAAAGCAGCCGAGAGGGCGAGCGAGCTCGCTATTTCTCTCGGCCTTGAGGTAAAAGTGGCCAATTTACCGAAAGGTTCTGACCCGGCAGAAGTGGCACGAGAAGATGTCCAAAAATGGAGAAACATTTTGCGAGAGTCGTTGCCTGCTATCGAATTCTTCTTTAACAAAGTAGAGGAGAAGGAGAAAGATCCGAGAAAACTTGGTAAACAAATCGAGAAAAGAATTTTACCCTTGGTCAAACTTATCAAAAGTTCCATAGAACAATCTCACTTTATCTCAATGCTCTCTAAGCGCACAGGCATAAAAGAGGAAATACTTTGGGAGGATCTGAAAAAGGTTAAGAAAGTTGAGAGTGTACCAACTCCAAGCCCGGTTTCTGATTTGAAAAAAGCTCCCTCATTATCACAAAGGGAGCAGATTGAAGAGCGTTTGATGGAGCTTAGAAATTTCAAACCAGAAGATTTTGAGAAAGAAGAAGCAGAGCTCCAAAATAATCTCTCTGGTATTATCATGCACGACGAACTTAGCCGGCTGTCAGTGGAGCTTGCGCAAGCGGAAAGAGCTAAGGATAGTAAGTTGGCAGAGAAATTAACAGGTCAGATTCAGGAATTACATGGTCAGATAAGGGTTCTCGAGGAGAAGAAAATGTTGTAGAATAAATAGCTTTT
>C687J35174_10011984_pt1 | contig 10629 bp, 9 predicted proteins | sample RifCSPhighO2_01_FD_35174 | JGI IMG/M metagenome (IMG submission 35174) | reverse complement strand
CGAAGCGACAACGCCGCAGATGGGCATTTTTCAGCATCAACTACTTATTCAAGGCAGTCCATAAAGCAGGTATGGTATCTGCATGTTTCCCCTTTATATAAAAACTCTCTCCTCCATCAGCCACTGTCCTTACAAGCATTGTCTTCCATGGCCTGAAATAATATGCCGGATTATTTCTTGATGGTTCCTCTCTGAAACCATCCGGCAAATCATAGAGGTCGCAAACTAAAGTGGTAAAATGTTTGATAACTTTCCCCTCCTGATGCGCAACATTTCTTGCCATACTGAGCGCCTTGAGGAAAACTTCAGGCGCCATAACAGCGCTGCCGAAATTCATAACCACGCCATTTTCAAGATTTGAAACCACCTCTGTAAATTTTAAGAAATCAATATATGAAGTGGCTCCAGCCGCGGCCCCGTCAAAGTTTGGATGCTCATGGATAATATCATATCCGATGCCTACATGAACAGTAGCAGGCACATTCAACCGATAACACGCCGCCAAAAGACTGATGTCTTTATGAGGAAAATCCCCTTCATAAATAGCCTTGCCTACCGCCTCTCCCATTCCAGTCCCGCCGTTTTTATAAGCCTGATTCACAATATCATTTATCCGGCCCGTCTCCTTCCATAAACCGAACTGCCCATCTCGTATATAGCGGGCAACACTCTCTGTGGTAGCGCCAATCAGGGCCAGCTCAAAATCATGTATGACTCCTGAGCCATTCATTGCAAGGCATGTTATATAACCTTTTCCCATCATATCAATAATATATCTCTGAACACCCGAACGGATAAGATGGCCGCCAAGCATCATGATTAGAGACTTGCCAACCTCTTTGGCTTTTTTGATGTTAGCTGCAATTACATTGAAGGATGGATGAGAAAAAGAATTTTCCTGCAGCTCCTTTATTGCAGAGATATTTAAATCATGGATGCGTTGATTTAAAGGTAAAAGATGAAGTCTGTTCCTGTCAAAAGGCATATCGCATAAATCCTTGCTTGATATCATTCAATATTTTTATTGCTTTGTTCTGTTATAAACTACTTGAGGAGGCGGAAAACCTAAAACGCATCCCCACCATGCAACTATCCTTGCCGCATAATAAAGCAACCGACGATCCAGCAGATACCTATCGTGAGAAAGTTTAATCTGCTTCATGGATAAAAGTCTTTCAAGACGGCTGTTCAACATATCGTTTGCATTATATAGAGGCGCTATGTCTGATGCCTTCAATTGTTTTGATGTATATATCTCGTAGAGTATTCGAATGCGTCTGGCAGTTTCACTCATGTTAAATATGTGAAAATAGCTGTATGTCAAAGCATTATAAACAATGAAGCTATAGATTATAGCCCATACTAATTGCGATGTTGTTGTTAAATATCGAAGATAGACCATCCAAAGAACTGCCGCCATCGGTATATGGCCAACAAAAGAACAAATTATTACAATAACTTGATTTGGTATACCAAATTTATATCGCACAGAAATCCGCACAGCTATTATATGCAAAACAAATATCAACAATGGGGAGCAGGCAAGCAGTATCAAATATTTCAACATTGAACTCACCATACAATAATATCCTAACCTTTCCCTATTGGCAAGCCCAGCAAACGTCGCAGCAATATAAAACATTTAACAAAGATAATGCCGCGGGATGTTACCATAAGATAACCATCTGATTTTATAATCAATCCTGCTTCAATCAAATCTTGAATACGAGGCTCTAAAACAATTTCATCATCAAAGACATGCAACAAATCCTCATGCAACAGACCATGCGGACCGGAATCACCAATCATCGATAATATCGCAAGCGATGGGGATACTGCCTCTATGGCTGGATAACTTAAAATGTATGCAAAAGAGAGGGTAAAATGAAATAAATAAATTGCTGACCACTCTGTCGATGTAAAAGGTATAACAGGTTGTAAAAACCCAAACCATTCCAACCCCATATAACCAATTATAGCGAAAAGTGGCAGCAGAATAAAAAGTAGAAACAATACAACCACTTTTCCTCTGGGGCGCCCCAACCGCCAGACGGATATATGCAAAAATAAACAGAGAAAAAAAATAGAGATACCAATCAATAAAATAGGAAATTTCATTTATTACTTTCTTTCAGACTACATATAGATATTCGCTTCTATTGATGCTGTTTTTAAATTGTCTTTCTGAACTGCCAGGCATAAAAAAAGGTAGACAGGTAAGACCGTCTCCTTTCTTCTTTATGCCGCAAAAAACTGCTTAACAGGTACATAAGGAAGAATAACGGTTTAAATATTCCAAATCTAACCACCCATCTGAAATTTTTATACAACCATGGATAACGTATAAAAAAATACGCCAAGTGATGAAGATTAATTATTTCCTCTTTGTCTTTAAGTGAAAGAACACTCTCTTTTAAAAACGACTTGGGCATATCTTTAAATGAATAATCAGCCTTCAGATACCCTTTTTCAATACAATAGTTGGTAAGCTCGGTATTGGGAAATGGCAAAAACAGAGAGCAAAACGGCAGCTGTGTCCCTGCTTTATGGTTTAATTCTATTGTCTTGTATGCATCTTGAAGCGTTTCCTCCGGCAGGCAAAACATATTAGATGTTTGAACCTGAATCCCATACTTCCGCGCAGCTTGGCCGCATTCGATAATTTGCTTATCTGATATTTTCTTATTCAATACTTTTTCCCTTATCAAGTCATTTCCTGTCTCTACGCCAAAACTTATGGTTTGACATCCTGCCTCTGCGAGCATTTTTGCCAAATCATCATTCATCAAATTGGCACGTGTGGTGCACATAAAGGGATAATTTATCTCTCTCTTGTAAATATCCAAAAACTGAGTCAGCCATTTTTTATTTGAAGAAAAAAGGTCATCAACAAAAAATATGGATTCCACATAATATCTCTTGCATATATTTGAAATCTCACGAATTAAGTTTCCAGGATCCTTATAGCGCACATATCTGTTATTGCTATCCTTAAAGATATCCTTGATTTGCCCATTGTAACAAAAACTGCAATTATATGGACATCCTCTGCTTGCAATAAAGCGAGGAACGGTATCTTTTGACATAGCTGGATAACGGGAAAAATAAGGAGTCCTATCTTCAATAATGTCGGAAGAGTAGTTATAAAAATCTGCCCGCCCTGTAGAACGGGCAACTCCGTTTTCATCTCTGTATGCCAATCCTTTTATTGAAGACCAGTCAGTTTTATCTTTATCCCAAATACGGCATATTTCCAATAAAACCTGCTCGCCATCGCTGTTGCACACCAGGTCAACGTCAGGCACTGCCAAAACTTCATCAGGATATATGACAGCATGAATGCCACCAACTATTATTTTAGTTTCAGGAAGTTTGCGCCGAATATCTTCTGCAGCCTTAACCATCCAGTAGTGTTCGGTTGACATCAATGAAATGCCAATCAAATCCGGCTTGAGCCGGCAAAGGGTCTCAATAGGATTCTTCTCCAATGACCATACTATTACCTCGCAGTTAATTCCATAATGTCTGAGGTATGTCATAATGGCCAATATACCGAAACTTGGCGACGCATATTGTTGAACTAATACTATTTTCATGGTTTCACTTTACAAAGCCTCTATAACTAATACGCTTTAATTCTTGATTTTTAAGGCATCAATCAGGTGTATAGCTGCCATACTTATAATATTCTTCAAACTTAAATCCATTACTGCATTATGTTCAATATTTGCCAAAAAACAGCAAGACTCACAATCCTTACTTTCATTACACTGATGCAGCGCCTCCCTCAGCCCCAAGGTTTTTATATTAGGGGCATCTGTATCATTGTGAGCCCAACAAGGAATCACTCTCCCATCTGCATCAATTTGATATTTCAACTTACCATGATAACAAGGAATGAGCTTTAACCCCTTTGTATGCTCCCGGTCTTTTTTGGTAAAAAACCTTGCATCGTCGTATGATGCAGGCCAATGTATGGCACTCTTCAAAACGGTATCTGAGTAATAAATAGGGTAACCCTGCCTCTTAAGATTATATATTTTCTTTACTGTCTTCCTGATTTCTTCATCAGTCATCCTAAGCTCATCATTGCCATTTAAATCACCAAAATTATAGAGTATGCTATACTGTATTCTGAAATTCATCGTTTTCCCAAGTCCAGCCAAAAACTCCATATCATGCACATTCTGCTTAGTTAAAGTAGCCGAAACTACAAGAGGAATTTTGTTTTTTCTACCAATCTCTATTGCAGCCATTGCCTTTTTAAAGCTACCCGCTCCTCTATTCTTATCATTATTTTCTTCACTTCCATCCAGGCTGATACACAAATTATCCAAACATTTTAACTCCTCTACCCTTTTTGGAACAAGTGTCCCATTACTATTCAAACTTACATAAAACCCTTTAAGCTTTGCATAGTTTAATATTTCACCAAAATCTTTCCGGAGAAGCGATTCTCCACCGTGAAGAGTTAAAATTCTAGTTCCCATTTTCTTAAGCTGATCTATAACTTCCAGCAATTTCTTGGTAGAGAAATCTGGAATACCCTTGCGATTACCATAATCACCATAACAATAAATACATTTAAAATTACACGAATTGTTTGTTACTAAAACAATAAAGAGTGGTTTGTCTATCTTGAAGAGACGACAATACATTAAACTTAAAAAAAACTTCCCCCTGTTAATCATTGATTTAAGAGACGTATTTTTATAACGCGGTAGTTTTGACAAGTATTCCAGAATACTCTTCTCGTTTTCAAACTTGTCCCAATTCATATTCTACTACTCCTTAAATTTAAAAACTATCATCAATATGCAAAAAATACGCATACACGATGCAAGACACTCCATCTAAAATTATTCATTTTTTCAAGATTATTTGCAATCATGTAATACAGATTTAAATCTCTTTAGGCAATATAGCGTGGAGTAAATGCAGAACATTTCTACCACAACAAAAAATTTATCTTATCTCAAAAAATAATAAATGAGCATGCAACATTTAATCAATAAATTATTTTCACTATGCAGTCCTTAAACAATTCTTAAATTAAAATATCTTGCAATGGATTCTATTATTGGCTTTAATTCATTTTCATCTTTTTCTCTTAAATTTGAGAAATCAATTTTAACTTCTTTTACCTTTAATTCCAAACATTCATAAAAGTTTATTACCGTGTCAATTAAAAATGATTGCATTGCATCTGGGTTGGCTTTTTCATATGTGCCTTCCAACTTAATGACAGCATTGTTACCCTTAATTGTCAGTATATTCTTAAACTTATCTACATAGATAATAGACTTTATAAAATCCCTAAAAGGCGCAACCCAAATGTATAACGCAGTCAATATACAAAGAACAGCCGTTACAGTAAAAAATATTTTATTGGTGGATGAAAAAATCAAGAATATCCCGGGCGATAATGCAATAGAGAGATTATTTAAAAAGGTCTCCTGTTCTTCATTAATTTTACCAGTTATTTTTTTTATTAATTTAATAATTCCAAAAGCCAAAAGCATTCCAACAAAAAAACTAAGGAGGAGTCTTACCTCCATAGATTTATATCCATCATGATGCCGCTTTATCCAGCTAATTTGATAAGAAAGCATCAAGGATATAAAAAAGATATAGATACCTGCTCGTTCAATAAATTGTTTTATTTGTGCCATAGCTATGCCTCCATATCTATCTATTATCGTGTTGTTAAATAGTTAACCCAATTACTGTAGTTTGTCAACCACAATTCAACAATTGGTAATGTCAATCCTTATGTGTAAATTCCTTCAGAGGGTTATTCTCCCTTCCATTCTACACCTCCAGATTTAGTTTTTTTATACCACTACCCTTTCGGTGTGTCCACTAAATCGGGGGAAGAGCACTTTATACCTTTTTGCCCTCTCACCTGTCTATATCTCCTGTTTTTCTAAAGTCATACCAAAATATCGGGGTTATATAAAGGTCTCAAGATATAAAGAGATAACCCAAAGAACGCAGTTGACTGGTAAAAATATCTCCGACATTAACCTTGTGAATTGCTGATTATAACCATAAGAGAAACAATCTCTTAAAAGATAACTTTGCTGTTTTTTTAAATTTGTAGATAAATATAGCTAATTTAGGAAAAATCATAGCCACTGGTTGAAGATTTGATATTTTCACTGCGTAATACCCTCTTTTCATTAGGTATAAGATTTTTATTAAAGGGAAGACTATTTTGTTTAAAAAAGAGTTTTTTGAAATTTTTAAAAATACATTATACATGAATCGCGATGGACGATAAAAAGCCAAAAGATATACCATAAAGCCCATTTGTTTATCTATTATAACTTTATACGAATATTCAATAGGTAAAAAAGTTAAATCCGAATGATTTTGGGCAAATTCATGAAGCTCAGTTCCAGGAATAGTTCTTAAACTATAAATGTATAACATGAATGGTCTTTTGAGATTATAAAGCAAAGAAAGTGTTTCATCTTTGTCTTTTTTATCTTCAATAGGATTATCTAAAATTATATCATAAAAAGGAGGATTAATTTTGGGGACAAAAGAAGAAAGTATATCGGCTGCTTTCATAATCTGGTTCACAGGTGTATTACGTCGATAAAAGGATAATATTCTCTGGCTACCCGATTGTATACCCATTCTAACTTCTTTTAGCCCTGCATTTACTAATATGTCAATTTTATCACGATCTACTGTAGAAGGGTGCAGTCCCGGAAGGAATAAAGTCAAACCTATTTTTTCTTTATACAACGATGCAAATTGCTCTAAAATATCTTTTTTAAGCATAAGGATGTTATCGTCAGCAAATGAAATATAAGTAATATAATCATGGAATTTTAATATATAAATCAACTCTTCCATTATAAATTCAGGTAAAGCATATCGAAGATTTGCGTAACCTTTATGGTTTTTAATAAATTTACTATTCGAACAATAAGTACAATGAAATGGACATCCTAAAACCCACAGCGTTACATAGCTTGAGCCTTGTTGAGAAATATAGATTTCCTTTGTCATATCTGTAATATTGTCATGAGTAACATAACGTATATTAAAACCATAATCCTGGAAAGGCATAGAAGATAGCTCCTGATTTTGCAATAAGGGGAATAATTCGTTTTTTATTATATGGTCTGATTTTTTAATCCAGAAGCCTTTACAATTATCAACAGATTCATTGTTGCTATATTTTTCAAGAAAAAGAAGAAACGATTTTTCACCTTCTCCTATACAAACTGCATCTGCAAATTTAATAGCATCTTCAGGGAAAACAGTTGCATGAATCCCCCCCCAAACGATAACTATTTTTTTATTTTCTGCTCGGATCATAGTAATAGTCTTTTTAATATAATTAGCAAATCTGCTCATACCAGAGAATCCTATAATATTGGCATCTATTATTTCATCCATGAATTTACGATTAATAAAGACATCGTTATTTTTTGAAGTCGGATCAGATTGAAATATATCCTTTACTTGGGCAAAAGACCCTGAAACGTCATACATATAAGTAGTTACATGATTGTATTTTTCTTTTACTAAAGAACTTATACGTCTAAAACCAACATTTACAATTCCATCATCAAATGCCACTAATTTAATCTTCATATGTCCCCCTATACAATTTTTCTAAAACTCCGGAAGCTTTTAATTATAATATTATTACCCCTTTTAAAGACCTGAAAGTCCCCCCCTCAACATATATTCCACCCCAAAAGGAGATGCATACCTCCGATGGATCATCCATAGGAGGAGATTTAACTACAGTAAACATGCTAACTGCTATAAAAATATAAGCAAAAAAGAATTAACGGAGGCTAATACATAAAACAGGACATTTATACTAGCTCACTAAATCGGGGGAAGAGCACTACCTCTTGCCACTTCTGTGACTAAAAAATTACCAAGTAGTATTATAAGTATAATAACCCATCCTGCTGCCGACACCCCCATCGCTGGAATTAAATAGGGCACCTGGTATTTGAACTCGACCTTATGTTGTCCTTCTGGAACAGAAACAAATCTTGTTCCCATATATCCTCGGTAGATTTTAGTTTCTTTTTCATCTATAAATGCTCTCCAACCAGGACTGTATAAATCTAACAGGGCCAAATAAGCATTCCGGTTAGTATCTACCTGAAACACAATATGCTCCGGATCGTCTCTTTCAAATTCTAAAGTATATTTTAAAGGCAAGATGGATTGCGAAGTGGCTAAACCAAAATTTTTATCTGATGTGGTAATCTGATGCATAACGGATCCGCCTTTTGCCAAAACATCTTTCAGATAACCATATTCCTCCACTTGTCGATTCAACTTTACCACCTTTGTGCTTAAAAATGCCCGTGGAGTATTGCTTCCTTCTTCTGCCATCAGCTCTTTGTAGAGTGGTTTATCATTAATCGCATGCGGAAGTAAAAGGGTCATGGTTCCAAAATCTAAATGCCTCGTAGACATTTCGCCCACACTCTCTTTCCATTTGTAGGCAAAATAAGCGAGAACCATTGGGTTTACTTCATAATGGAGATTAATAACCTGCTTATCATCATGCCTAAATATATCCCTCATTATTTTTGGAATTTCACTTGCATAAACAGGTGCAGTATTAATGGTTTGAGAATAGGCAGGTAGGAACTTAAAATACATGGGCCCCCAACTATGAACATTGTCACTTACGTATACACGCTTCCATGGATTATTTTGTTTACCTGCCTCTTTTGCCTTATCTGCATTTTGAAAGGCATCTTTAAGCCACTGATTTTTCCCCTTATTAGATTCAAAAGGGTAAAGCACAGTTTCAGAAAAAGGAAATAATTCAGATGCTTTATATGCCTGCTTTTCATCAATAATAATTTCTTGGCCTGGTATAAGTATGGTTTTGATGCTCATAAATACAATTACATATATTATTGGATTTATCAGCAGTTTTATATCCCTGCTAACATTAACTTTGAAAAATAACTTCTTAAAAATATACAATATACCATCTGTAAAATAAACAAGAGATTCTAATAAAAGAAGAACTTGAAAAGGAATTTCTGCCAAAGATGCCCTGCCAGGCAGCCACGGATAGCCAAAGACATCATATAAAAAGACACTGATGGTTTCTGCAATAAAATGGAAAATGACCAGAGTAATAAGCATCCAATATTTTTTTTTATACCACAAACTTATGGCGCCCAAAACAATAAAACTTGCTATGACTGGCGGCCAAAAATAAGTAAATACATTATTACCAATTGCCCAATATTGCCATGAATATTCCGCAATATAAAAAGCGGCAAACATAGCCGAAAGCAGAGAAAAAAACCGGACACCGGTTGCGCTATTTTCTCTAACAAAAAATAATGCCAAGCACAATAAAAGTGCAATAATGCCATGGTAAGAGAACAAAATATCAACCCTTTTTTCATTCAGCATGTGCAAGTCCATCAGCAACGCCCCAAAATGAGGGAATAAATGCGAGTTGAGGTTATATAAATACTGATGCAGACTGTTTACAGCCAAAATCTCAACTGCAATAACGATAAACGCTGTTCTTATGTTGAAAATGTAGTTTGATTTACGCAGATATTTTATAACAGCAACTATGCCTAAATTTAACAAGGTAAGAAGTAGAAATTTTTGCAGGATTATGCTTAAAAAAATCCATCGCCATAGTTCAATATCCACTACATTTGACAATTTAAAAGCAATATTAACCCTATCTGTATTTAATGCCGAGACAAGCAAGAAAGGAAATTGCCAGCCTATCAATACAAGCACAATTATCAATGCTGATGTCCCCGCCAGAAAAAACTGCCGCATTTTTTGCCAGTCTCTCCATGATGTTATCAAAATTGAAAAAATCATTACTAAAACAAACGCTGCTGCGTAAATCATCTTTTCAAGGCGCAATCCCAGAAGTGAAAATGAAAATAAAATTATGAAAAGGATCCATTGCCTTATGGAGTAAACATTTTTTTCTACTGCCTTGATAAAAACAACAATAGATAACGGATAGAAGAAGAAAAAGGCAGCAAAATAAATAAACGATATCCAATACTTATAACTGCTGGCCACAAGAATTAAGGACAAAGGCACTAAAGAATAATACCGCCCATAACCAAGCATCCTTCCAAACATGTAGATGATTAATATTCCCAAGAAAGTGCTTACAATTTGAAAATTATTATACAACTTTAAAGTGGGTTCTAACAAAACAAAGAGGGGAGAAAATAATACGGATATTGGGATGTAATTATATTGGACTGCTATTCTGCCAAACAAAGAGAAAGGGTTCCATTGGGCAAGCGCCCCTTCATGCAACCGGTGATAAAAATACCACCAGTGGTCAAAGTTTAACGCATAATCCATCATTCTGTGGTCCCGCTCATGAAACCACCATGATAAATATGCTATATAAATAAAAACCATTACGATGGGAATTTCTTTTGTTAATATTTTAACTAAACCTATTTCTCTAAGATGAATGGATTTCATATTGCTCATTACAACTTGTATTTTGACTTTGTATCACTCTGGTTTTTTTATATTTATTAAACACCGCAATTTTACAAATCTTTATCCCTGTTTCTAATAAAGAAACTACTAAATAACATTATTAACATCATAACCCATCCT
>C687J35174_10011973_pt1 | contig 10633 bp, 8 predicted proteins | sample RifCSPhighO2_01_FD_35174 | JGI IMG/M metagenome (IMG submission 35174) | reverse complement strand
CGCGGGTGATTTTAGCCATCGGCAGGAAGTAATTCGTGGAAAATCTTCCCAGGGTGGCGATCACACGCGGGTTGATTATTTCTATTTGGCGTGCAAGGTATGGCTTGTAGGCTTCGATCTCGCTTGGCAGGGGATCGCGATTATCCGGAGGACGACGTTTGACGATGTTGGAAATATAAACTTGCTCGCGCTTCCAGCCAATTGATTCGATCATCTTGTCGAGCAGTTTGCCCGAGCGGCCAACGAAGGGCCGCACCAAGCGATCTTCCTCCGCTCCCGGCGCCTCACCAATAAACAAAACCGCACAATCAATGTCGCCCTCCCCGAAAACTAAATTAGCAGTGCCATAGAGTGGCAAGTTTCTATCATTCGATATTTCGTCTTTGAGATTATTTAATTTATCCAGTTTGTTCATGCTTGTACAGAGATTATATCAAATATAATGCAAACCAAGAGATACTAACTGTCTAAGAAAAGGGGACCTTCCAACTAGCATACAAATCTCTGTCACACAAAATATATGGCGATGAGCGCGATGATCAGTATCCCCAAGAAGTTGGCAATGAAGGCGAAGAGTTCGAAAGAGTGGGTTCTGCGACCGTCCATACCGATGATAGCCAGACCAAGCTCATCTGGTAGGGGAGAGGCGATGATTGTGGCGGCCAGAAAGGGTGCGTAGCGGTGGTAGATACGTTTTTGCAGAATATGTTTGAGCTTCTCAGCCCACCTTTTCCCTACCAGTGAAAAGACATCAGATCGCAAACGGTTGTGCACAAATCTGAAAATAAGTAGGTCACCTAGGAGGGCTCCGGCTGCCCCGAAGATAGCTACCAAAAGTGGAGAGCCGGAGTAAGCTGCAATTTTACCCAGTAGAATAATTGCCGGAGCGGTGGTAAAAGCCGAGGTGAAAAAAATTCCGGCTAAGAATGCACCGATATATGCGGTATCGCGACTGGCGCTTGTAAGCAGGAGAGAGAAGCTCTCTGTCCTTGCGATCCAGATGGCAACCACAATACTGAACGCTAAAAGAAAAAGATCTTGTTGTAATGTGTGATGCACTTTTATCTCCATATCTTAATTGACTAATGTGCCGTTTCTGTATACATCCATTTTCCGTTTACGCAGTTCAGAGAAAAATAACTCCGGTGGGACTACAACACCGGGAGGGAAACTGCCACGCTTCGATATCGTACCGTCCTTGATCATTTGAGCGATGATAGAGGCAGGCATGCCAGTGTCGATATTACATCCAGCATCCTCCCATCCAGGCAAGGTATCCACGATACATTCCATATGAATCAAGACTGGTGAATTACTCGCCATGCCTTGAACCTTGACCCACAAGTTCTCCTTTTCGGTGTATCCGTCAGGGACTTCCATGGTTCGAAGCGACTGTGTGAGTACCTCAACAGGAACAACGGTGTGACCATCTATCTCAACAGGCTCCCTACTGCCTAGACCGCAATCTATAAATGTTTTAATTACAGAATATGAATGGTCAGGGAAACCGGCATAGAATTTAATATTTTTCAACCCATCCGAGCGGTTCTTGAGGTAAAACGTGTAGGTTTCCGGATGGCGGACCAAAAAACATTTCTGTTTACCCACTTCGCGAAATTCCTGTTCCGTAAGACTTTGCATTGGGTACACCTCCTTCCATTCATCATTTTCCACATAGGGAGCCGGCTCCGTAAATTCCTCAATTATGCTCTGAATAGAAAATGGCACCACAAATTTCTTGATGTTAGAATCCCAGGCAAAACCTGCTTCTATGCTGTCGAGCCGATCGAGCATCTGATGGGCATAGTGGAGCATTATGTTGTTAATTCCAGGAGTTGAGCCGCATCCGGTGATGCCAATGATACCCTTGTTTTTGAAGTCATCTGACATGCCGATCTGGGCTTTGGTCATGGGTATATCGGATCCAAGGTCTATGACATGTTTGCCAGTCCGCAGGCAGGCTTCATATACATTCAGATCCCAATCGCCCTCGGCGCAATTGATAACCACATTTGGATTAGTTTTCTCAATCAGGGCCACTATTTCAAGAACGTTCCGCAAATCTACCTTTTCAAATTGCGTTCCAGGAAAGCGCGTGATGACCTTTTGGGCTCCCTCGGCATATAGGTCGGCCAAGGTAACGCCCCGGCCACACTCTATGAGATCTCTTGAAACAATTCTCCCTTGCATGCCGCTTGCTCCGAGTACCAAAAATTCGTTCATATCACAATTGTATATCATTGAGCATTACGTTGGTAGTCACCTCATCAAGTTTTGTATTCATATTGAGTAGTATTAATTTGTCTGCTCCTAAAAAACCACTTTGCAATCTCGATCAGCACAATGTTCAACAAACCGATTAGCACAACACCGATCACCCAATTGAGAGGTAGAGAGACTGTGTTGAAAACCGTTTGTAGACCTGGGAAATAAATGGCTGCGGCCATGAGAACAAGACCGATCAGAATACCGCCGTTAAGATATTTGTTTGAAAATAGAGGATACGAAAGAATGCTTCTGTCCAAGCTACGCACTGAAAGAGCGACGAGTAATGTGTATGTGCCAAAGGCCGCAAAGATGAATGTCCGAACGATGTCTTCATCGTAGCCAAGTCGCATGAGGACGTAATAAATAACAAAGAGCAGGGCACTGGTTGAAATACCGATTGCAAGAATCAGGAATTTCATGACTGGATCAAAAAGTTGTATCTTACTTCTCTTAAGCGGTTTGTGCGTGAGACCATCTGGCTCTTTCTCAAACGCATACGACACGGCCGGGAAGCTGTCGGTAAAGAAATTGACCCAAAGAATCTGCAGTGCGTTAAGTGGTAAAGGCAATCCGGTCAAAAGCGATCCGCCGATAAGAATCAATCCGTCAGTGACGTTGGAAAGCAGGTATACGAGCGCCTTGCGAATGTTGCCGAGAATCTGATGTCCTTCTTCAATAGCCGCAACAATAGTCTCGAAATTATCATCGAGAAGCACCAAGTCGGCAACGCTTTGCGCCACTTCCGTACCCGAACCCATAGCGATACCAACGTCGGCTTGTTTGATGCTAGGGGCGTCGTTCACTCCATCACCGGCCATTGCCACCACTTCACCCATTTCCTGATAGAGCTTGACGATACGAAGTTTATCAAATGGTGTGATACGAGAGATGACAGCGAGGCGTGGCAAACGTGCTCGCAATTCTTGCTCTGATAGTTTGGAAAGTTCAGAAGCATCAAGCACTGACTGATCATCGACTGTCATGCCGATCTCTTTGGCCACTGCTATAGCTGTTCCGCGATGATCACCCGTGAGAATAATCGTCTTTACGCCGGCATCCTTCACTCGGCCTATGGTATGTTTAATGCCAGGACGAATAGGATCTCGGAATGTAATGAGACCGTTGAACGACAGATGCGACAGTGGTAAGTCTTTTGAAATAGAAAAGTTTGCCGAATGAGTGATTTCTTTAGATGCAACACCAAGTACACGTTCTCCTGAGAGTGCGAGAGAGTCAATCTGCTCGAGCAATGCTTCCTTTTCTTTTGCACCAAGCGATGAGTGGCCAAGTAAGATATCTGGCGCACCAAAAAAGACGAGTAGATGTTTACTCGACTCTTTGACCAGAGATACGGAGAATTTTTGCACCGCATTAAACGGCATAGTTTGGAGAATATGCTCTTTAGCTGTGATCTCCGCAAACGTCATTCCCCGAATACCGGCCGACCGGACGAGAGCCGTTTCCATGATTCTGCCGTTCATTCGCCAAGAGTCAGGATCGTCATCTGGATTTTCTATTAGCACGTTTGCATTAGTCAAAGCCCTCGTAATCAATCTCTGCTCATCAATCTCAAAAGGGATGATCTTGGACATCACCATTTTTGCCATCGTCAGCGTTCCGGTCTTGTCGGTGAGGATGACAGTGGTACTACCGAGTGTCTCAGCCGCTACAAGCTTGCGTACCACGCCTTTCCGCTTTGCCATTCTCTCCACCCCGACTGCCAAAATGACCGTCATGGATACCGGCAGTCCTTCCGGAATGGCGGACACAGCGATAGCAACGGAAGTAAGGAACATATTTAAGGGAGAGTGCCCAGCAAGAATACCGATACCAAACACCACAAGCGTCAACACAGCAAGAGCGATGCTTGAATAAATACTGAAGTTGATGATGGCTTTCTGAAGCGGAGTTTTCTCGTTCTCGGACGTGGCGATAAGTGAAGCAATCTTGCCGAGCTCGGTGCTTGAGTCGGTACGGCAAACAATAGCTGCACATACTCCTTGAGTTACAAGCGTCCCGGCAAAGATCATGGAATTCTGATCCGAGAGTCCTGCTGACTCTGGCGACTTATTCGTTGATTTTGAGACCGGTAAAGATTCGCCGGTAAGCACTGCTTCGTCTACTTGAAAGTCGTTCACAAACATGACTCGGGCGTCGGCTGGTACACGATCACCATGTGCCAATCGGATAATATCGCCGGGAACGAGTTCTTTCGCATCAATCTCCCGTTCTTTGCCGTCCCGAATAACCCGTGCTCGCTGCTTGAGATATGTTTTGAGTTCCGAAAGCGCACGTTCCGCTTTGTTCTCCTGATAGAAGCCCAAAGCGGAATTCACGACAACGGCAATGAAAATAAAGATAGCATCACGATAATGAGAAATAGAGAGCGTAATGATGCCTGCAAAAATAAGGACAAGGATCAGAGGACTCTCTAACTGATTGAGAAATATCTTCAATCCTGCCGCTTTCTTGGAAGTACTGATCGTGTTCTTCCCAAAAGCAAAAAGACGATCCTTGACCTCTTGTTCTGATAATCCTTTTTCTATATCAGTCTCAAATAACTGTGCCGTTTCCTCGGGTGTCAGATGCCAAAAGTTTTTGTTTTGTATGTTTGAGTCCATGAAATTAATTCAAAATCCAAATAGCATAGTTTTAATAAGCGGCAATGCCCATATGTAAACCCTCAAGGGGTTTTCAGACGGCGGGACCTCAAATTGGGTGGTGGGCGGAGTTTTGATTTTTCAAATACTCTTTGATTCGCTCGCGATCTTCGTTCTCTTTTTCGCCCTTGAAGTATATCTCAATAAAATCAACTTTTGAAGCGGCGACAGGTGTCGCCGGCACTGCCCGTTTCTTGCGTTCTTCTTGCAGGGCTGTGAGGCGCTGCTCCTTTTCGAGCTCAATACCAAGGCGCTCTACCTCTTTCCGGTCTTTACGTAGCAGTTCGTCCTCGGGGTCGGGGTCAGGCGTCTTGTTCACGTCGTTGCGGTTTTTGTGCACGGCCGCGAATCCTCGTTAACAGCGAGGCGCTCCCTGCCTGCCGGCAGGCAGGTACCATTGAGCTCTAATAGAAGCTTCGCTCCGGAGACAGGATTCGAACCTGTAACCTACCGGTTAACAGCCGGTTGCTCTACCGTTGAGCTACTCCGGAGCGAAGACCCCATTTACCTCTATTCCCAGAATCTTGTGAAGTTGCTCCTTGCCTTGCCGGCAGGCAGGTACCATTGAGCTACCGGGGAAACACGCCTACTATATCTTATTTTCCAGAAAGTTGCGATACACTCTGATCTGCAATTTGTAAGACATGAGCTAGTTCTGCGTCTATTGCGATTATCCCTCTGGTGCTGCGGCTCCTCTGGGTAGTGACTTCCTACACTATTGGTGGATTTGTTCATGTGCTACTAATCACCGCTATTATTATGATCCTGATCCGATTGATTAGAGGACAGAATCCGATTAGATAGTCCCCATCTAATCCCCAGTTTATACACAATTTTGACTTGACAAAAAAGTCAAAATCCGTATTATGTAGGAGTTCTAGGGGGGATGTATATATTAAGATAAATATTATGAGGCAATATCTTGTGCGATCAACGATCGGGGTGATGGCTTTTTCTCTGGCTATTTTTGTATCAATTTCGTTTTTTTCTAAAGTTACAATTGCAGAGGATTACAACACGAACCTGAAATCTGCTTTGGTCACTTACCAGAGTGCCCCTGTCGCAGACAAGACGAAAGCCTTGATTGACCTTGTAAGTGTGACCCAGGCCAGAGCTGTTTACATGAAGAGTATTGCAGAAGATAATCCCGGATTGTTTCTGTCGCTACTGCTTGACTCTGCCACGCTTGGTACAATGCCTGTCGAGGCAAAGCAATTTCTTGAGAGAGAAGTCGCCTTAAAAGGTACATTACGTTTTGTGCATTATGATACTCTTGATGGTTCGGTTTTTCCTGATCGTTATAGTTTGCTCAACATTGTCGACAAGCAGGAGTATGCTCTAGCATTCGTGAACAAGCCGACGTACAGTCTCTCCGGCACGGTTGTCTCGCTAAGTGGAGTTGCGATTGAGAACATGGTTGTATTGGATGCGAGCCGTACAGTGACGCTCGTATCGCCAGCACTACCCTTCTCAACCAAGGGAGTGCAGAAGACGCTGGTAATGTTGATTAACTTTAAGAATAACACCAATCAACCGTTCACTCCCGCATATATTCGGGAACACTTTTTCGGTACGAGGTCGGTAGATGCGTATTATCGGGAGAACTCTTTCAATCAAACATCATTCTCCGGCGATGTTACAACCTGGATCACTGTACCTTACAATATGCCCACTTCATGTGATTCAGCCCTACTCTCTGATTTCAAACAGTCGGCCCGAAATGAAGCTATCAAGCAAGGTTTCAATCCAGACAACTACAATCGTCTGGCCTACCTTTTCATCCGTATGGGAGCTTGTATCTGGGGTGGAACTGGCCAGATAGGTGGGCCGGAATCTGTGTATAACGGCGAGGGTGGTATCGGTGTTTTTATACACGAGTTGGGCCACAATCTTGGCTTGCATCATGCTAACTTCCTTGATTGCGGTCAGTTGGCAATTGCTCCGTACTCTTCGTGTTCCAGCCTAGAGTACAGAGATTATTACGATGATATGGGTTCGACCAGCGATTTCCCATTTCAATTCAATGGGCCACACAAATTTGCTCTAGGTTGGCTCGCTACCAGTAATACTGTGACAGTCACTAAAGCGGGTACATACACGATCGCGCCACTTGAGAAGCTTGCAAACGGACCACAGATCTTGCGCATTAAGAAGCCTGATACTTATCAAATAATAGACGGTAAGCGCTACGACGATTATTACTACTTTAGTTACCGTCAGCCTATCGGATTTGATGCCGATGCCCTTCTGCCACCGGAAATGGCCGCTGGAGCGAGTGTACATATATGGAGTGGCTATATTGCGGATAAGACACAATTTATTGATACCACTCCGGGTGATGGAATACGACCCAACAGTGCCCTTAGGGATGGAGCCCAGTTTGCAGATCCGATCAATAAGATAGCGATCAAACAGCTTAAGCATGATGCAAATGGCGTGACTTTGCAGGTTTTCTACAATACTGTTCAGGTAGCGGGCAAGGCTTTCAACGAGACAACTGGCAAGCCAATAGTAGGAGCTACTATCGAAACGTGTCAGGTGGCCAATCCCTCCACTGTCACGAATAGCCTCGGCAACTTTTTCTTCTCTGTTCCCATCAAGGGGCAGTTTTGTGTGAAGATAAATCCCGTTAGCCAACCCGGACTTAGCGGTCCTTTTCTGACTACTGGTTTTGAGGGCAGGGTTAAATATGAATTCCAAATAGCAGGTTGGGATTGTGCCGTTTTGCACGGCTGTAACAGTTGGCAAACCACCCTCGATAGGCCTGTGGATAACGGTTATAATTTCAAATATCGACAGCCGTAATTGTGTGCTATAATACCTATTAGTCTCGAATTACTAATAGTTCATTAATGCATACAATAATATGAATATATCTTCAAAATGGCTTGTCCTCTTGGCTATTGTTGCTTTACCTGCGAGTGCTGAAACCCTTAACATAGATACGAGCGGCTATGGTAGCTATGGTGTGACAGGTGATGTCAATCTAGACACCAGTGGCGGAGGTCTGGACGTGAATGCAACCAATTACTATACGGGAGCGGAAGGTTCCGTTCAGCTTGATTCCGGCAATATCAAATCACAATATGGCGGCTCGCAGTTGGATCTTAATCTTCAAGACGGGGGACTCAATCTAAACGCCGTAGGCCCGGGCGCAAGCGGTAGCATTAATTTGCAGGAGGCCGTTAACGGAGGCTTGAACGTGAGTATTACCAACAATAGCCTCGATGCGGGTACGAAATCTCTCATCCTCAATCTACAGGAAGGAAGTGAAGCAAGCATCAAGACAGAGGCTGATCTGAATGCCTACAATAATCTTGTTATTCAAAGTAGGCCGGGTATAAGGGGCATTGAAATTGCTTCCGATAACGGCGCAGTCATTGTCAAGTATAATCAACCAGCCAGGTTCCTAGGCATATTCGGCGGTAATCTCGGAGCGACAGTGACGGTGGATGAGGAAGGGAAGGTTGAGGTTAAACTCCCGTGGTACAGCTTCCTCTTCCGCAAAAATACGGCTAGTGTCAAGAGCAATATTGAGGCCAAGGTGAGCTTGGGGGGAAGTAATTCAAATAGGTTGCGCAGGAATGCCCAGGTGGTTAATGCCGTAACGAGTACAGTCAGTTCAGGTAGTAACACGAGTTCAAATACGCAAGGAAATGTTAATACAAATACGAATGTAAATACATCCAATAGCACTGACAACCCCTTTGCAGGAGTATGGAAAGGGAGCATCGCTGCTATATCCGTGTCGGCCCAACTCGGTTGCTTCTCCGGCAGTGTCTCATTTACGGTCGACAAAACTGGTAAGCTAAGTGGTTCTATTGGAACTAATGTAGGATCGTTCGGGGGCGGAGGTTCGGTAGATATGAACGGTAACATGACGGCAGCCTGGTCAGCTTCAGGCGAGAAGATAAACCTAAATGGCAAGCTCTCCGGCAACAGCGGCTCAGGCACTTATGAGGCAACTGGTTCGGGCTGCCGCGGCAACTTCTCTGTAACACGTCAATAAAAGACTTTCAATTCCAGTTGTGATAGTATAGGCCGCGTGACGGATATTGTTTCAGTTCAAAATTTAACCAAGAAATACAAGGATTTTACTGCCGTTAATGGTATTAGTTTCTCTGTGGAGAGGGGAGAGTTTTTCGGTTTCGTTGGTCCCAATGGCGCCGGTAAGACCACAACTATCAGTATCTTGGCTACACTCCTTGCACCTACAAATGGTGACGTGAAAGTTGCAGGGTATAACGTGGTCAGCCAGAAGAACGCAGTACGCTCCTCGATCGGTATCATTTTCCAAGATCCGGCCCTTGATCTTGAGCTAACAGCCTGGGAAAATCTTGATTTGCACTCGCGACTCTACAATCTAGATAAGGGAGTTTTTAGAAAGCGCGCCAACGAACTGCTTGCTCTCGTAGAACTCTCTGATAGACGCAATTCGCCGGTGAGGACTTTTTCCGGCGGTATGAAGCGGCGACTTGAGATTGTACGTGGTCTGCTCCACTATCCTAAACTGCTTATCCTCGATGAGCCAACTATCGGCCTTGACCCCCAGACGCGCGCACTTATTTGGCGTTACCTCAAGCAGATCAGAGAGACAGAAGAAATCACCGTTTTCCTGACTACCCACTATCTGCCTGAAACAGAGCAGTGCGATCACGTGGCTATCATTGATAGGGGTTCGATTATTGCATATGGTACACCGGAGGAACTCAAGCAGAAATTCGGTCATGACTCGATGGATGCGGTTTTCATTGAAGCGACCGGGCACGGTATCCGCGATGAGGAGCTAAGTGATGAAGATCAGGCACGAGTACGACACAAACAGGGGCAGGTGTGGAGGTAATACTAAATGTTAAATCGTAAATGGCTAATGTAAATCAATTCATAAAAAGCGTGTGGGTGATTTGGTACAGAGATCTTCTGCGTTTTTGGCGTAACAAAGTGCGTCTCATTGGCGGCCTTGCTTTTCCCATCCTTTGGCTCCTGATATTTGGCGTGGGTTTGAGTTCGTCGCTCACATTACCTGTTCCAGGTATAAGATTTGTGGACTTCCTTTTTCCGGGTGTGATCGCCCAGTTTCTGATCTTTATGTCAATGTTCGGGGCCATCTCGATTCTACAAGACCGCGAATTCGGTTTTTTAAAAGAAATTCTTGTATCACCGGCTCCGCGTTCTGCAATAGCTCTGGGTAAAGTACTTGGTGGTGCTTCCATTGCTCTCATTCAAGCCATGCCGATTATTATTCTGGCACCACTCGCCGGTATCCACATCAGCTTCGATTTGGCGGGTAATCTCCTGCCGCCCATGATCCTACTCGCTGTTATTCTTTCTGCCATCGGTGTGGCCATTACTTCGCGACTCAAGAGTCTTGATGCCGGTCAATATGTTTTTCAGTTCATTACCTTTCCTCTGGTGATGCTCTCCGGTGCTTTCTTTCCATTGCGCGACTTGCCCACATGGCTCGATATTCTCACCAAGATCAATCCGCTTTCGTATGGCGTTGACTTGCTACGGCGCATTGCTCTCGATTATGCCGGAATGCCCCGCGAGGTGATTACGGCTCTCTCGCCCACGATAAACGGTCATGTTGTGGCACTTTCCACAGAATACGCAGTTATGATAATTTTTGGCGTGATTCTATTTGTTTTTGCCAGCAGGTCATTTAATCAATAATATAAAAAAGAATCCCGCCGTAACCACAGGCC
>C687J35174_10011971_pt1 | contig 10634 bp, 11 predicted proteins | sample RifCSPhighO2_01_FD_35174 | JGI IMG/M metagenome (IMG submission 35174) | reverse complement strand
ATTTTCTTCTTGTTAAGTTTTTTCATAAAACTCTGTTCTTCAACAGAGCTTATCTTATTTGTCGATATAACCTTATTTCGGGATAATACAATTCTAGAGAATATCTGAAAACTTTAAAAACCCATTAAATTAATCTATTAAATACAATGCCATTCAAAATTAACATATCTGAAAAATCTGGGAAAACCTATAAGTTGGAAATGGAAAGCGAAGAGCTTATTGGAAAAGAGCTCAACGAAAAAATTCAAGGAAAAGAACTTAACTCAGATTTAGAAGGATACGAACTCGAAATCACAGGCACAAGCGACAAGGCAGGTTTTACATCTATGAAAGATGTTCCTGGTATTGGACTTAAAAGAGTTCTTCTTTCATATGGAAAAGGACTTCACAAAAGGCCGAAAAAAGAAGGAAAAAAGAAACGCTCTAACATGAAACCAAAGGGTTTGCGAATGAGAAGAACTGTTCGTGGCCGCGTTATTTCTCCAGACATTACTCAAATAAATTTCAAAGTTATAAAACATGGGAAGAAGCCTCTTTCTGAAGTTTTCCCGGATCAGGGAGCAGAAAAAGCGAAAAAAGAAAACCGTGCGACAAGAAGAAAAAACCAGGCAAAGGTGTCATCAGAAAAGCCACAAGAAAAAAAGGGCGCCAAATCAGAAACAGAATAGCTTCTTATTTTTCTCCTCTGTATAATTAAATTTAAATAATATAGATATCATAATAAGATACAAAATAAAATGGTCGAATGTCCTGTCTGTGGATTGCAACTTGAACAAAATAATCTTATTAAAAACGAATTATTTTCTTGTCCGGATTGTGGAGCAGAACTTGAAGTTATAGAAATAAATCCTCTTGAAGTTAAAGAAGCCCCAAAAGAAGAGGAAGATTGGGGAGAATAATGAAGATTGGTTTTCTTCACTCTGTGATAAGGCCTGAAGAAAAATACCTTATTGAAGAGTTTAAAAAAAGAGGTGCAGAGATTATAATGATTGACGACAGAAATCTCACATTTAATCTTGACAAAAATAACTTTGACCTTGATATTGTTTTAGAGCGTTGTATAAACCATTCTAGAGCGTTGCATTCTTTAAGATTATTTGAAGCTGCTGGAATAAAATGTGTAAACAGTTACAAAGTAGCTACAGTTTGTGGAGATAAGCTTCTTACATCTGTTGCTTTAAAAGAACACAATGTTCCACAACCAGAAGTCAGAATTGCCTTTACAGAAGAATCTGCGTTAAAAGAAATAGAAGAAATGGGATATCCTGTTGTTTTAAAACCTGCTGTTGGCTCCTGGGGAAGACTTTTAAGCAAGATTAATGACAAAGACGCTGCAGAAGCAATTTTAGAGCATAAAACAGTTCTTGGAAGCTATCACCATTCAATATTTTACATTCAAAAATATGTTGAAAAAAATAAAAGAGACATAAGGGCTTTTGTTATTGGGGATGAATGTATTTGTGCTATATATAGGACTTCAGATCATTGGGTAACAAATACAGCCCGTGGCGGCGTTGCAACAAACTGCCCCGTAACACCTGAGCTAAATGATATTGCTGTAAAAGCGGCAAAGGCAGTAGGTGGTGGCATTCTTGCGATAGATATTTTTGAGACCCCAAACGGGCTTCTTGTAAATGAAGTTAATTATACAATGGAATTCAGAAACAGCATAAAAACCACTGGCGTCAATATTCCGGAGAAAATTGTGGACTATGTAATTAAGGCTTCCAAAGAAAATGGAAAATAAAATCAAAGTTTCTATAGTTGGTGGATCAGGGTACGTTGGAGGAGAGCTTTTAAGAATTCTTTTATTCCATCCAAACGTTCATATTTCACAAATAACTTCAGAAAAGCTTAATGGAAAGCCTGTTTCAAAAGCACATCCAAACTTAAGGAAAATAACACAATTAAAATTTTCCTCATCAGATAACCTTGAGGATTGTGACGTTCTTTTTCTATGCCTTCCACATGGAGAATCAATGAAAAGAATTGATTTTTTTAAAGATAAAGCTAAGAAAATAATTGACCTTAGTTCAGACTTCAGAATTAAAGATGAAAAAATCTACAAAGAATTCTATGAAAAAGATCATGAAAATCCCTCTTTGTTAAAGGATGTTGTTTATGGAATTCCTGAACTTCATAGGGAGGAAATAAAAAAATCTAATTTTGTTGCTTGCGCCGGATGCAATGCAACGGCAACGATATTAGCTTTGTATCCATTATTCAAAAATAATCTTGTTGAAGCAGATAAAACAGTGGTTGAAGTCAAAGCAGGTTCAAGCGAAGTGGGGAATAGTCCTTCTGCGGCATCTCACCACCCAGAAAGAAGCAACTCTGTCCGCTCCTTTATGCCTACAGGACACAGACATACAGCAGAAATAGTTCAAGAACTAAGTCTCTTCTCAAAAGAAAAAATAAGCGTCCATTTTTCTGCAACAGCAATAGATATAGTACGAGGAATTTTGGTAACAAGCCATGTTTTTCTTAATAAAGATGTTTCAGAAAAGGAAATCTGGGAAATTTACAGAAAAGAATATGGAAACGAACCATTCATAAGAATTGTTAAAGACCAGGATGGAATTTATCGTTTTCCTGAACCAAAGCTTTTAGTTGGGTCAAATTTTTGTGATATTGGTTTTGAAAAAGCCAAAGATTCTAATAGACTTGTTGTAATCAGTGCAATAGACAATTTAATGAAGGGCGCAGCCGGCCAGGCAGTTCAGGTTTTTAATATAATGAATGGTTTAAAGGAAAATACTGGTTTGGAGTTTCCAGGGCTGCACCCAATTTAAGATGTGCAGACTTCTCTTAATAAAATCAGAAAAGGATTTTTTTATAGAGAGCTACTTAAAAAGTTTTTCAGAAATTGCGAAGAACAGTAAAGAATATCAGGGGCATGGATGGGGATTTGCTTATCTAGAAAAGGGGTCTTGGAAAATCTACAGGAACATCAAACCAGTGTGGGAAGAAGATTTTTCAAAATTCTCAGAAATAAAAACAAAAGAGCTTTTAGCCCATGCAAGAAGCGCGTTCAGAGACGAGGGAATTGTGGTGGAAAATAATATGCCTTTTCAGGAAAAAGAAAGAATCTTCATTTTCAACGGGCAGCTTAAAGGAGTAAAGATTTCCGAAGAAGGAAGAATTGGCGCAGAAAAGATATTTAATTTTATTAACAGGTTTGACAAGGGGAATTTATTTGAAGCAGTTGAAAAAGCTGTTGAAATAATCAAGAAAAGAACAGCGTACATAAAAGCGATGAATTTTATTATTTCAGATAAGGAAAAAGTGTATCTCGTTTCTTTTTTTAATGAAGATGAGAGTTATTTTAGAATGCATAAAAAAGAAGGGGAAGTTTTGATAATATGTTCTGAGCCTTTATCAGAAATCTCAGGATGGGAAAAAATAGAAAACAACACGATACAGGAGTTAAAATGATAATAATAAAAATAGGGGGTGGAGAAAAGATTAATTTGGAGGGAATCGCTGATAATTTGAAGACATTAATAGATTCTGGTGAAAAAATAGTAGTTGTTCATGGCGCAAACAAATTAAGAGATAGTCTTGCTGAAAAATTGAACATTAAAAAAACAACAATAAAATCCTTGTCTGGACATGAAAGTGTTTTTTCAGATAAGGATATGATAGATTTGGTGATGATATCTTATTCTGGATTAAGAAACAAGAGGATTATTGAGCTTTGCCAGCAAAAAGGAGTAAATGCAATAGGACTTTCAGGGATTGATGGAAAAATGATCTTAGGTGAAAGAAACAAAGGGATAAAAACGGAAAAAGACGGTAAGGCCATGATTTTAAGAGATTTTTCCGGAAAGCCAAAAAGAGTCAATTTAGAACTTCTTGATTTTTTATTAGAAAAGAACTATGTTCCTGTTTTAACAGTTCCGATTATTGATGAAAAAGGATTTGCAATTAACTCTGAAAATGATGATATTGTTGCTTTATTGCAAAAAGAATTAAAGGCAGAAAAAATAGTCCATCTTATTGAAGCGAAAGGACTTTTAAAAAATGAAAGTGATGAAAATTCGTTAATAAAAAAAGTCTCAAAAAATGATTTAGAAGAAATTGAAAAAAATCTTCAGGGGAGAATAAAAAGGAAGATTTTAGCTTTACAAAAGATTCTTCAGGACAAAGAATCAAATGTAAAAATTTTCATAAGCGATGGGAGAAGCCAAAGCCCAATTTTAGACGCGTTAAATGGAGAGGGAACAGTGGTAGAATGAAAGAACTAAAAGATCTTGAAGATGAATTCGGACTTTCTGTTTTTCCAAAAAGAGATGTCATGATTGTTAAGGGTAAAAACTCAAAACTATGGGATTCAGAAGGTAAAGAGTATATTGATTGTATAGCCGGCCATGGATCAGTAAACTTAGGGCATTCGAATCCAGAAGTTATTCAGGCGATAAAAGAGCAAAGTGAGAAACTTATTTCTTGCTCAGGAAGTTTTTATAACGATCAAAGAGCTCTTCTTTTGCAAAAATTATTAAGTATAGCTCCAAAAAATCTTAAAAAAGCGTTTCTATGCAACTCTGGAACAGAAAGTATAGAAGCAGCAATAAAATTCTCTAGGATTTCTACAGGAAAAACAGGTTTTATTTGTGCAATGAGGGGCTTTCATGGTCGTAGTCTGGGAGCATTAAGTGCAACCCATAATATAGAACATAGAGCAGGTTTTGAGCCATTTGTTCCCGGATTTGAATTTGTCCCGTTTAACGATTTTGAAAAGCTTAAGGAAAAAGAAAGTGGAAATACTGCGGGAATAATTTTAGAAGTAATCCAAGGAGAAGGAGGAATCCATGTTGCAGAAGAAAAATACTTACAAAATGTTAAAACTTTTTGCGAAGAAAAAGGTATTTTATTGATAATTGACGAAGTTCAGACAGGATTTTGCAGAACAGGAAAAATGTTTGCTTGCCAGCATTTTGGATTAGAGCCAGACATTCTTTGTCTTGCAAAATCTATTGCTAACGGGTTTCCAATGGGAGCTGTATTATGTTCTGAAAAAATCAGGGTTCCTACGGGAAAACACGGAACAACTTTTGGAGGGAACCCTTTAGCTTGTGCTGCTGCAATAGCTTCGATAGACTTCATGCTTGAAAATGATCTCGCTAAAGAAGCAAAAGAAAAGGGGGATTTTCTGGTTTCAAAATTAAAGGAAATTTTTGAAAATTCTGAAAAAGTCAGAGAAATTCGAGGTCTTGGTTTGATGATTGGAATTGAATTAAAAGAAAAGGCAAAGCCATATATTAATGAATTAATGAAAAATGGTCTTTTGGTGTTGCCTGCTGGCTCAACAGTAATACGACTTCTTCCTCCTTTGACAATAAGCCATGAGGAGCTAGAAAAAGTTGTTGATATACTAAAAAAGGTTTTGGTAAAATAATTAAAATAACAAAAAGATTTTTAAAGTTCTTTTATGAAAAAATATGAATGAAAACATTACATAAAATTTTATTGTTAGGAAGTATTTTTGGGGTTGCAAGCTGTAATGGAAAAACAAAGAATTCTCAAGTTTTAACACCAGAACAATTCAGCAGTGCAGAATGGATAAAAGCGCCATTTAGTGGAGAAATTTGGAGTAGCTATATGGGTGAAAGAATTTCAAGAAGCATGAAAAATTTAAAAATATATCAAGATAGTGTTGCAGCAAGAAATGGTTTTTCTTACGAATTAAGTGAAGATGGAAAAAGAATTATAAGAGGCTTTTATCCAGATAGCATAATTTCACTTCCAGATATTGATAGTACAAGATATGTTGTTTCAGGAAAAGATACGATAAGGACAAAAAAGCAAAATACCCAGAATAGTTTTGTAAGCGAGACTTATTAGGTTTTATAATACCAAAACCTTTTTTAACGAACTCTTTCTCCAATCTTTATGAACAAAAATCTTCCGGAAATAACAGTAGGAGTTATAGGGCATATAGACCACGGCAAAACCACATTACTTAGCAAATTGTCTGGAAAGTTTACAGATACACATTCTGAAGAACTTAAAAGAGGAATTACTATAAAACTTGGCTATACAGAAATCACAATTTACAAACAGGGAAATACGTTCACAACAAAAGAAAAGCTTAACGGCAAAGATTGCACTCCTGTTAAGTATGTAAGCTTTATTGACACTCCTGGACATGAAATGCTGATGGCAACAATGCTTTCTGGAGCAGCAATCATAGATGCTGCAATTCTTGTTGTTGCTGCAAATGAAGGAATAAAACCTCAAACAAGAGAACATTTCATAGCATTACAGGCAAAGGGTATAAAAAATCTAATAATAGTTCAAAATAAGATAGATCTCGTAAACAAAGAAGAAGCTTTGAAAAACTATAAGCAAATTAAAGATTTTGTAAAGGGAACTTTTGCTGAAAACGCGCCAGTAATTCCTGTTTCTGCACAACAAGAAATAAACCTTGATAAAATTCTGGAGCAATTAGCAATGTTAGAAACCCCTATAAGAGACGTAAATTCAGAGCCTGTTTTCGTAGTTGCCAGAAGTTTCGACATAAACAAACCTGGAACACAGGTTTCTTCTCTTCATGGTGGAGTTCTCGGCGGAATTCTTAAAAAGGGGAAATTAAAAGTCAACGATATAATAGAAATAAAGCCTGGAATGAATATTAAAAAACCTCATGGAAAAACAGAATATAAAACTTTAACAACAAAGGTTCTTTCTCTTCAAAAAGGAATGAACTCTGTGCCTGAAGTTTCTCCAGGTATAAGCGTTTCAATTGAGACTTCTCTTGATCCTTTTTTAACTAGAGCAGATTCTCTCACTGGCTGTGTGGTTTCAACTACAGGAGGTCTTCCAGAGATTACTAATAGTATAAAAATAAATTCAAAACTATTTAGTGAAATTTTCGGAACTAAAGAAAACAGGAAAACAGACCCTATCAAATTAAAAGAGCTTCTTATGCTTAGCATTAACACAACAATAACTGTTGGTGTTGTAGAAAAAATAAATAAAGATGAAGTTGAACTAAGTCTTAATATTCCTGTTGTAGCTCTTAAGAAAGATAAGCTTGGAATAGCAAGAAATATAGATGGTCACTGGCGTTTAATTGGTTGGGGGGAAATCATTTAAAGATTTCCCTGATGTTTGCTGTGATCTACATCAACCAAGGGCGAGATTATCTAGCCGGGACAAATTTGATTAATTAATAACTATTTGTTATGGGTGAGTAGAAATCGATTAAAGTAGTTTTAAAAACTCTTTCTTCTTCTAAAAATAATGCAAAAAGGAGTGTTGATGTTGCTAATGGTTTTTTTAGTATTTGGAATGTTACTGAATACCCCCATAATTTTTGCAGAAGAAAATGATTCTAATTCGGGTAATACTGGAACGTCTATTAATGCTAGTGCTAATGTAAGTACAAACTCTGGCTCTAATGAAAATGAATCTGAAGATGAAGATGATTTAAATGAAAGGGGTGATGATGAAGACGAAAATGAATCTGAAGATGATGAAGAAAAAGGTAATAGAGACCGGGTCAAAATCAGATCAAGGGAAATAATAACAAAAGATAATTGTACTATTAAAATTGAAAAAGAATTAAAAACTGAAAATGGAAGAACAGTTGAAGTTATAAAAAGGGAAAGGGTATGTGCTGATGGAACAAGGGAAGAAGTTAAAGTAAGGGTAGAAAGCAGAACAGACGATGGAAGAGTCAGGGAAAGAATAAAATACGAATTCAAAGGGAGGGAATTGGAAGTTGAAACAGAAGAAGGAATAGAGCTGGAAGAAAATACAAGCGGAACAGAGTATAAGCTAAGAGCCAGATTTAGAGGTAATGTTACAGATATAAAAATTATGCCGGATGTTGCCTCGCAAATTGCTATTGAAAGGCTAAGAGCATTAAATTTCACAGTAGAATTAAGGGAAGTTAGCAGCAGAGGAAATGTTTCAAAGATAGTTTATCATGCAAGAGCAGAAAAAGATGGAAGATTCATAGGAATATTCAAACTCAAAGTGGGTGTTGAAACTCAAATTGACCCTGAAACAGGTGAAATCATAGGAACAACCAAGCCTTGGTGGGCTTTCTTCGTTGCTGGTGAGGATTCTGACCAAACAGGAGAAAACACTGGTGAAGACGCAGAAGAGAAAAATGAAACAAACGAATTGATAATAAATCTTTTAGAGCAAAACGATTCTGGAGAATCCGGAACAGCAACACTTACAGAAGAAAGCGGCCAAGTCACAGTAACCATCAGCACAACAGGATTTGTAGAAAATGTTTCTCAGCCTGCGCACATTCATCTTGGGGTTTGTCCGGATGTTGGTGCAGTTAAATATCCTCTTACCAATCTTTTAAACGGGGGATCAGTAACAACTATTAACGTCACATTTGGTCAGCTGGAAGATGAATTGCCTCTCGCAATAAATGTCCACAAATCGGCAGAAGAAGCGAGTGTTTATGTTTCTTGTGGAAATCTTGAGTTTTAATCTATTGAAACAGAACATAAAAATTCTCAATTATGATAAGACAAATTTAATCATACATAAACTTTTAAAGCAAATTCTTTTAACAAAAACTATGGAAGTAGATGTAAGAAAGGAGCTTCAGAAAATAGAATTTTTTGATGTTCCGGGAATTTATCAAAGAAATTTGGATTTAAAGCCAAATGAAATGATGGCCTTGCAGCTCTGCATTGAAGCAAGCAGATTATTACATAAGTCTTACCTTAGACAAGTTTGCGGAGATAAACTAGAAGACTATGTTGATAAATTGTTAAGTCATGCTATTACGTTCGGCGATGATCAGCAACAAGTTAAGGAATTGGATAGATTTTGGGAAATTAATGGCGGTCCTTGGAACAGATTTGATAGAGATAAGCCTTTTTTACCAGGTGTTGGAGAAAAACCACTTGGTGTTGGTTTTTATCCTGAAGACTTAACAAAGGAAGAATGGAATTCTTGGCTAGAGCAACATCCGGAAGATAGGAAGGATTTTGAGAGTAATACAACCATAATCAGAAGGGAATATGGAAAATTAATAGCTATTCCTTATCATAAATTTTTTGGAGAAAATATTCAAGACGCAAGCAAGTTTTTATTAGGAGCTTCAGAAGAATTAAAAGATGGGCCTTTAGCAGATTATCTAAGACAAATTTCTCAAGATTTAATTACGGGAAATTATAAACGAAGTGATATCTCCTGGGTTAAAACAACTGGCTTTCCATTTGAAATAGTTTTTGGGCCAATCGAACAATACGAAGACAGATTTCTTGGTCTAAAATCAACTTTTGAAGCATTTATTGGTATCCCAAATCAAAGTATGAAAAAAGATTTGGAAAATTTTCAAAAATATCTTCCTGGATTTGATGTTGCACTTGCAAAAAGGCTTGGCTATACCCAAAAAGGTTCGATTGCACCAATGGTGGTAATTGAAGATGTTATTAGGACTGGAGCAGTTGAAGTCGGGAGACAATTTACAGCAGTCAATCTCCCAAATGATAGAGAAATACATGAAAAATATGGTTCAAAAAAAATTCTTTCAAAAACAATGATAGAAGCCAAAACATCTAATCTAATTTCAAAAATTACAGGAAAAATTTTTTCAAATAGTGATGCAAACTTCACCCTGCGTTCAAGAGCATTATTTATTTTAGCTCATGAAATTGCGCATGGAATGGGACCGGGAATGGTTGAAAGAAATGGAGAAAGAGTTAGTCTTGACAAGTTATTGAAAGAAACCAATCTTGCTTTAGAGGAAGCAAAAGCCGACACATTAGGATTTGTGTTCTTGAAGTATTTAAGTAATCAAGGTGTGCTTAGCGAATCTGAATTAAAAGAAATGCTTCTATCAGACATAGCTGCTCATTTTGTTGGTTGGAGAATAAGTTTTCAGGAGGCCCATTCTCAGGCAGGTTTAATTAAGTATAATTTTCTAAAAGAAAATGGTGCACTAATATATGATTCAAGTAGAGAAATAATTTCTATAAATCAAGAAAAGGCATCTAGATTTTGTGAAAGCTTATCAAATGAAATAATAGTACTTCAAAATGAAGGGGATTACGAAAAAGCGAAAACTTTCCTTGAAAGATGGACTAAAGTTCAGCCAGAAATAAAAACTTTAATTGATAAACTAGNAGGNNTCCCNNTAGAAGTTCATCCTNTNTTTAATGTTTAAATTTAATCAACNCTCTTCAACAACATCAATTTCTTCTTGAACTCTTATTAAATCNGTNACNGAATCTCCAGAAGCGATTTTTACAATTCTAACTCCTTGCGTTGCTCTCCCCATCACTCTTATATTTTTTAATGATGTTCTTATTACCATTCCCTTTGCTGTAGTTATTATTATAGAATCATTTGCGTTTACAGATGCTGTAGTTACTATATCTCCTGTTTTCTCTGATACTTTAAGGTTAATCACTCCTTTTCCTGCTCTAGCTGTTTTTCTATAATCAGCAACAGCAGTTCTTTTCCCATAACCATTTCTTGTGATAGACAAAATAGCCTCGCTTTTCAAAACTTCAAGGCTGACAACTTCATCGCCCTTATCAAGTTTTATTCCTGTAATTCCATAACTATTTCTTCCCATATCACGAACTTCGTCAGAGTTGAATCTAATTGCTTGTCCTTTCTTTGTGGCTAGAAAAGCTTCTTCGCCTTTTTTA
>C687J35174_10011967_pt1 | contig 10635 bp, 12 predicted proteins | sample RifCSPhighO2_01_FD_35174 | JGI IMG/M metagenome (IMG submission 35174) | reverse complement strand
AAATTACAAATCACAAAGACATTAATCGAGCATTCTTCTCAAGGCCTGTTTGGCAGAGAGCCCTGGTTGTAGGGGCGGGAGTTGTAATGAATTTTCTGCTGGCCGTTTTGATACTCACTTATTTCTTTGGGATATCGGGCGTACAGTCTCCCGGAAATAAAGTTTTTGTAACAGATGTTGTAAAAGACTCTCCTGCCCAAAAAGCAGGTCTTAAGACAGGAGACCAAATCGTTAGTATCAATGATGAAAAAATTACAAGCCCTTCTCAGCTAGTTTCAATAACAAAACAACATTTAGGAGAAAAAATAACGCTCAAAGTTTCAAGAGAGTCGAAGAGTCAGAGAGTCGAAGAGAATATTAAAATAATTCCGCGAAAAACTTATCCATCCAGTCAGGGTCCTATCGGAGAAACCGTCCATAACATCATAAAAAATTCCCCCCCCATTATCTTCTAGTCTTGCACGAACCAAAATTGGGGTCAACTGTCCTCTGTCTTGGGACATTGATTCACCAAGCCTCTCAGCGTGATACTCGTCAACAATTGAGACGTCCGTCAGAACATCATCTATGCTTATTATCTCTTCGCGTTCTACTCTTAAATTACGATCAATTATTTCTCTTGGAGATAATTTATCAATGCTAATTTCCCTTGGTGTTTCTACGCTTGCCATAAAAAGGAATAGTATGAGGGTTATTTTAAATCCAATTAAATGAAAATGTCAACTCGAAATCAATGAGGGCAAAAGGGCCCCAGATTTTTACTGTTGTTTTTTTAGTTAATTTATAGTATCATTCAAAAATCACCCCGTTACAGCGGGGCAAGCACACACATTCCGAAAATAATCCTGACTGGACAGCGGAATGGAGGAGTCCCGCCTTCATCAAAATTTTTGAAGACGAGAAAGGATTAATTTATGAGAGAAATTACACTTGAAGAACTTCTTGAGGCAGGATGCCATTTTGGACATCAGGTAACGAGGGGAAATCCAAAAGCCCGGGACTACATTTTTGAAGCCCGCGACAATATTCATATTATTGATCTTGCTAAAACCAAAACAGGTCTTGAAGAAGCAGGAAAATTCATTTTTAACTTGGCTGCGAAAAACGGCAGCTTGATTGTTGTGGGAACCAAGAGACAAGCGCAGGGAATTGTAGTAGAAGAAGTTAAGCGCGCAAAAGAGCAGACTTTAAGTAAAACAGAAAGCGAAATTTTTTCTGTAACGCAGCGATGGGTCGGAGGAACTCTTACTAATTTCTCAGAAGTTGTTAAGAATTTTAAAAAATTAAAAGATCTTTCGGAAAAACTCGCAAGCGAGGAAGAAAGATCAAAATATACTAAAAAAGAGGTTGGGCTTTGGGAAAAAACAAGACAAAAACTAACATCTTTATATGGAGGAATTGCAGATCTTAAAAAAATTCCCGATGCGGTTTTTGTAATAGATTCTCATCTTGAGGAATTAGCAATTGATGAAGCGGGGAAAATGGGAGTTGCAACAGTTGCAGTCGTTGATACTAACGCAAATCCCGAGGCAGTTGATTACCCAATTCCTGCAAACGATGATGCGACAGGATCGATAAAGCTTATAACAAGCTATATTATAGATGCTTGGATAGAAGGAAAAAATAAAGAAACAAAGAGTGAAAGCTCAAAAGAGTCAGAGAGTCAAAGAGTCAAAGTAGAAAAGAGTCAAAGCGAAAAGAAAAAAAANACCNAAATCTTCAATTAAGNNAAAGAAAAAAATTTCTACGAAAAAACCAAAGAAAAAAACATAATTCTAAATTTTATGCAAGCCGATATTAAGCTTCTTAAAAAACTTCGAGATGAAACGTCCGCTTCTATTGCGGATTTAAGAAAAGCTTTGGAAGAAACGAGTAACGATTATAAAAAAGCTCTTGAGTGGATAAAAAAACACGGCATAGAAAAAGCAGAAAAGAAAGCCGATAGAAAAACCGCGCAGGGAATTATAGAAAGCTACATTCATCAAAATGGAAAAGTAGGAACAATGGTTGAGCTATTATGCGAAACGGATTTTGTTGCGCGGACAAACGAGTTTAAAAATTTAGCTCATGAAATTGCGATGCAGGTTGCCGCTATGGCACCTTTGGATGTTAACTCACTCTTAAAACAGGAGTACATAAGAGACTCATCAATAAAAATCCAGGACCTTATAAAGCAGACAATCTCAAAGCTGGGAGAAAACATTCTGGTGAAAAGATTCACCAGATACGAATTGACACGAATTGTTAGTACGAATGAATCCGAATAAGTTTGAGTATGCCCGAAATTGTTGAAAGCGAACTCTCCTATAAGATAATGGGTATCCTTTTTTCAGTCCACAATCAATTGGGAAATAGATATCAAGAGAAATATTACCAGAGAGCAATAGGGGAAGGACTGAAAGAGCAAGGAATCAGATACAAAAAAGAGATTCTTGTTAATTTGATGTTTAATAAGGTAAAAATTGGAAAGTATTTTTTAGATTTTTTAATTGAAGAAAAGATAATTTTGGAAATTAAAACTGTTGAAAATTTAAAACCAAAAGACTTTAAACAAGTTCTCGCATACTTAACTTCGAAAAATATCCAGCTTGGAATACTTGCAAATTTTAGATCAGATAGGTTAACATATAAAAGAATTCTAAATTCAAAATATATTCGAAAAAATTAGGAGTAAGCATTAGTATGGATTCGAATTTGTTAAGTGAAACGCAACAGAAGATGAACAAGATTCTGGATGTTTTAAGAACGGATCTTTCAACAGTTAGAACCGGACGGGCAGCTCCGTCTCTGGTAGAAAATATAGTTATAAATGCATATGGAGGAACTCAAAGACTCAGGGTTATGGAGCTTGCCACAATTGGCTCTTCCGACCCCCAAACACTTGTTGTTGCGCCATTTGATAATTCAATAATTGGGGAAATTCAAAAAGGAATTGCGCAGGCAAATGTTGGCCTAAATCCCGTAATCGACGGACAGCTTATAAGAATTCCTATTCCAAGATTGTCAGAGGAGAGACGGCAAGAATTAATTCATCTAATGAAACAAAAACTTGAGAACGGAAGAATTATGGTGCGCCAAGTAAGACATGAGGCGATGAGTGATATTAAAAAGGGGCAAAACGATAAATCGATATCGGAAGATGAAGCGGATCGATCGGAAAAAGAAGTTCAAAAACTAACAGATGAGTTGATTGGAGAAATAGAGGGAATGGGGAAGAAGAAAGAAGAAGAACTATTGCAGATTTAAATCTGCAATTTACCATTTGCCATTTAACATTTACCATTTTAAATCATAAATCATAAATCTTATGATAATTACAGTTTTAGTTTTTCTTTTAATATTAACGGTTCTCGTTTTAATACACGAAGCGGGACATTTTTTTGTTGCCAAAAAACTTGGGATAAAGGTTGAAGAGTTTGGATTTGGCTTGCCTCCGAGAGCTTTCGGAATTAAAAAGGGAGAAACAACTTATTCAATAAACTTTTTGCCTATCGGAGGTTTTGTAAAACTTTACGGAGAAGATGAGGCTGGGAGCGGAAAAATCACAAATCAAAAATTACAAATTACAAATCACAAAGACATTAATCGAGCATTCTTCTCAAGGCCTGTTTGGCAGAGAGCCTTGGTTGTAGTGGCGGGAGTTGTAATGAATTTTCTTCTGGCTGTTTTGATACTCACTTATTTTTTTGGGATATCGGGCGTGCAGACTCCCGGAGATAAAGTTTTTATAACAGATATTGTAAAAGGTTCTCCGGCACAAAAGGCCGGACTCAAAACAGGAGACCAAATCGTTAGCATCAATGGTAAAAAAATTACAAGCCCTTCCCAGCTAGTTTCAGCAACAAAGGGGCATCTGGGAGAAAAAATAACGCTCAAAGTTTCAAGAGAGTCGAAGAGTCAGAGAGTCGAAGAGAATATTAAAATAATTCCGCGAAAAACTTATCCATCCAGTGAGGGTCCTATTGGGGTAGGAATCTCATCTGACGTTATTACAAAAAAATACCCGCTTTATCAGGCACCATTTGTAGGACTTGCGCAGGCACTAAATTATTCCTGGTTAATTTTGTCTGGTCTTGTAGGAGTTGTTTCTCAATTAATTCTTCATGCACAGGTTCCAAAGGGAGTCGCGGGTCCTGTTGGAATAGCTCAACTTACCGGGCAGTTTGTTGCAGTCGGGCCTTTGGCGGTTTTATCTTTCGTTTCGCTTTTATCTTTGAATCTTGCAATTTTGAATATTTTGCCGATTCCTGCACTTGATGGGGGAAGATTGTTCTTTATTTTAATAGAAGGAGTAACCGGCAGAAAAGTTTCTAGAAAATTTGAAAGCTACGCGCATGCCATAGGAATGGCACTTCTCTTGGCCTTAATCGCAGTAATAACATTAAGTGATATTATTCGTTTTATCTCAGGCCAGCCAGTTCTCCCAAAACAATAAGTTAGCAAAGTTTCTTTATACTATTGACATGCAACTCATAGTATGATAATATCCGCTATTAATGGGAGCAAGAGAATTAGAAAAATTAGCTAGACAGTTTGAATCCTCGGGCGATAAGGATATTGCTCAGGGAATTTCTGCATGGGCACAAGTCGCAAGAGCAAGAGGTAGGGAAACTTTTTCACTCCCCGAAGGAGTAATTCGTCTTCCAGATCTTACTATTGGCGGAGTAAAACCAAAAGAACTCAGCAAACTCCTGACCGCGAATGGTCATAGAGTTAGTGATTACGCAGAAGATCTCATGCAGAAAATGCCTACGCTTAAAAATCAGCAAACAATAAGTTTGATAAGAACTACGGTATCTGCCATGGGCATAACTGGCACGCCTACTACAGACCAAATTTATGAAAAAGCAAATGAATTAGGTTGGGATTTATGTCCGACAGAAGTAGGTCCGCATCTTCGCCTCGCCTACAAGGATCAACCAGTGAATGAATGGTTATATGTTGGCATGAAGCAAATTGCTGGCCGCCGCGGCGATCCGGCTGTCTTCAGCGTGGGGCGCCGTGATGTTGGTTCGTGGTTGGATGGCGCTTGGGCTGGGCCTGCGGGTCAGTGGCGTCCGGCGCTTCAGTTGGTTTTCTCTCTTCGCAAGTAATTTGAAACTTAATCCCTTTATTTCTTGAATTTCTAAGCTTTGACTCTTTGATACTTTGATCCCGATTTAATCGGGGTTGATTTTTTTTCGGTTCAAAATTTTCTGCTATACTCTTACAAGATTGGTTGTATTGAACGGCTACGGCTTTTCAAGACCTTTTCGGCATAAATATATTGAGAGTGCGTGCGATTACGGTTTCATGCAGAGGATATATTTATAGTCTCAAAAAAGATTTACTTGGTGAAGCGTACTGGTTGATTTAATATCACAAATAAAATACAGCTCATTTTCTTCCCCTCATCAGACGGATTAAAAGAGCAGTGGCATAGATGGTATGTTTCACATTACTGACCGCAACGGCAATCCGAATGTCTTCAGCGTGGAACGCAATGATGATGGTTCGTGGTTGAATGGCAATTGGGCTGGGCCTACGAATCAGTGGAATCCGACGAATCAGTTGGTTTTCTCTCTTCGAAAGAAAGTCTTTTCCGCGCTTTTAAAAGGTGCGGTTTTTATTTTCTGGGGCATCCAAGTTTTTTTTCCAACCCCAAAACATTTTGCCAATTTCATCAAGTCTTTTTGCAATATCTTCATATTGCTTATTGGAAATAAGTCTTGCTTCCCACATTATAGAAACAAAAAACTTAAGAACATCTAGTTTTGAGATACAGGCGGATAAATTATGCGACTTCTCTTCCTTTTGGTTAAAATACGTTGTGTATGAAAGCTCTAAAAGATCAAGAAATATGTTTTCAATTCTTGTGCCGATCGTATAGCGTGAGTCTTTTGGAATATGCGGAAGAATATTAAGCCATATCAAATACCCCTCTTTGATTCGGGAGAGGATCGAAGCGTTTTCGAGAGAGGGAGTAGAAGAGCGCACCATATCAAATATAATGATATCATTTCTTTAGAAAATCTGCTTATCTCCTGGCGGGAATTTTTAAGAGGCAAAAGAAAACGAAGAGACGTCTCTGAATTTTCAATACGATTCATAGATAATATTCTTAAGCTTCATAAAGAATTAGCTGATAGAAAATATGAGCACGGACCATATTTTGCTTTCAAAATTAATGATCCAAAACCACGCGATATTCATAAAGCAAAAGTTAGGGATAGGATCGTCCATCATGCAATTTATCGAATTTTATATCCATATTTCGACAAGAAATTCGTCTATGATTCTTATTCCTGCCGGATTGATAAAGGAACACATAGAACTATAAACCGCTTCAGAGAGTTGGCAAGAAAAGTATCGAAAAATAATACCAAAACAGTCTGGATTTTAAAGTGCGACGTAAGAAAGTTTTTTGCAAGAATCAATCACGAAGTTCTAAAAAGTATTTTGGAAAGATATATCAAAGACCAAAACATTATGTGGCTTTTGGAAAATGTAATTGACAGTTTTCATACAGAAGGTAATTTAGGCGTTGGTCTTCCCTTGGGTAATGTCACAAGCCAACTTTTTATTAATGTTTATATGAATGAACTTGACCAATTTATTAAAAGAGAATTAAAGGTTAGATATTTTGTTCGCTACGCCGATGACTTCGTAATTTTGCATATGGATAAAAATTATTTAATTAACCTTATTCCGCAAATATCAAGATATTTAGAAAAAGGATTAAAACTTTCTCTTAATTCCGATAAGGTTTATATAAAAACATTATCATCGGGCGTTGATTTTCTCGGATGGACACACTTTTCTTATCATAGAGTATTAAGAACGTCTACGAAACGCAGAATGTTTAAAAAATTAAAACGAAAACATGCATCAGAATCATTTGTATCGTACATGGGACTTCTGAAACACGGAAATACATACAAGTTGGTAAAACAATTAATTATTTAATTAATTTTCCCAACGCTAAAAGATAAGACGCTTCTACTAAATTTGTTTTTTTCGATTTGCTTTCTTTCCAAACATCTTCAAATGCTTTTTTCATTGTTTCTTCTATTTTATTTAGTGTAGCTTCCTTTTTAGATTTTTTATTTTTAAGATTATTCTCCCATTCAATATAAGATGCTATTATTCCTCCTGAATTTGCAAGAATATCGGGAACAATAATTACGCCCTTTTTGATCAAATAGTGATAAGCCTTAGGCGAAATAGGACCGTTTGCCATTTCAATAATGATTTTAGCTTTAATGTTTTGCATATTGTTTTCGTTAATTACATCTTCCAGTGCCGCAGGAATCAAAATGTCTACAGGAAGTTCCAGAAGGTCTTCATTTGTTATCAATTGTCCTCCTCTTGTATCACAAACTCCTCCAGCGCAATAACATCCTGCCAAACTTCCTTTTTCCATTTTACATTCATTAACAAGAGGGATGTCCAAAGGAATAAATTCTCCCTTGCCGTTTTTGACAATTCCGCCCTTTGAATCAGAAACCGCAATAACCTTAAATCCGGCTTTACTCGCAAAATCTGCGAAATGATAGCCGACATTCCCGAATCCCATAATTGCAATTTGTTGTGTCTTTGGATTTAAATTTAATTTTTCGGCGATCTTTTCTAAGATTACTACGCCGCCAAAACCAGTTGCTTCTCTCCTGCCGTCCAACCCATAAATTTTCTTGCCGGTAAAAGTTGCATAAAGCTCATTTTTTGTAAACGGACTTTTATTTTTTGTGGCTATTTTTACATATTCATCAATCATCCAGTCAATAATTACAGGATTAGTGTTTATGTCCGGGGCAGGGATATCTTTATAGGATCCTAAGATATCAAAAACCTTTCTTACATATTCTCTTGAAAGTTCTTCCAGCTGTTTTTGGGTTAATACCTTGGGGTCAACAGCAATTCCGCCTTTTCCTCCTCCAAACGGAATTCCTACGACTGCCGCCTTTAAGCTCATCCATAAAGAAAGAGCTATTATTTCATCTTTGTTAACCCTGGGATGAAATCTTAGGCCGCCTTTATACGGACCCAGCTTATTGTTATGCTGACTTCTGTAGCCTTTAAAAACAACAGTTTCTTCTCCTAAATTTAAGGGAAGCTTAACTTCTAAAATTCTGTCGGGTATCAAAAATTCTTCTAATCTATCTTGTGAAAGATTATATTTTTTTCCGATCTCCAATAAATTTTCCCTTGCTTTTTGGTAAATATTTGAGTCGTCCATATTATGTATTGGCTTTAGCCTGGAGTATTGATTTGGCAAGATATTGTGCAAGTTTTGGGTAAAATATATCAGGAATGATATTGGTAGGCGTCGGGTTTTTTACTAAATCCGCAAGCGTGTTGGATGCCGCATCTTTCATTTCCTGAGTGATTTTCGTAAGCCTTCCTTTTATTACAGCCAGAAAAATGCCCGGAAAAGCTAATGCGTTATTAATCTGGTTTGGAAAATCACTTCTCCCGCTTGCAACAATAGCTGCTCCTGATTTTAGCGCCTCACTGGGCATAATTTCGGGAATCGGATTTGCCATTGCAAAAACAATTGCGTCTTTTGCCATACTTTTTATCATTTCGCGGGTTAAAAGATTTGGACCCGAAACACCAATAATAGCATCAACGCCTTTTATGCCATCTGATAATGGTCCACTTAGCCTCTCTCTATTTGAAATTCCAGATACAGCTTGTTTATAGATGTTTTGGTTTTCGCGTCCGGAGTATAATGCTCCGTTTTTATCAACGACGATAACATCTTTTACTCTTGAATGTCCGGGGATAATCTCACAAGTATCGGCTGAGCAATTAAGTCCCAAGAGCATTCTGGTTGTTGCAAGTCCGGCCGCGCCCGCGCCAAGCACTACAACCCGAAGCGAATTATATGGTTTATTAACGACCTTTGCAGCGTTTTTTAATGCCGCTGCAACTACGATTGCGGTTCCATGCTGATCATCGTGAAATACAGGTATGCCAATATCCTGCAGCGCTTCTTCTATCTGAAAACACGCAGGGGCTGCTATATCTTCTAAATTTATTCCAGCAAATGAAGGTGTAATATTTTTGACAAACTGAATTATTTCAGAAACATTTTGTGTATTTACAACAATAGGAACTCCGTCAACGCCTGCAAACTGCTTTAAAAGAAGTGCTTTCCCTTCCATGACGGGTAATGCTGCCTCAGGACCAATATTTCCGAGTCCCAAGACCGCCGACCCATCTGAAATAATTGCGATTACCCTTCCTCTCCACGTTAAATCGTAAGACTTTTTTTTATCACTTGCTATTTGTCTGCTTGCCTCTGCCACCCCTGGGGTGTACAGCAGAGAAAGATCATGCTTGTTTCTGATAGGGATGACAGGTTCAATTTTTATTTTCCCTTTATTTTTTTTATGGAGCTTTAACGCCTGCTTATATATATCTTCCATTATTTTATTTTAACACAGAAATCAGAGTTATGATTTAAGAATTAAGGCTCTTTTTATATAAGACTCTCCATCCTTCTACATTCAAGAAATCCGCGTCTCCTTTTTTGGGAGCAACTATATAAGCACTATCAACTATAAAATTATTTTTTATGTCAAGACTTTTTATTATTCTAATTTTTTCACTCTCGGGCATCAATTTGTAAATAAGACTTATATGAGGCTTGAAATTCTCAACACTACTTTTATCGGTCTTTTTACTCAACGCAATAAAAAAGTTTTTTAAGATATCACTTAGCTCGAATTCTATAAAGACTGTTTTGAAGAACTGTTCGCTTTGATTAAGCTTCGTTTTTTTAATAGTTAAAGGTTTTTTGTCTTCAAAAACCTCATCTACGATTGATTTCAAGGCCTCAAAACTTATCATCGCATTTCCCAGGAGAGTTAAATGTGGAATAAAAATTGGAGAATTATATTTTTTGGCTAAATTTTTGACAATCTTATTTAGTTCTTTTTCTTCTTTTCTTTGAGGAACAAGCCAAACGGAGAATAGATTATCCATAATATAGATCCATGCCTGATATATCTTAATTTTATCATAAAATAAATGATCTCCGATCTTCGAAATGCCTTCGGCGGACACGAGTTAAGAAGAAATTAGTAATTTAAAGTTTTTCGGCTGTGCGGGGAATTTGTATAATAACTCTGTGGGCCCTAATCATTCTATTTGCTACGTAATTTAAAAAATCACGCCCTTCTTCTTTAAAGTGACTTCTTGTATCTTTCAAGGTATTTGGAGAAATATATAAACTTTTGCCTCTTGCCATTATTACAATTTCTCTTGGATTTTCGGAAAATATCTGGTACCTAACTATTTCACGAAAAACAGATCAACTAAAGAATATCGGATTTAGTCTAACTGCGTTAACTCGACCATCTGTTGATTGTTCTAGCGTTAAATTTTGCTCTCTTTCAAACATAACAAAACGAAATTATATTACAAAAAAAATAAATATGCTATACTCAAATTATCCTTCGATTAACTCAGGACAGGTTATGAAGTATTCGAAATTATTCGGAAAAACTATCAAGGAAGCCCCAAAAGATGAACTTGCGGTAAATGCAAAATTGTTAATTCAGGCCGGATTTATAAGGAAAGAAGCTGCAGGAGTTTATAATTTTTTGCCCTTAGGGCTCAGAGTCTTAAATAAAATCTCAAATATTATAA
>C687J35174_10011948_pt1 | contig 10649 bp, 10 predicted proteins | sample RifCSPhighO2_01_FD_35174 | JGI IMG/M metagenome (IMG submission 35174) | reverse complement strand
TTGTCGGATCAAAACCAAGAATATTTACTTTGCCTGAAGTCGGAAAAAGTATGCCCGTAAGCATTTTAATCGTGGTAGATTTACCCGCCCCGTTGGGGCCGATGAACGCTATGCGTTCTCCGTGTTTGACCGAAAAAGAAATATCATTGACCGCGACAATTTCTTTAGTTTCAGGCGAGAACAGATTTTTCAACCAACCCGAAGACGCATTTCTTGAGGAGAAAGAAAACTTCTTTGTTAGGTTTGATACTGTAATGGAATTGGTATTCATAACAAAATCATTTTAACATAAAATCCTTATTTGTAGAAGTTTTTTTCTCAGCGCCAGCGCGCCAAAAATGCTGAATTCATTGGGGAAATTCGGCGGGAATCCTTGGGACGCGCTTCGCGCGTCCCGTATTTTGGCTTCTAAAAAACCGTCTAGTTCTATTCTGGTGCTCCCGCCAGGACTCGAACCTGGAACGAATGCTTCGAAGGCATTTATGATATCCGTTTCACCACGGGAGCAGATTGAAAATCTTATAAACATTGAGTATACTAACATAATTGAAAATTAAGCGGGCATAATTTAGTGGTAAAATACGACCTTGCCAAGGTTGAAATCCGGGTCCGATTCCCGGTGCCCGCATTAAAGAAAGTAGAAAGTTGCCCCCATCGTTCAGTGGATAGGATTCAAGCTTCCGAAGCTTGCGACCGAGGTTCGACTCCTCGTGGGGGCATTACGGTGTTACAAGAAGGTGCCTCTTAGCAAACGCATGTCCAGAACCGTGTTTTAGATATAGTTCGAACCTTACCGCTTTTTGTTTGTTTGGGAAGGCGCAATACCACACCAACACATAGGGCCTTTTAGTCGAAGAGTAATTCGAGCGACCAGCGTTATGGTCGACAATTCTCCGCTTAAGATCAGAAGTAGAACCCACGTAGACAGAGTAGTCTTTCTGGCTTTTGATTATGTAAACATAATGCATTAAATCAATTTTACCCTGCGTCGCTAAAGCTATGCAGGGTCCCCACTGCTCTGTCCTTTTGTCGTATACAGCTTTTGTTGATAAAATTCCTCAAATTAGGCGTTTACACTGCGTAGCCTAGGCGTAGCAGTGGGGATAACTCTGTGGATAGAGTGGATAACGGACACGCAATGTCGTCAAATCTGGCCTATTATATAGAAAATGACTGATAGACAAGGGAATCGTTCGGATAGGGCTCAAGTCGGCCAAATTGGCGAAGAAACCGCCTGTAAATACCTCAAGAAGCATGGCTTTGAAATCGTAGAGCGCAATTATTGGAAGAAATGGGGCGAGATAGACATAGTGGCCAGGAAGGGTAACATGGTTCACTTTGTTGAAGTCAAAGCCGTAGTTCGCTCTGTTCCCAGCGGTTCCCGAGGCCAGCTCTCGGATAAGTCCGGAGGACTGGCCTCCGAATCTGATTTTTACGACGCCGAAGACAATGTCCATCCGTGGAAATTGAAAAGGCTCTCCCGTGCCATACAAACGTACTGTCTAGAAAGAAACTTACCAGACGAACAAGAATGGCAAGTAGATGTCGTAACTATAGAACTCGACTTCGATACCAGAAGAGCCAGAGTCAAGATTCTCGACGATATTGGGTTATGATTATTATGATTGAAAATGAGACTTCTGGCCCAGACCTTCCGCCAAATCTTCGAATTGGTGTGGAGCAAGTATTAAAGATGTTATTATTTATGTATGAAAAAGGATTTTTTGAAATGGCAACCTTCCGCCAAATCTTCGAATTGGTGTGGAGCAAGTATTAAAGATGTTATTATTTATGTATGAAAAAGGATTTTTTGAAATGGTATAAATGTAAACAGGTTATACAAAACGAGCACCCTAGATTATTTTTCCATGAGCAAGATATTTGGTTTTGTCACTTAGGTGAGAATGTGGGGGTTGAACAGGATGGTCGCGGTGATGAATACATGCGACCAGTCATTGTTCTCAAGAAGTTTAACAACGAAGTCTTTTGGGCTGTCCCCCTTACTATGACCCAGAAAAAGAATAAGTATTATTTCGCCTTCAAATTTAAAGAGGGCGAAGTAAGTACTGCGATTCTTTCCCAATTGCGTTTGATTGACGCCAAGAGATTACGATATAAAATGGGTGTCATCAGCAAAGGAGACTCGGATGGATTAAAAGGCAAAATCAGACAACTTCTTGCCTGATTCTGATTTTTACCCCCTTGCGGGGGAGGGCCTTTCGGCCATTTGTACTTCAATCTTACACTATAGCGAACAAAGGTGTCAAGAAGAGCATAAAGTAATGGCATGAGCAAGAGTTATGCGATTAATTTCGTGGGGCACTCGTGATGGCTTATGTTTTGTCTAATGTTATTGGCCTGGCGGGGATATTCGGCTTCAGTGAAGGAGCGCGGTTGGGTTTCATGTTATGGCTCGGCTTCGTCGCAACAGCCATGCTCGGACTAGTTCTCTGGGAAGGCAAACCCTGGAGGTACTACATGATAGTCGCTGGCCATCACTTGGTTAATATGATTCTGGTAGGCGGATTAATAGCCGCCTGGAGTTAGGCTTTATTTGGACTTGAAACTTAATGCGGGATAGGAGAGTCGAACTCCTGACCACAGTTTGGAAAACTGTTATTATACCGTTTAACTAATCCCGCTTATGTTGCTTTCGGGCTGCCGGGAATCGGACCCGGATCACAAGACCCCCAGCCTTGCATACTACCACTGTACTACAGCCCGTACGAGAGCCATTCTACAATTTTTGTGTTAGGATAGCCACACATATTCGGGGCGTAGTATATCGGTAGTATACTTGCTTTGGGAGCAAGAGGGCCGGGTTCAATTCCCGGCGCCCCGATCATGATCAAAGGTTCTGAAAACTTACACAGTCATACTCTGTTTTCTGATGGGAAGATGACACACAAAGAGACTCTTGATGTTGCTCTTGCTAATGGGTGCGCTGTTTTGGCTTTCACGGATCACGATACTCTCATGCCTGTCCAGATTTTCAAGGAACTTAAAAGTTTAGAGCACAAAACTAAGTGGATTTCTGGGATAGAGCTTTCAGTGCAAGATCCGCCGGGCAAATTGAAGGGGAGCTTTCACGTCATTGGCTTGTTCGTTGATCCAAGTAACTTTGCACTGCAAGAGCATTGCAAGAAAATGTTAGTAGCTCGCAGAGCTAAAGCAGAAAATTATGTGAAGATGTTCACAGATCTGGGTTTCTCACTCACGGTTGAAGAGTGCTTGGCGCAAGCGGGTGAGGGCACTGTGGGTAAACCACACGTAGTTTCTGCCCTAATCGCCCGTCCGGAGAATGTCGAGTTGCTTAAAAAACATATCGAAGAATTTAGAATCAAGGCCCAAAGCGATAGTGATTTGCAAAAGGATTATGACGAGGCTCTGGAGCGCAGTAAGCGATATAACATTGGCCAATTTGTGTTTCCCATATTTTTGCGCCCGAGTGGCGGGGCAATCAAGGCAGTTGATACTATTTCGCCTACACTTGAGATTGCAGTTAAACTTATCCGCGATGCCGGAGGCGTGGCGATACTTGCTCATTGGCACACGGTCAAAGATGTGATCACCATAGAAGTTTTAGAAAAACTTTTGAATGATGATAAGCTAGATGGCGTCGAAACTGTCTGGGGAATCTCAACTGACCCGTCTCGTGATCCGGCCGAATGGGCAAAGAATCGCAAGCTCATACGCGATGCTGTGTCGCGCACTGGAGCAGTAGCCTCGCCCTCGCTCGATGCTCACCTCAAGGCAGATTACGAACTACTAGCTAAGAGTGATGATTTCGCCAGTCAAACAGTAGGCATGACGAAAAAGATCCTGGAAAAAGCGAAAGTCTCAAAGGAGTTCTCAACCTTATGAATACCGAGCGGACTCGGGTGGAGATTGATGCTGGTGCGCTTAGGCATAATGCGCGTGTGTTTCATAGACTTGCCCGGGGAAGTAAATTAATGGGTGTGGTTAAGAGCAATGCTTATGGGCATGGATTGGTTGAGTGTGCGAAGATCTTTTCAAAATCTGGAGTTGATCAGTTTGGAGTTGATGATCTTGATGAAGCACTCGAGCTGCGCAAAGCGGGGATCAAGTTGCCCATAGTGGTCTTGGGTTACACGCTCTCTGCGAGATTTAGAGAAGCTATCAAGAATAATGTTTCACTGACAATTTCGTCATTAGATTCATTACGTCATTGTTTGCAAATTGCAAATTTAAAACATTTGCGCATTCACTTAAAGCTCGAAACGGGATTGAACAGGCAGGGGGTTACAGAATCAGAATTGCTTGAACATATCGACATGTCTACATTCTCAAGAATGTTGGAATGTTGTGAGATTGAGGGAGTTTATTCACATTTCGCTGCCGCCGAACTTGCTAATCAGAATAAGTATAAAAAGTTTTGTGACGAACAAATGAATAAGTTTGACCGTATGTACAATTTTATTATTTCAAACTTAGTACCCAGTAGATATAAACTAGCGCCCATCAAGCACATGGCAGGCACTGCTGCCACGATACTTTTGCCTCGCGCGCGATACGATCTGGTCCGCATAGGTATTGGGATGTATGGGTTGGATCCGACATCAGATCCATCTCGTCCCCTCGTCTCCGGTCCCCGCTCTCGAGGTGAGTCCTCGGGTATTCCGGAGGTCTCACCTCTGCGTCCGGTTTTGTCTTGGTATGCAATCATTGCACAGATTAAGAAAGTTAAGAATGGCGAATGTGTTGGTTATGACTTAACAGAGCGACTTAAACGCGATTCTAAACTAGCTACCGTGCCAGTAGGCTACTGGCACGGTTACCCCAGAGCACTAAATGGTAAAGGTGAGGTTTTAGTAAAAGGAAAAAAGTGCAAAGTAATCGGTCGCATAAGCATGGACATGATGACAGTAGATGTAACTGACGTGAAGAATGTAAAAGCTGGAGATGTTGTAACATTAATTGGTAAAAATTTAAGCGCCGAAGAAGTTGCAACAAAAGCGGGCACAATCAATTACGAACTCGTCACCAGAATTAATCCACTAGTGCCCCGCAAATATATTTAGATCTGGATTGCACATGCTACAATCACCTAGTGAATAATGGGAAACAAAATATTGCCTATATAGACGGTGCAAATTTGCATAACGGATGCAAGGATTTGGGTTTTAATCTTGATTACAAAAAGTTTAGGGTTTGGCTCACTGAAAAATTTAAGGTAAGTCGTGCTTACGTCTTCATAGGCCTTGTTCCGAGGTATGCTAATTTGTATGAGCATTTGCAAGAAGCAGGTTACACTCTCATTTTTAAAGAAACGATTTACGGTAGTGAAGGTAAAATTAAAGGAAATTGTGATGCTGATTTGGTACTGCATGCAGTACGTGATTCTTATGAGGGGAGCTTATCAAGTGCTGTTTTGGTTTCGAGCGATGGTGACTATGCAAGTTTGGTAAGATTTCTAATCGAGAAGAATCATTTTAAAACTATCATTTCTCCGAGTAACAAGTGCTCTATTTTACTTAGGCGCATAAATTGCCCAATTGTATATCTAGATCAGGTTAAAAAAATGTTTCAATAAAAAGAAAAAGCCCCCGGCGAAAATCGCTCTCGCAGGGGTCTCCTTCATGGTGATGTTAGTATGATATCAAATAATGAGTTGATGTCAATAGTGATATGTAAATGAAAACGACGGGGGAGCCCCCGCCCAGCCCCGTCGTTTTCATTTACAGCACTTTGGTCTATTTCTGAAAAAACAGAAACGAAAGACTAACCAACGATCTCGTGTATTTTTTTGATGATTTCGGCGAATGAGAAATGTGCTTTTACTAGATAATCTCGGGCTCCCAATTTTTTGGCTTTTTCTATATCTTCTTCCTGGCCCAGGTTAGAGAGGATAAGTACAGGGATGTCCTTGAGCACTGGGTTAGCTTTTATGCTTGCTAACACTTCGAAGCCAGACATGCCCGGAAGAATCAGGTCGAGTAAAACAATATCGGGACGAGGGTTCTTCTCGAGATATTCCAGCGCTTCATTGCCGGTAGTGGCGCTCGCGAGTTTAAAGCCCTCCGTTTCAAGCTTCTGCGCGGCTATCTCACGCAGAAATTTGTCATCTTCTACAATAAATATTGTCTTGCTTGCTTGTGTGGGTGTAGTGTTTGTTGTGTCCATAGGTTTAGAGTTATTAATATTAGTTGCTTTTGTATTAATTATTTCCGGTGTTTGGGGAATTGTTTTACTTGTTTCAGTTCGGAGCATTTGGTTGACTTTTTCAAGAACGTCGCTTGAATCGAATATTGCCTTTATGAGAAAATCTTTTGCTCCCAGAGCTTTGGCTTCACGTATAGAATCTGCATCATCAGAATTTGATATGGCAATGACAGGAATGTTCTTCAAGGTTGTATCCTGTTGCATCTCCCGCATTACCTCAATGCCGTTCTTTCTCGGTATTAAAATATCGAGTAAAATAATATCTGGTTTTTCTGCCTTGATGAGCCTAAGAGCCGTATCTCCATCTTCGGCTCCAAGAGCTAGGTAACCGGCTGTTGTGAGTTTGCCCATCAAAATCTCTCGAAGGATAGCGTCATCTTCCGCAATAAGTACTTTCTGCATAGGCGTATTATATACCAGAGCCTTGAGTCATGCCAATGGGAAGAGCAATACTAAACGTGGAGCCTTCGTTCTCCTTAGACTCTACTTTGATACGACCACCATGATCTTCAATTATGTGCTTAGCCAGATAGAGACCTAGGCCTGTTCCGCTAGTGCGTACGCGCTTGGCGTTATCGGCTCTGTAGAATTTAGTAAATAGATTTCCCATCTGGGCGGGGGGTACGCCGATTCCTTTGTCATTTACCGAGATAGTTACATTTTGCGCGTCCCCGCTGACGTTTACCATGACCGTGCCCGATTGAGGTGAGTAATCGATGGCGTTATCTAGAATATTACCCAAGGCGATTCCCATACGCTCTTTATCAAAAATAATTTCTTTTGAATCAATCCCCATTTGTTCTTGAATTCTAACGTTGCGTGTTTCTGCCTTTTCTCTTCTAGAAGCAATCATCTCGCGAACAAAGCCTACTATTTCACAGGGAGCCTTCTTGTATGCGAAACGAGCTTGTTCCACCTTAGTGACATCCAAAATATCTGTGACTAAACCAATCATGCTTTCGTTTGCACCCAAACCTTTCTTAATCATGTCAATTTGTTTGACCGAGAGTGGTCCGGCATCACCAGCTCCCAAACTCTTGAGTATCCATTTTATTCCAGTGAGGGGCGTGAGAAGCTGGTGCGAAACAATACTCACCAAGTCATCCTTGTGTTTCTCTACGATAGTCTCGATTGTGACGTCGCGGATGATTTTGATATAGCCTATAAGTGTTTTGCTGTGGGGGTCAGTTTTTGGGATGGTAAAGATGCGTAGTTTAAGTTCACCCAACAGAACATCATAACTATCCTTGCTGTCTTTCGGCGAAAAGAGTACTTGTACCAGCTTTCTGTCCGTCTCGTTCACAATATTATTTTTATCAAATGCTCTGTTCACAATCTGACTTGCCTCTATTCCCAAGATTACTTCTGCGGAATGATTAACACGGGTGGGAACCATTTGGATATCGCATTCTATCAAGCCGTCGCGCAAGCTCTCCACAATCAATGTCGTCTCATCGAACTGGTGTTCGAAGTGTCGCTGATTTAATTTTAGACGATGATTTTTGACTGCCAGATAAATTAAGGTGATAAGCAGTAGTAGAGTGATAAGTGAGTAGAGACCCATATATAGAGTATAGAGCTCAAACAAAAAAACCGCAATTCAGTTTCCTCGGAAAAAATCCCCAGAAACTGAATTGCGGTTTTTTTGTTTATTACTTAACTGCGTCCTTCAGACCCTTAGCCGCTCTGAATTTAGGCACTGTCATGGCGGGCACCGTGATAGCCTCACCAGTGCGAGGATTACGAGCAGTCCTAGATTTGCGTTGTTTGACCGAGAAGATACCCAATCCAGCAATAGAAACTTCTTCGCCCTTCTTGAGGCAAGCCACGATAGTGTTAATAAGTGTCTCCACTCCCTGTTCTGCGGAAACTCGTGTGCCACCGATAGCTTTGTGTAATTCATCAACCAAACCTGCTTTATTCATATTATTTTTTCTTAATCGCTTATAATCTGGAGGCTTCCTACGACCCTATTTACTATGGCGCTATTATACGCTTCCGTAATTTAACCGCAACAGAGCCAAATTTTGCCTGTGGATACCTAATTTAAGACAAATTTGCTATCTTGCGTGTTCTATCACTCGGTTCTCTCTGATCACACATACCTTGATTTCGCCGGGGTATTTCAGTTCCGCTTCTATTTTTCTTGCCATGTCTTGAGCCATTTTTAGGGCGTCTAGGTCTGTTATTGTTTTTGGATTGACGAAGACTCTAATTTCGCGACCGGCGGCAATCGCGTAACACTTTTCGACACCCTCGAATGAGTTAGCTAATGCTTCTAGTTCTGTGAGGCGTTTCAAGTAATTCTCTACGCTGTCCCTTCTTGCTCCTGGCCTGCCCCCAGAGATTGCATCTGCCGTTTGGACTATGATAGATTCGATTGTTTCGTACGGATATTCTTCATGATGACTCTGCATAGCCTGAACAATCTTGTTGTCTACGCCAAACTTCTGCAAAATTTTCCTACCTATCTCTACATGTGTACCCTGCACTTCGTGGTCTACAGCCTTACCAATGTCGTGGAGGAGGGCACCCGTTTTGGCCACCATCACATCTGCGCCCAGTTCCTCGGCCAACATACCGGCTATGTGCGACATCTCTGTCGAGTGTTGCATCACATTCTGGCCAAAGCTTGTTCTGAAGTGCAGTCTGCCCAAGATTGCGACTAATCTTGGATCTAGGTTGAATATGCCCGTTTCGACCAGCGCTACTTCGGCTTTCTCTTTCATTATTTTGTCTACATCTTTTTTGGCCTTCTCAACCATTTCCTCGATACGCGCCGGTTGTATCCGGCCATCTTTGATCAAGTTCTCAAGAGCCACTCTAGCCACCTGGCGCCTGACAGGATCGAAGCTCGAAAGCACTATCGAGCCTGGCGTGTCATCTATAAGTACTTCTACGCCCGAGGCACGTTCGAAAGCTCGGATATTGCGTCCCTCCTTGCCAATTATTTTACCTTTAATCTCATCAGATGGAATGGGCACATTGGTCGACATGATGTCGCCGGCGTTGCCACCTGCTACTCGTTGAATTACCGTAGCCAGAATATCTTTTGCACGGCGATCAAGTTTTTCTTCAGCCTGAATCTCAAACTTTTGCATGCGTACCATAATGTCCTCCTCACTTTTCTTTTCTACTGACCGGAAGAGTTCTTCCTTGGCTTCGTCGCGTGATAGTCCGGCAATTGTTGCGAGTTTATTTTCCGCTTCTTCCTTTGTTTTCTCTACGCGTTCTTTTATTTCCTTAATCTCAACAATTTTTTGCTTAATTTGTTCTACTTCTTTATCGATATCACCTTGGCGCTTATCAAGAAGCTCGTCCTTACTCAAGAGCCTCTGTTCTACCTTAAGTAACTGAGACTCCTTTTCATTTATCTGCCGTTTGCTTTCTTCGAGAAGTTGAGTGGCTTTGTGTTCTGCATCAGAAACCACTTTGCTCGCTTGAGCTTGTGCCTCGATCATGCGTGCCTTGATGGTTAGCTCCATCGAGCCCTTCTTGCCGAGCAAGATGAGCACCCGTAAGAAGTAGCCGATAATTCCACCTACAATAAATATCCCCCCCGCAAGTAGAGCGAGCGTAATGCTTGTTAAGTTCATAATGGGTTTAACCCCTTCTTTTCGGAAGTGCTTTTGCTATGAGAATTCTCTTTGCTAGATTAGGTATCATAGTGTCAAAACTTCAAAATTAAAGGGTATAGTTAGTTCTTAATTTCAACCTATTTATACTATCAAACTTGATAAACTTATGCAAAGTATGCTAACCTGTATGTGAAAAGTTCTTCTCATTTCAGCGCGCTTAGGATAACAACCTGTCTGTTGGCATGGCGCCAATTTGGTGGGAAGTTGTCCCCGTGGTCCCGAACCACGGTATTTTTTTATTTGACTTTCGAATTAAGTGGGGATAGTTTATTTACAGGTAGCACAATGCTCTGGCTCTTAAACTCATTGCGCACTTCGCAATCACGCGAACTAGCGGGTTGAGAATAAGCCACAGCTCTTTCACTTCCGCCAAGGCGGGACTACGGGAGAAACAATGAGAACACTTGAGGAATTGGACAAGCTTTATGATGATCTGCGAGCCAACGTTGAAGGTATCAGACTCCAGCTTTCTGGCAAGGACGAACTGGAGAAACTTCGCAGAGAATATGGCGAGCTCGCCGACATCAAGGTTCTGGAAAATTCCAAACTTCTTTTGGCAGAGAAAGCGCTCGAAGATGCAGATAAGGCGCGGGTCAAGATTCGGCATTATCTTGAGAGGGTTGTAGATCACTTTGCCAAGATTTGTGCCAGCAAGTCGAGGCTTTCTAGTCCGGAGTTCATGTTGTTTCTTTTACTCCGTGAACTTCCGCACGATCCTGGCATCACTGCTCGAGCGATGGCTGACAGCATTCCGTCCGTGAAGAGGGCATGGAAGAAATACATGGATGAAACGGGTGGGCGGTCGTCCAACCAGCCCGATGCGATCTA
>C687J35174_10011940_pt1 | contig 10653 bp, 7 predicted proteins | sample RifCSPhighO2_01_FD_35174 | JGI IMG/M metagenome (IMG submission 35174) | reverse complement strand
ACAAGGTGTAGAAATAGTTTTTTAGATAATAACTAAGAGGTTTAATATCACTCTTTAGTTTCACCCTGTGGCAAGACCACAGGGTATAACGAGTAATTAATAACTTTTAGATTAACAACAAACAATAATTAATAATTCTGTTGATGTTAATAAGCCCTATAGACTAAATAGAATCAATTATTATTAATATTAGTTTAGTTATTATTTTCAATCTTGTGTCAGAGAAATTAGCGATTTCTCTGAGCATCCGAAAGTCTAAATTAAAACTCAAAGACTTTCTGACCTCGGGCTGAACTGAGGCTCGCCTATATTTCTAAAAACAGGTTTAGGAGGAAAACTTGGCTGACCTCCTGGTCCTGAGCCATGTCCAGGATTAATAGAACTTAAATTTGAAGATGATTTTCCAGAATTTCCAGCTTGTTTTCTCTTTTCTCTTAATATAATTATAATTATTACTATTATTAAAATTATTATTGGAGTTAGCAAACCTGCTATAACATACCAAAATATGCTGCCTCCAGAAGTTGTTTCACACACTCCCACATTACAGCTTTCTCCTTCTACACAAGCCCCGCAGCTTCCTCCACACCCATTATCTCCGCATGATTTGTCTGCACAATTAGGAGTGCAAGTTCCTGCTCCTCCAGAATTATTAACACACTTTCCAGCTGAACATATTTTTCCTTCTAAACATGGGCCGCAATTTGTAAGATTTCCGCATATTATCTGGTTTCCGCAGCTTAAATTTTTATTTACACAAGTTTCAGTGCAGGTTCCTCCTTCTCCACCGCCTCCTCCACCGCAAGAAACAGCACAAACACCATTACAATTCTGATATCCACTAGGACAAGATATAGTTATATTTATTTGAGCTGAATTATTACTATTTCCTGCAGCATCATAACAAGCAATATAAGCTGAATGAATTCTAGCTGAAAAATCAGAATAATTAATATTATTTACAATTCCTTTTGTAATATCGCTGCTAGAAACAGCTTCAGCACCATTCTTAACAAGAGCGCATCTTGCAATTATTCCTGCATCAGTTGCATTAAACTTAAATTGCACAACATTAGCAGTAGTAAACCCTGCATTATTTGCAGGAGAAATCAAGCTAACCCAAGGACCAGCTGTATCTATACTAAATCTAATATCGAGCTGCTTTATAATATTTGTAAAATTTTTGCACCAAAATTTTGAAATCTGATTTCCATCTGAAGAAAAGGCATAAGAATAATTTGCATAAGTAGAATTTAGCAAATTCATTGTTCTATTAGTTGCTCCAGAATCAAAACTAATCTTGCATTCACTTAAGTTCTGGGTGCTTAAAATCCTAAAAGTAATAAATTTTGTATTTAACACAGAGTTATTAGTTATAGAAGAGCTAATAACAAAATCAGAAGCACAATCTCCAGCATCTCCTGGGCAATTCAAGCATGTTTCTCCTGCATCTATAATTCCATTATTATTGCATACAGGCTTATTAGAATTATATTTACTCATTATTTCTTCTCCAGTTAAAGCTTTATTCCATATTTCAATTTCATCTATTGTTCCATTAAATCCAGCAACACCTGGGGGATTACACTCTCCTAGCAGCTCTCTTATACCAATCCTTAATCTATCTGCCTTTACAATATTTCCTGTTCTTTCTGTGCTATTTGCCTTAATCCCATTAACATAAATCTTTACAGCAGAGCCATTATAACTAGCTGTTAAATAACTCCATGTATTTATAAGAAGAGGATTTATATTTAGGTTAAAGTCTCCATTAATATTTCCTGCAACTCCATTATTCTTTAATGAAAATCCTTCACTTGTACATGGAGTTCTATCTGAAATAATAAACTGAGTAGAAGAACTTAAAGGATAAACCCATGCAGACATTGTTATAGCATTATTAATATTTAATGAGCTTGGAAAATCAATGTAACTGGTTTTATTAAAGCTTAAAGCATTTCCTCTTATTCCTGCTGTCCAGCTTGTATTATTTAAAGTTCCATTATTTCCATATCCAGAAGAATCATAAGCTGTGCTTCCTGTGTTTTCATCCATATGTAATTCTAAGATTTTTTCAGAAAGGACAACAGAATTATACATCTGCATAATCTCAACATCACCCAAAGCCCTCTTCCATATTTTTACTTCATCTATTGCGCCATTAAAAAATTGGGATGCTCCACTTACAGCTCCAATATATCCATTTCCAGAATCTCCTCCTCCTGCAAAGGTTTCAGAATAAGAATTTTCTAATACTCCATCAATATATAATCTTGTAGTTGTCCCATTATTAGTTCCAACAACATAATGCCATAAATTGTCATTAATACTTGTCACACTATCTTGAGTAGCCCCATTATCTGCAGAGATTCCATCAAACAAGCAGAAAAACTTTCCACTATCAAACCTGCTTATATAACAAACTTCATAGCCGTTTGGCTTTCCTAAAACAGCAATAGAAGTTAAAGAAGATGGCGCTTTTATCCACATTGCAATAGTCATAGCAGAATAACTTGTTGTATCAATTGCCCCTAAATCAACATAATCATCAATTCCATCAAACTTTAAAGCAGTTCCTGCAATTCCAGAAGTCCAGGCAACACCGTTAATCAGGCTTCCATTATTTCCAAATCCAGAAGAATCATAAGCTGTTGCTCCTGTACCCTCATCAAAACTTAAATCCAAAACTTTATCCAGAGAAGGGCCAGGCAGAATTTCTTTAGGTAAAAAATAAACAATAATAAATCCTATAATAAATATAAGAATAACTGCAATCAATATATAATTAGTAATCCTGTTTCTCTTTATATCAACTGGTTTTTTCTTCTCAGCTATTTCTCTTTTTTTTATTTTCTTCATGCCCTTTTTCTTATTTATTTAGTTTATTATGGTTTAAAAATATTTGCTCTTTTTTTGCTTCTTTCTTTCTGATAATGCGCAAAATTATTACAATAATTATTCCTATTAAAGGAATAATTATTCCTAGATTAATAAGCCATAAAATAGTGCTGTTCATTTTTTCAGGAGTTTCTTGAGAACTAATATCAGTTTGATTGATATTCTCTCCAGTTATATTAACATTTTTTTTAGTTTCAGTTTTAGCCGCACACTTTCCTGCTGAACATATTTTTCCTGCCGAACAACTTCCACAATTTCTAGAAGTTCCGCATATTGTCTGATTTCCACAACTAAAGTTCTTGCTTGCACAAGTTTCAGTGCAGGTTCCTCCCCCACCACCTCCTCCGCCCCCGCCTCCAGGATTAGGATTTCCAGAATTATAACATCCACTTCTTATTAAAGAACAAGAAGAATTGCAGCTCAAACCCCCAGAATTATATCCAAAATTAGAGCAAGTTTTTCCTGCGAAATTAGTCCCATCACACTCTTCTATTCCTTCCTTAATTCCATTCCCGCAAGTAATGCCTAAGTATTCATTTTTAATTTCCTCTTCTGTTAGTGCCTTATCCCATATTTTTACTTCATCTATTGTTCCATTAAATCCTTCTCCCCCATTTACACACTCTCCCTGCAATTGCCCTACTCCCACTATTAATTTGTTTGCATTAAAAATACTTCCTGTTCTTTCAGTGCTATTTGCCTCAATCCCATTAACATAAATTTTCACAGCAGAGCCATTATAACTAGCTGTTAAATAACTCCATGTATTTATAAGAAGAGGATTTATATTTAGGTTAAAGTCTCCATTAATATTTCCAGCAACTCCATTATTCTTTAATGAAAATCCATCGCTTGTACAAAGACTATAAGAAATAATAAATTGAGCAGAGTCATTAAAAGGATTAACCCATGCAGACATTGTTATAGCATTTGCAATACTTACTTGTTTTGAAACATTAACATAACTAGTTCCATTAAAGCTCAATCCTGAATTTTTTATTCCAGAAGTCCAAGTAGTATTATTTAAATTCCCGTCATTTTCATTTCCAGAAGAATCATAAGTTATGTTTCCTATTCCTTCATCAAATTTATAATAAATAATAAATTTTGGTTTTTCATTATTATAAATCTGTTTTACCTCACTTAAAGATAATGCTTTATTATAAATCTTTATTTCATCTATACTTCCATTAAAATATCTCCCTGTGCTTTTTCTTCCAAATAGCCAGTCGCCTGTATTTGCTTCTATCCAATAATCTGCCAAGCCATTAAAAGAAAGTTCTGCTGCTGAGCCATTTATATAAATAGTTGCATTTTTCTTTGAATAGTCCCATGTAACTGCAACATGCACCCATATATTTTCAGGCAGCTTATATTTAGCCATGACATAATTTCCCCACCCTGTAGTTGGATTCTCAAAAGGATAGAAAAATAATTGCCCCCCAGTAAATCCCCCGCTAGGATAAAATCTTGACAAGGCTAATTCTATATTGCCCATAGAATCTTCAAATAAATTTTCAGGCTCAACACCAGAATATCCTGGATATTTTATCCACATCATAATAGTTCCTTGTGATTTATTAAACCCCAAGCTCGTGCTATTAGAAACATTAACATAGCTGTTAATTCCATTAAACTCTAAAGAATTGCCAATAATTCCCCTTGTCCAATTAATATCATACAAAACACCATTATTACTTCCAGAAGCATCTACAGCAATATTTCCCTGCCCTTCATTAAACCCTAAATCTAATATTTTAACAGGGCAAGCTCCGCAATCTCCAGGACAAATTGAGCAATCCTCTAAATAAGGGGGAGATGCTAAAGGCAGGCCAAACAAGCTTCTGAAAAAGTTTATTATTTTTATCCATAATCTCTCTGGAGGAGAAGCAGATAATTGCTGGCAAATTCCATCTCCGCAAAAAGGTGAAGGAGAAATGCATAAACTTGTATTAAATCCAGAACAATCTCCTAAGCAGCTCAAACCTGCCCCAATAAATCCAAAATCAGAGCAGGCTTTTCCATTTAAATTAAGATTATCACAAACTTCTCCTTCAATAATATTATTTCCGCAAGTTTGTAATACTTTGCTTACATTTACACTATAAATAGTTGAGTTTTTGTTTCCAGAAGAATCATTTATAGTAACATTAATAAGATATAACCCTTCGCTCAATATAGTTATATTTTTCAGCCAGCCAGACTGGTTAATTATAAAATTTGATGTCCAATTAATAGAATAACTATCAAATCCAGTTTCATCAGCAGCATCAAAATCAACTCCAAATCCTTCTCCATAAGTTATTGTTGTTGCATCAGGAATTTTTGTAAAATAAGGCAGAATTGTATCAAAAAAACTATTATATTCTGCTAAAACTTCTGAATTAGTTAAAGCTCTATTCCATATTTTAAATTCATCTATAGTCCCATTTACAGGTTTATATGTCCCTATAAGTGCCCCAATATACATATCTTTATAGGAAGAACTGATATTTACATTAGCATCTGTATCAGTTCCAATAAATTTTCCATCTCTATATAAACTTAAAACACTTCCATTAAATACCATTAAATAATTTTCCCAAGTACTATAATTTAATTTATTAATATCTACTACTAATCCTTGCCCAGAAGATGAAAAAGGCATGTTGCTTTTAGTAGTAATAACAGTTTTATTCCAATCCCATTCTAAATATATAGCATATCCTTGATAATTTGATGCATTCTCCACATTTCCCTGAGAAAATAAATAAAAATCCTGGGCTAATCCTATTGCCTTTGGTTTTGGCAGAGGATTTATCCAGATACTCGCACTAAAAGCATGATTATCTGTAAAATTAAGAGACTGGGATAAAGGAATCTTTATATTTTCTGTCAAAGCTCCTGTATAAATTCCATTAAATTTTATTCCTTGGCCTTTTATTCCGGGCACCCTGTTTCCTCCTGTTAAAGTTCCATTATTCCCATATCCAGAAGAATCATAAGCTGTGCTTCCTGCACCTTCATTAAAACTTAAGTTTAAAACTAAATCTCCTAGAGTATTATAGCATCCTGAAAGATTATAATTAGAACAATCTCCTAAGCAGCTCAAACCTGCCCCAGTAAATCCAAAATCAGAGCAGGCCTTTCCATTTAAATTAAGATTGTCGCAAACTTCTCCAGATTCAATAATATTATTTCTGCAAATACTTATATAAGAATTATAATCTTGTTCTATTTCTGATAAAGATAAACTTTTATTATAAATCTTTATTTCATCTATGCTTCCATTAAAATAATAATCAAAAGGAGTGAAAGCAGAAGAATAAGTATATCCTATTGTAACATTATTATTTCTGTTTTGAAAAGTTCCAGTAATAGGTGCTTGAGATTTAATCAAGCTTCCATTCACATATAATTCAGCTTTTTTAGATGTCCCATTATAAACTAAAAAAACTCTATACCAAACATCTTTTTTCATTCCTCCTGCAGAAATTTGTATTGCCTGAGAACCTCCTGTATTCCAGTAACTAAAAGACAAAGATTCATTAATTCTAATAAAACTCCATTCCCAGCTATTCCTGCCGGGCTTGCCCATAATTCCTTGAATTGTAGTATTAGAATTTGATTTCATCCAGAATCCAATTGAAAAGTTTTGGCTTGCATCCCAGCTTAAGTCCTGCCCTGTTTCTATATAGCTGTTAGTTCCATTAAATTCTAATGAATTTCCCTTCTCCCCATTTGTCCAGGTAGTATTTATTATTGTGCCATTATTTCCGAATCCAGAAGAATCATAAGCTGTTGCTCCTGCACCTTCATCAAAATTATATTCCAAAATAATATTATCTGCTGGAGAAGGAAGAATCTCTTTAGGTAAAAAATAAACAACAGAGCCAATAATAAACAAAACTATCAAAGCTATTAATATATAATAATTAATCCTGTTTTTCTCTCTTCCTTTTTTAATTTCTTTTATCATATCTTTTTTCTTTTATATTATTTAATTGGTATTTATAATATTTTATTTATTATAATATATATCATCTAATCCCAGGAAAACCTATTTCCAATTTCTCTTACTCCTGAATCTGTTTTTTCATCATCTTCTTCATCTGATCTTTTCTTAGGTTTTTTTATTTCTTTTTCAACTTCAGCTTTAGCTCTTTCAGATTTTTCTTCAATATCAATTTTCTCAAACTTCTGTGCTTTTTCCAAGTCTTTTTTTATCTGGTCTAACTTGCTATTTTCTTGCTCTAATCTTTTTCTCTCCTGTTCTAATTTATCTAATTTCTCCTTTTCTTCCAGTGTCTTTAATTTTTCTATTTTTTTTGCCTCAACCTCGGCTTTTTTCTTATTCTCCTCATCTGCTAATTTTCTTGCAAGTTCTTCTTTCTTCTTATTAATTTCAGCATCCCTTTTATTTCTTTCTCCTTCTATCCTTATATTTTCAGCTTCTTCTTTTCTTTTTCTTTCAGCTTCTTCTCTGGATTTTTTTATTCTTTCCTGCTCAAATTTCCCTTCCTTCTCTTTCAAAATTTTCTCTTCATCTTTCTTCTTTCTTAATTCTTCTATCTGCCTTAATCTCTCCACTTTCTGCCCTTCTTTCTCTAATCTTTTCTTTTCTTCATTTTCTCTTATCTTTCTAGATTCTTCCAGCTTATTTTGCTGTGTTGATTGCTTTGCTCGTTCTATATATTTTCTTCTTAATTCTTCTATCTGCCTTAATTTTTCTACTTTCTCTTTTTCTTCTTCTAAATATTTAAATTCTTTTTCTTCAAATTTCTTTCTTACTTCCTTGCTTTTTTGCAATTCTTTTATTCTTATTTTATCCTGCTCTTCTTTTTTTGCAATTAATTCTGTTTCGAGTTTCTTTTTCTCTATGATTCTTTCCTCTATCTCTGCTAACTCTTTATCTACATTGCTTGTATAACTTCGAGGCCCGACATTAATCAATTTTTTAATGCCCCCTATTAAAAACATTTTATTTGGCTCTACAACTCTTTTCTTCCTGCTAAGCCTTATACTTACAATTATTGTAATCATAAATAAAATCCATAGAATTAATGATATAATAAGAATAAATTTATACTTTATTACAAATTCTAAAATTGCTCCCTTATTTATGCCAAGAGAAGAATCTTCCTTAACATTCTGCTGAACACTTGAATTAACCAAGCTTTTAAGATAAAATCCTGCGCGATTAATTCCAAGAAGATCTAAAGTTATAGAAATATCTTCTTTACCATCATTATTTAAATCAAATCTTTTCTCCTTATTAATATTTAAGTTTATTAATTCTGCAATTGAGCTTAATTTTATCTCAGCAGAATCATTTGTATAATTTACCAAATCTAAAAAGAAAACCTCATTTGCAACCTCAAACCTTAACTGTTCATTAGTATTTATTATTTTTTCTATTCCCTGGCTAAGCTGGGCATCTGAAACTGCAAAAATGAGTTTACCTGCAGAGAAACCTATATATGCTAGAATAATAAGTGTAATTAACATACTTATCAGGTATTTTATTTTTTTATTTATTTTCATATTTTCCTTTTAATCCAAACATTTAAATTTCCAATTTTATATCCTTCAATTTTTCCGCTAATCTGCAGCCTTAAACAGTGATTTATCACAGTATGCCAAGAAAACTTTGTTCTCAATGATAAATCTCTAGTAGAAACAGGTTTATCTTCCCTGCTTAATAATTCAAGAATTTTCGCATCTATATCTTTAGCCCTCTTTTCTATCTGCATTTTTATAAATCCTTAGATTTACATCATATCTGAATAAATTAAAAAAGAAGGAGTATATAAACATTACTAATCATTATATGTTACCTATAATTATTACTAAAATTAATTATATATATTAGTTACTTATATTGATAACTAATATTAGTTACTTATATTGATATATTAAGCTTTATATATATCATATATATCTAAAATTTATGGAAAATTATGAAAAGTTGCTTGATGAGGCTTATAAAAAAGTAAAGCCTGTTTTATCAAGCTCTGGCAGATTTGAAGTAGCAAAAGCAGAAGGTTATGTAGAAGGAAATAAAACAATTATCTCAAATTTTATGCAAATTTCAAATTATTTGCGCAGAAGCCCTGCTCATTTTGCAAAATTTCTGTTAAAAGAGCTTGCAACATCAGGAGCAATAGAAGGTGACAGACTAGTGCTGCAAACAAAAATCATTAGTTCAAGAATAAATGAAAAAATTTTATTATATATAAAAGAATTTGTAATCTGCAAAGAATGCAGCAAACCAGATACAGAACTATTAAAAGAAGGAAATTACTCATTTACACACTGCCTTGCCTGCGGAGCAAAACACTCTGCCGGGAAGATTTAGTGTATTGGTGCGTTAAAGGTTGGTAGGTAGATAAGTTTTTATAATCTTTTTTCTTAAGGGGATTATGAGTGAAACTAAAATTGAAAAAAATATTCTTGGATTAAGTAAAGCCCTTGAAGAAGCAAGTGGGGCTATCACTTGCCATATAGAAAATCTAAAATCCCCTTTAAATGATTTGATATTAGCATTTAATACATATAGTCAAGAAACAAAAGAACTTACGAAAGGGTTAGTATTCTGGACGAAAGTTATGGCTATTGCAATAATTATTCAAATATTAGTCATTTTAATAACCGCCATTTTTGGATAGTTTAATCAATTCCAACCATTTATTATTCTCTTTTAACTTCAAATCGGTAGCAAGTTCATAAGGACATTTATTTATTGCTTGATTTATCCTTATGAAATTGTAAAATATTTCATAACCTTTTAAGATTAAATTAGCACTTCTTAAACTTCCATGAAAGCCACGAAATACTTTAGTTCTTGCTCTTACATTATTATGTAACCTTACAATAGGATAATTAAAGGTATCTTTGTTTGAAGTTACAACCCGATTATGAAAAACATTAAACTTACTTTCTTTTAGATTATAACCAAAGACTTTCTTTACTGCTCCAATATAACCATTTAGTCCATCTGTTGTAACCATTTGAATTTTGGTTGTTGTTCTTTCTTTTGCAGAAGAAATTATAGAAATTATCTTTTTCTTATTTCTGCTTCGTGTATACTCAGAAGACATCATAAATCTTGTAGTTGGACATACTCCATCAATAAAAAAATTATCTTCTGTTCCTTTGGATTTATGGCTTTTTCTTCTTCTATATTCTATCTCATCAAATTGTATTTCTTCGCTTAAATTCAATCTTAACTTATCTGTGAATTTTCCTATTATCTTGGCATATTTCCAGACCCACCTTAAAATTGTGCTGTGGTCTGCATTATGAGGATAAAACATACCTAAATGCTCTTGAGTTCCACGAGTAGAAGCTCCACGATAAAATAAGTCTACTGCTTGAGTTATCTTTTGGGGTGTATTTCTCATCCTGAAAAAGCCATCATCAAGAGTAAAGCATTTACCACAATCTTTACATTTGTATCTTTGAATTAGTCCTCTGTTTTGTGTTTTTCTTTTAGTCCATCTAATAGTATTTTCACTTTTACAAAAGCGACATATTACTTTTTTCTTCTCGATGTTTTTTGTTTGTGTCTCCATCTTACCTATACTAATATACTATAGGTAAGCTACTATTTAAACCTTTCGGTATGCTCTATGACTATAGTAAGGTATTTAAAGGATAGATTATACTAAATAGTATGGCAAAAAAAGAAATAAAGGTTTATGAGTGCAAATGCGAGAGGTGTAAGCATGAATGGATAACCAGAAGCGAAGATGTGCCTGTTGTTTGTCCTTTCTG
>C687J35174_10011930_pt1 | contig 10663 bp, 13 predicted proteins | sample RifCSPhighO2_01_FD_35174 | JGI IMG/M metagenome (IMG submission 35174) | reverse complement strand
TCGTCAGCGTATCTCGATATGCTTCCTCAAAATCTGCAATTTTCGCAACGAATTTTGGCTGTTTCAACTAGGCATTAGATTGGAGATAGGCTCTTATAAAAAAGCCCGGCATATTGAAATATACTGGGCCGACCTGCCAAAAGGGAAAGGAATGCAGAGTGAGCGCGCTAATCCGCAAGCAGGAGACTTTCTTCAGGAATCTCTCTTGATGCGGCGAGCATTAAAAGATATTCATAAATGTTCATAACAATGAGGACGGCGCGGACACATTTCTCTTACGGCTCGCGAGGAGCGGCTCAAGGCCTTCTTGACCATTCAATGAGCAACGGCAAAGAGTGAAACACTGGATGCGCCAGCCGATTTGAATGCTCGTTTTGCTTCAAAAAGAGTGCTACCTGTCGTCGTAACGTCGTCAAGGACGAGGATTGACCTTCCATCGAGCATTGCCTGTGGATTTGCTTTGAAAATTNCTTTCATATTTTTTAAGCGCTCTTTACGAGGAAGNGATACTTGGGAAACCGTCTCGCGTGATCGTAAAAGCGCATTCGGTAGNGTCNCAAAATTGATACNNCCGTCGATTTCCGTAATCTTTTTTATCAGAAGATCAATTTGATTGAAACCATAAGTNTTTCGTCGGGAGGCGCTTTCGGGAATGGCGACGAGGTAATATTTCTGCTGAATTCCAAGTGATTTTTCCGCCAGGCTCTCAATGATTTTCTCGCGGGTCAGAGCCGCAAGAAGCGAAAGCGCTTTTGGATTTTTGTGGTATTTCATCTCGCGTATTGCGAGTCTGATGAGCGGATCGTGGTAAGAGAAAAACGCCTCGATTCCTTCGGGCGCAGGTTCTTCAACTCTAACTCGACGACGGAACGTCTCGATATCCATTGTTTCAAGTATCCGAGTATCTTCATCTTGGGGGAAAAAGAAAGTTGAAATCGCGTACAAAATTTTCTCGAGATTGTTTTTCATGCTTTTTACCTATTTTCGCGCACTAAAGAATGGTACAATTTTTCAAACGTTCCGCATATGGCGAATTTTCTCAAAAATCTCTTTGCAAAAGACCCAACCAGCGTTTCAGGGGTGGATATAGGTCCATCTTCAATAAAAATNGTACAGCTCAAAAAAAAGAAGGGCCGTGCNGTTCTTGAGCGATACGGGGCGCTTTCTCTNGGGCCTTATGCCGGTGTCGAGATCGGCCGCGCGACTGCGCTTCCGGCGGATAAAATAGCTTCGGCAGTGCTTGATCTNATGAGGGAGGCGAAGATTAGCGCAAAAGATTGCGGTTTCTCTATCCCCATGTCNTCGAGTCTCGTTACGATTATTGAAATTCCTGAAGTNGAAGAGAAACAACTTGCAAGTATAATTCCGATTGAGGCCAGAAAATACGTACCTGTGCCAATCTCCGAGGTTCTTCTCGATTGGTGGGTGATTCCTCGTGAAGGTTCGATGCCCACCGATGAATATAGTGAAACGAGACCCGGTGCTCTATACAGAGGAAGTGCTCCAAAGCAAAAGACAATCGAGGTTCTTCTCGTTGTAATTCACAATGAAGCGATTGCAAAAGCGCAGGATGTCATAAAAATGTCAGGCCTCCGGGCTTCATTTTATGAAATCGAGATTTTCAGCACAATTCGCTCGGCCCTTGATAGAGAGGGGTCGCCTGTTATGCTTTTTGATTTTGGCGCCGGTTCGACGAAACTCTATATCGTAGACAGGGGAGTGCTTCGCGTGTCGCACGTCATAAACCGCGGATCGCAGGATTTGACGATCGCCCTCTCGAAAGCGCTCAATATCTCGCCAGAGAATGCGGAGTCGATGAAAAGGACGAAAGGATTGACTGCTGTTACGGAAGGAAGGGATACGGTTACGGCCGTTTCCTCGACTCTGAATTACATTTTTGCTGAAACAAACCGCGTCATATTGACCTATGAAAAAAAGCATCTGAAGAACCTCGGAAAAATACTTCTGACGGGCGGCGGCGCGGGATTAAAGGGCCTTCTTGAAGTGGCGCAGACAAGCTTCCAAACCGAAGTTGTCTTGGCAAATCCATTTGGAAAAGTCGAGAGCCCCGCTTTTCTTGAAGGGGTTTTGAAGCAGGTCGGCCCGGAGTTTGCGGTGTCCGTTGGGCTGGCTCTGCGCAAATTGCAGGAAATCCGGTAATAGATTCAGAAATCTAGATTCAAGATTCAAGAAAAAAAGCGAAGAAAAAGGATCGGCAATGTATTTATTCCTAAATCTTGAATACCAAATCCTACCTCTCGTTAGTAGTGGGTTCCANAATTTTGATTTCCCTAGGCCGAGCTACTCCAAGCGTCTTGGACGCTCTAGGACCGCGATGCAATCGGCGGGGTTAGGCAAGATTCNCGATACAGAAGAGAAGAAAAANGGTCGGGAGGGTATTTATTCTTAAATCCTGAATCTTGAATCCAACTTCTATCCTTCCGTTGTCCACATATTTTGCGTTTGATGAGGCAGTTCAGGATATAATATTGTTTGATATTTATGGATACCAAATTCCAACCTTCCTTTATACCCAAAAAGCCGCTGATACCCGGGCTTCGGCCGGAGCGCGCGGAGAGCGTAAGTTTCTTTTCGGTCGTTGCAATCCTTATTTTTCTGCTTGCTCTCGCGTCGTCTGCGGGCGCATTTCTCTACAAGAAGTATGTTGAGAACAAACTTGACGATGTTACGAGTGCGATCAAAGCGGCGGAGGACGAAAGTCAGCCGTCTCTCATTCTCTCGCTCGCTCGCCACGCGAAACGAATTGATGTGGCTAAAAATTTGCTTCAAAACCACGTCGCGCCATCCGCGGTGTTTGCACTGCTTGAGAAGAATACGGTGGTAAGCATCCGTTTTACGGATTATCAATATTCGAGCGTTAACGAGCTTGGGGAGATTGCGGTGAATCTTCGCGGTGTCGGCGAAAGTTTCAATGCCGTCGCTCTGCAATCGCAGGAGACGGCAAAAAGTCAAGACTTTGAAAATGCGGTTTTTTCCGGTCTTGCTCTCGACGAACGTGGCAACGTACTTTTCAACATGAATGCAAACGTAAAAGGCGAGAGTCTTCTATATGATACGGTTCGGATGCTCGGTGAAGGCACTGGCCCGAATGTCGGTTTGGAGACGGTTGAACAGAATTCCGACGGCATATTCAATCCAAATTTTGAATAAAATGAAAGGAAATCTCACACCAATTCTTCTGCTTTTTATCTCGATCGGCCTTTTTTTTGGTTTTATTGATCCGTCGTGGAGTTCCGCGCGGAAGATTCAGTCTGAATTGGGTAAAAAGAATGAGGATTTGGCAAATATTCAAGTGTTTCTCCAAAAGAAAGAGGATTTGCTGACGAAAGAGCGCAGTGTGCCAATAGAGTCAACGTCGCGACTTCAGAAAATGTTGCCGGACAGCATTGATTCAGTGCGTCTTATCCTCGATCTTTACAATATCGCGGATCAGAATCAAATAAAGATAAAGACCATTGACGTATCACAACCTGATTCCAAAGTCGCAAGCGATGGTAGCGCGTCCTCATACGGTTCTTTGCCTGTGCGGATAACGCTGACAGCTTCTTATGATGATTTCAAGATATTCCTGCGAGATATTGAGCGGAGCCTCATGTTGCTTGATGTTACGAATGTTTCATTGCGGCCACAGAAAGAGGGCGCATATGAATATACAATTTCCGCCAAGACATATTGGCTAAAATAATATGAAAGGACTTATCAAAATTTTCATCATCATACTCGTAACGGCGCTGGTCGGCTTTGGGGGGTATTCATATCTCCAGCGCGGCGTGCCTTCGGGGGGCGACAGTGGGAAGGGGGAGGCCTTTACCGCCTCGGTTGACGGGGGCTCAACTTTAAATTTATTGGGAAGGCTTCAGTCTATCGAGCTCGATACGTCTTTTTATTCGAACGCGTCGTTCGTAAGTCTCTATGACTGGGGGAAGGCAATCGAGCCGGAGCCTGTCGGTAGAGCGAATCCTTTTGCGCCAATAAATTAGTATAGAGTATATTGTATCTAGTATGAGGATTTTGAAGATTAAGATATTTCTTCAAATCCAACTTCTACATACGACATACTAAATACTACATACCATATACTAAATACTAAACCATGAGTCTTGTAGATCTTCTCGCAGAAAAAAAAATAATTGAGCTTGACTCGGTGCAGACCATCAAGGATGAGATCGCACAAACAGGAGGTGATTTTGAAGCGCTTCTTACGACAAAGTACGGAGTAAATCCTTACGATTTTCTTGGAGTGAAAGGCGAGTATTATGGGATACCCACGAAATCTCTCGACGGGGTTACGGTTCCTTTCGAAATACTAAAATATATTCCCGAGGATTCTGCCTCGCACTACAACTTTGTGCCGATCGGCATGGAGGACGGAGTTCTCGAGATAGGCGTTGTGGATCCGGATAATATTGAGGCGAGGGACGCGCTCAATTTTATTTCTGCAAAAATCAATTTACCATACAAAGTTTACCTCCTTGCCCGCATAGACTTCGACAAAGTTATACAGACATACAAGGGGCTTTCCGGCGAAGTAACACAAGCGCTCTCGGAGCTTGAGACGGATTTGTCCGCCGATAAAGTCATTGAGGCCGAGCTCGGAGAGGTTAAAAAGGACTTTAACATGGACGACCCGATTGGAGACACTACACCGGCGACTTCGAGAACGAGGATAATTGAAGACGCGCCCGTTACTAAAATCGTGGCCACTATGCTGAACTATGCGACGCAGGGCAATGCTTCGGATATTCATGTTGAGCATATGGGAGAAAACGTTCGCGTACGATTTCGTGTTGACGGATTTTTAAATACCAGCCTCATACTTCCCAGCAAAATTCATTCTGCCGTTGTCGCTCGCATCAAAATTCTCTCCAATATGCGTCTTGACGAAAAGCGAAAGCCTCAAGACGGCCGATTTAGCGCGAAAATCGAAGGAAGGAAAGTCGATTTTCGAGTGTCGACATTTCCTGCTTATTACGGGGAAAAAATCGTCATGCGTATTCTTGATTCCGAGAGGGGTGTAAAGCCTATTGATCAAATGGGTCTCTCCGCCCGAAATCTGAAACTGATTAAAGAGGCCATAGGCAAGCCGTACGGCATGATATTGATCACCGGTCCAACGGGTTCCGGAAAATCAACGACACTGTATTCGATGCTGAATGAACTGGATAAAGAGCGCCTTAACGTGCTCTCGCTTGAAGATCCGGTCGAGTACAATATTCCGGGAATGAGCCAGTCTCAAGTGCGTCCGGAGATCGGTTATACATTCGCGAATGGCCTGCGTTCGACGTTGAGGCAAGACCCGGACATTATTATGGTTGGAGAAATTCGTGATAAAGAGACGGCACAGCTTGCTGTTCAGGCCGCGCTTACCGGACACCTTGTTCTTTCGACTATCCACACAAATAATGCGGCAGGTGTCATTCCGCGTCTTCTCGATATGGGAGTCGACCGATACCTTATTGCGCCTACGCTGATTCTGGCGATTGCACAGCGGCTTGTCATGACGCTCTGTCCCGGCACAGGAAAGCCGGTTCCGGTTGAGGACAGTGTTAGAAAGATTATTGACAAGGAATTTGAATCGCTTCCCGAAAAATATAAGAGCGAGATTCCAAAATTGGAAACAGTTTATGAAATCGAACCGAGCGCCACATGTCCCAAAGGGACGATCGGACGCGCCGCCGTGTTTGAAGTCCTGCAAATGTCAAAAGAATTGGAGCGGGCTGTTCTCGAAGATGCATCTGAATTGTCAGTTTCTAAAATCGCGCGTGAACAGGGAATGCTGTCGATGAAGGAAGATGCTATTATTAAAGCGGTGAATAGAGAAATTCCGTTCGAGGAGGTCAATAAATTGTAGAAAATAATGAACGGAGTGAATATATTTTCTTAATCCCGCCCTAATTTCACTTCATAAACTATTCGGAATCAAAGAATAATCTATACATAGGATTTCTGGTCGGTATAAAAAATGATTCTTCGAAATTAGAGCGGGGTTGTAGAAAAAATTCTGAAAGACTAATTTTCGCTTAATCCACTCCCTAATTTCAGAGAATAGAATTTATTATATTCTAGATTTTAGTGAGTCAATCTTTTAAAAATGGTATTATAGATTTGAGTGAAATCAGGGAGGGATGGCGATTTTTATAGTCGCTGTGCTCGATTCTATCAGCTCACCCCTCTCTAATTTCAGAGAATAGAATTTATTATATTCTAGATTTTAGTGAGTCAATCTTTTAAAAATGGTATTATAGATTTCTGTGAAATCAGGGAGGGATGGCGATTTTTATAGTCGCTGTGCTCCTTAAAAATCAGCCACATGGAAGAAGCGAAAAATAAAACGATACTTATTGTCGACGATGATAAATTCCTTCTGAACATGTATCGCATGAAGTTTGCCGAGTCGGGTTTCGTTGTAGAGACGGCGACAAGCGGGCAGGAGACGCTCCAGATACTCCGCACCGGAACCTCGCCGCAAATTCTGATGCTTGATATGGTGATGCCCGGTATGGACGGGATAGAGCTATTGGAAACTATTCGCAAAGAAAAACTCGCTTCGTCCGCCCATGTCGTTATTTTGTCGAACCAGAGCCAGGCATCTGACATGGATAAAGCAAAAGAATTCGGCATTGACGGCTACATCGTAAAAGCCACATCAATTCCTTCGGAAGTAGTTCAGGAAGTTATTAAGGTTATTAAAGTCAAAAACTAATGGGAAGATGGTATTATGAATCGAATACCGAATTTCGAATATCGTAGAAACTTATTTTCGACAATACCAAATACTAAATACTAAATACTATATACTAACCCTGTATGGATTATAAAAGAGAACTTAATGAACTTATTGAAACCGTCATTCGCGAGGGCGCTTCCGATCTTCATATTTCGGCCGGAAAGCACCCAGTAATTCGTGTTTCCGGCATGCTAATTCCGCTTGTGAAAAAAGCCGAATACAAGGAATCGGATCTTGAGGGGATATCAAAAGTCTTATTGCCGGCCGATAAGCGCCCGGCGTTTGATCAACATAAGGAGATAGATTTTTCATACACGTTTTCGCCGGACGCCCGTTTTCGAGGGAACGCCTATTTTCAACAGGGAACGATCGCCCTTGCACTCCGACTTATTACGAAACATATTCGCTCACTTGAAGATTTGAATCTGCCGCCGGTACTCGAACAGTTTACAAGAAAGCCTCAGGGATTTTTCCTAGTTGTGGGTCCCGTGGGACACGGCAAGACCACAACACTTGCGTCGCTTATTGAACTTATCAATTCGGAGCGCGCCGAACATATCATTACCATTGAAGACCCGATTGAGTATATCTACGAGCAGAAACTTTCTGTGATTGACCAAAGAGAGGTGGGACAGGACACAGGAGGCTTTGCGAGCGCACTTCAAAGTTTGTTTCGGCAGGATGTGGATGTGGCGTTGATTGGGGAAATGAGGGATATAACCACAATCGCTACGGCCGTTACAGCGGCAGAAACTGGCCACCTTATTTTTTCGACATTGCACACGAACAATGCCTCGCAGACAATCAATCGCATCATTGACTCATTCCCGGGCGATCAGCAGGATCAAATTCGTGTGGCTCTCGCTGGGAGCTTGACGGGTATTTTTTCACAGCGTCTCATTCCGCGCATTTCAGGGGGACTGATTCCCGCGTATGAGCTTCTCATCAATACGAGCGCCGTATCCAACCTCATCCGCGAGAAACGTATTCATGAAATCAACACGGTCATTGAGACAGGTCTTGAACATGGAATGATCGATCTCAACCGCTCGCTTGCTGATTTGGTGCGCTCCGGAGAGATTAGCGTCGAGAATGCCTACCTGCACTCGTTAAATTCAAAGATATTGGAGAAGATGATTTAAAATTTGTATATAGTATGTGGTATGTAGTATTTAGTATGAGTTCTAAAATATTTTCATTTTTTTTAAATACTAAATACTAAATACTGTATACTAAATACTATCCAACAATGTTATTTAACTACAAAGCATTAGACCAGGCCGGGAGGGAAAGCACAGGCGCGATTGATGCCATCAATGTTGATGTTGCCATCAATTCCTTACAGCGTCGCGGACTCGTACTTTCGTCAATTACACCCGAAGAGAAAAGGGGATTTCTGAACAAGAGTATTTCTCTTTTTGATCGTGTGTCCTCGAAACAAGTTGTGATTCTCTCTCGACAGCTTGCAACGCTTTTTGAAGCCCAGGTTTCCGCGCTCCGGGTGTTTCGGCTTTTGAGTTCCGAGACGGAGAACGCGTATCTTGGCAGGCTTCTTCAGCAAGTCGCTGACGACATCCAGGGCGGAAGCTCGATTGCGAAGGCTTTGGCAAAGCATCCAAAAGCTTTCTCGAGCTTTTATGTCAATATGGTGAGGGCGGGGGAGGAGTCGGGCAAGCTCTCGGATGTTTTCCTCTACTTGGCAGATTATCTTGACCGAACGTACGAGGTAACTTCAAAAGCGAAAAATGCTCTCATCTATCCTGCGTTCGTAGTCGTTACTTTTGCCGTCGTCATGATTCTAATGTTTACGCTCGTAATCCCGAATATTTCGGGCATTCTTCTCGAATCAGGACAAGATATTCCTATTTACACAAAAATCGTCATTGGCATCAGCGAGTTTTTCGTGCATTATGGCATTTATCTTTTTATTTTAATTTGTATCGGGGCGGGGTTTTTGGTCCGTTATGTCCGCACTCCGATCGGTGCATATTCTTATTCGCGCTTTAAGCTCGCGATTCCCTATATCGGCACACTTTACAAAAAACTCTATCTCTCACGTATCGCCGACAACATGAACACCATGTTGCTCTCCGCGATCCCGATCGTGAAGGCAATCGAAATTACGGCGGATGTCGTAGAAAACCACGTCTACGAGGAAATAATGAAAGAAGCGCTGACGGCCGTTAAGGGAGGAAGTTCTCTTTCCGACGCTCTTGGAGCACATGCCGAGATTCCGGGAATCATGTCCCAAATGGTGAAAGTTGGAGAAGAAACCGGCGAAATGGGAGAGATATTGAAAAGCATGGCCAACTTTTACCGCCGTGAAGTTCAAAACGCCGTTGATACGCTGGTAAGTCTGATTGAGCCTGCGATGATCGTCTTTTTGGGTGTCGGAGTCGCCATTCTTCTCGCCGCTGTGCTGATTCCTATTTACAATATCTCCGCCGCAATCTAAATTTATCGGGTTTTTTTGTAAGAGTCTATCCGCTATCTCGTGGTACTGAAGTCAGAGAACCTTTATTTTTTGGCAAAACGAGACGGAGCCTAGAGCATAATAGATTACGCTCTAGGCGAGACGAAGTTTTGCAGACAAAAATAAGGGTTTTGTGACAGGGGGAAGATAGTGGATAGGCTCTAAGAGCCTATCTCCAATCTAATGCCTAGTTGAAACATCCAAAACTGTCTAAACGTTCTTTGCTCACCTAAAACGCAGTATCAAAAGGGGACGTTTGAGAGCCTTTCGAGGTAGTACTTGCAGTCTTACGTTGATTCTTTTGTGTTTCACTATAATAATCGGCGCAACGGCAGTAAGTGTTTCGGTGCTTTGATCGGAATGTTATCGAGGCGCAAAATAGAGAAAAATTTGGTCTAAGTCATTTCATTAATCCCAGACCTCTCCAAACCTGCTCCTCTGATAATCCATATCTAAGAAATTTCTTAAATATCTGCTCATTCGCTTGTTTGAATAAGTTTGGTGTTATGGTACTAATTAGTCCCGTTACATCGTTCGAGTCAGGCTTTTTTGGATCCCTAATATTTATATAATGAGAGCCTTTACCACCCTTAACAACAAGCAACTCGTGACACTCGGCTAGTTTAATCCAGTCTTTTTGACCAACATTATTTAGTCTGGCCTTTAACTGTTGATTCTTTATCCCAAGGCCAGCCATTTTTTAATTATTGTTATTTGAGGTTTCGAATTGAAATACAAATGGAGAAGCAATAGATGTGTCTTCGACTTTAACATTAAAGGCGGAAATGATTGCTTGGCGTATTTCCGTTTCTATTTCAGCATCAGATGGATTAGGATTTGTACCCGCAGCAATTATTCCTTCCACTTGTCTACACTGGATGAACCACCCATCTTCAGTCTTTGTAATATTGTCGAAGGTGAGCCCTCCGACTTTCTTAATTTCCGTCCAAACCCTAAAACGCTCTTCATCTGAAATTTGAAGACCAGCGAACAAAGGGCTATAAATGAGCTTTTCTTGTTTCTTCATATTTATATAAGTATATACCAATGAGACGTTTATACTACTTATTTATTAACAACTTACAACTCTATGCCTCTAGGGTGATGTTGATAAATGATATTGACAATACGATAACACATTATCTAATAATGTTCAACATTATTCATTATGTCGATAAGGGAGACCTGTGAAATTATCCACATACTGGCTATTGTCGGTGTCCCATTCTGCTATACTTGTCGGTATTCAAACATCCAGGCTTCAGCGGGTAGAGGACGGTCGATAAGAGCCTCTTCCGACAGCAAGGAGGCGTCCTCGCGGGACTCCGGAGGTCTGGATTAAAGAAAAATTATTAACAATTCATTATGAATAAATTTAAACAAGGTTTTACATTAATCGAACTTTTGGTCGTCATTGCGATCATCGGTATTCTTTCGTCTGT
>C687J35174_10011928_pt1 | contig 10664 bp, 8 predicted proteins | sample RifCSPhighO2_01_FD_35174 | JGI IMG/M metagenome (IMG submission 35174) | reverse complement strand
AGGTAAGGAGGTAAGGAGGTAAGGAGGTAAGGTAGTTGGCAGATACTTCCTTACTGCCTTACTTCCTTACTCCTATCGTGCTTCTATCCTTCAATACATTAAGAAAATCGTCAAAGAGATACCCCGCATCCTCCGGTCCAGGGCAGGCTTCTGGATGGAACTGGATGGAGAAGAAGGGTTTGGATTCATGCCTGATTCCTTCGATCGTCCCATCGTTTGCGTTACGGAACCAGACGCTCCACCCCGCGGGGAGCTCCTCCTTAACAGCAAAACCATGGTTCTGACTTGTGATAATGCACTTGTGGCTCGGCGTGCAGGCACCCCCCTCACAGCGGAACTCCAAGCACGGTTGATTGGCACTCCTATGGCCGTACTTCAACTTGTACGTATCACCGCCGATCGCGAGGGCCAGAAGCTGGTTTCCGAGGCAAATCCCAAAGGTCGGGATCTCCCGATCAATCGCCCACTTCATTTGTGCGATCGTCTCCTTACACATCTTGGGATCACCAGGACCATTACTCACAAACACACCATCATACTGGAAGGAGGCTGTCGAGAGATCAAAATCCCAGGGAACGCGCACCACACGCACTCCCCTATTGAGAAACGAGCGGATGATGTTCCGCTTCATGCCACAGTCAAATGCAACAACCGTTTTCTTCGAGTGAGGACCCGAAGGGGCCGAATCGAGAAGTGGCTCGTACGTGATGACTTCTTTGCAACTCACTTCCGCAACGAGATTCAAAAGATTGGGATCCTCAATTCCCGAACCCGCTCCCGAACCCGAACCCGTCATCATCCTTCCCAGCATCACTCCCTTCTCGCGTAACTTCTTCGTAAGTGCCCGGGTATCCACCCCCGTGATCCCTGGGATATTGTGCTTTTTGAGCCACTCAGGGAACGACATCTCTGCAGCAAAGTGCGAGTAATCCTCACTCACCTTTGCACAAATAACTCCCCGTACATGGATATTTTCACTTTCAAAGTTTTTCGAAAATCCCCACTCATTCAATTCTTCCGAAGGCACTCCGTAGTTCCCAATCAAGGGATACGTGAAAACGAGAATCTGACCACGGTACGAGGGATCCGTGAGGGATTCTGGGTACCCCACCATTCCGGTGTTAAAAACGACTTCACCATCGGTCTCCACCTCTGCGCCGAAGGATTCCCCTTCAAAGACTGTGCCGTCACTNAGAATGAGAGAAGCCAAAGCCATCCAGAGCATCATACACAGGATCACTCTTTTCCGAGAAAGAAAGTATTGATATACCCCCATGTATTGAGCAAAAACGCCTGATCTGGTAAAATACTATAAATGGATTCAGCCCTCTATCTCACCAAAGGGGAACAGAAGATTTTTGGCTCCCTCTCCCGGGATCTACAGGAGGGATGGAAGGTGGAGGAGGAGACGGAGGAGAGCTACGAGTCTCTCCGCCAGATTGCCATGCGCTACCAAATGGCAGATTTAAGTTCGTATCCGGAAGTTGAGAAAATTGCAGAAGCAATGAAGGCGGGAAAAGATCTTTCGTCCTTCTCCCTCGATGATCTGCCGCAAGAGAGCCTCAAAGAACTCTTCTTTGTGATGGGTGCCCGCGGCGTGAACTCACTCATCCAAACCCTCATCCACGAGCTCAAAAATGATGCCGATGTCGAAGCGCTCTCTGCTCTCAGCACCGTGCGCCACGAGCTCCTCAGCATCAACGCTTCCGCCACCCACTCATAAATGGCAGATACCATGCCACAACCAGCATTCACGAGATCTCCTCGGGTACTCGGCGAGATCCTGAAGAAAATGGTGAAAGAGGGATACAACTTGAAGAATCTCGATAAGCTCGATAGGAGAGCAATCGAAAGATTAAACGTGAAAGGAGATACCGCAGCGGAGGAAATCAAGCTCCTTAAAAAAATCGATCCGAGCATCAACGGCGATGCGCGCAGCCTCCTCGAGGACCTTACGCTCCACCACCAGGAAACAAACGCGAAGAAGCGCTTCCGTTCGTGGGAGTATGTAAAGAGTATGCCGCGCAGAGTATTAGGAACAATCAAAGCACATCCTAAGATTTCGATCGCGATCGGCATCGCCGCACTCCTTGCGATTGCCTACTTCACGGGTGTTGGAGGAATGGTGGTGGATCGTGTGAGGGATTACGCCATGAAGAAAATGGGTGCAGCCGGTATAGCGCAGGCCACGGAAGCTGCCGCAAAAGCAGGTGCTGGTGCAGCGGAGAGCGCAACAGAGGCTGCAAAGGGCGCTGTGGAAGCCCTGAATACAACCGTTCCTCCCCCTCCTGTCCCCTCTCCCCTTCCAACGACCGTGCCCTCACTCGATGAGGCAGGAAAAATCATCGATGCACTCGGTAGGAGTGGATAAATAAACCTCGCATGACACAAAAAGAAACACCATCACCAAAGCCCCCAGAACAAGGAGATACTCTCAGACAGTATCCGTTCCTCCAAAGAGCAGAAGAAGTGCGAGCAGCGCTCAAGGTGACAGAGGACCCAAAGCGCTGGGAAGAGTTCCTCTCGAGCATTATTTCTCTCACGATGCCGCCAGAGGGGAAGTACGTCCTCGCCGATACCTACATCGAGCTCGATGCGCGGAGAGTGAATATTGCACAGGCACTCAATTTGCTCGTGAGATACCTGCAGGAGAAGAAAGATGCACCAGCGGATCTGATCGAGGTATTGCGGAGAAATTTGCCGAAGTACTACGTAGATCAGTCGATCTACCATCAAAGAATACGAGGTATCTCTGATCCTCAGGTGCCCGTGATCCCAAAGGATCTTGCAGAGTACGTACCACTCGGTGAAGAAGAAAAAACTGCACGACTCTTTGCAAACGTCATTCTCCCCACGCAGTACGATGTGCGTGACAAAGCGGGAATTCCAAAGACAACCTCCCCCCACGAGTTAAGCCTCTTCATCAACGAAGTCGTTCTCCATGCGGCAATCCATCGCACGAGTATGAAGGATGTGCTTTCGTATCTTGATGCACCGCAAGCCACGCGAGGGGATCAGCTTCAGAATATGCAGAATGTGCTCGGGTTTTCCTCCTGGTCAAAGGAAGGAGAGTACGCAGCCATGCTCCTCATGGAGTACCTGGGGAAGCACCACACAGAAATCGAAAAATACGCGACCGGTGTCCTTGGGAAGCCTCTCCCTGAGCTCACCATTGCAGAAGCATTGAACGCAACGTTGCAGATGTCTCCCGTAGGGGAATTTGCCATGAACCTCTCCAAGAATGCTATGGAAATCGCCAAGGGGAACTTCTCTGTGGTGAGCGAGAACATTCGCACATCACTGAGTGAGGCACGTACCTATGCCGAAGAAGCTCTCCAGACTGCACTCGCACCACTTGCTGAGCTCAAGGAGAATGCAACAGATCTGGAGCGCGACGCATTCCGCAAGGACGTGCGCGAACTCACCATGTTCTTCCTCACGAACCCTAAAGCAACAGGATCCGTGCGGTATCTCAATTCTTACATCGCGGATCTTAAGGGCCCACAGCAGAAGTACGCTCGCGCGATTGTGGAAAAAGTCGCCGGCCAAGATGCGAAGAAGCGCACGATCGAACGATTGGAACAGGCGCTCCTCCTCCCGAAGGAAAAGAAGGGTGATGTCGAAGCCGAAAAAATCGCAGCAGTCATCGAGAAAATGGTGATGGAGGATCGGCTCACCCTGCGCGATGCATTCCAGCTCTACTACTTCCTGGAGGTGAGTAAAGGAGGACAGATCCCTACCGCATTTATTACCTTGCACCTCATGGATGAACGTGGCGGAGAATGGAAAACTGCGATCAATGCCGAGGCGAGATTATTTCGCACGTACATCGATCTTGCGAGGAGTGCCGAAAATATCGAAGATTTGGAGGAAAAATTCCGTGAGGTGGGCATCTCGGAAATATCGATGGATACCACGGAGATTAAGAACCTTGCTCAGTTCTTGGGCGAACGTGGTCTCGGTGAATTCAGTCGGTGGAGCTACAGGCTCTATGCACACATGCGCAAGTTCCCGGAGTTCTACATCGTCACAGGCGCAGTGACCGGAACATCTTTGGCTGTTGGAGCCGGATTGCTTACGCGAAAGGCGTACATCGCTGTAAGTCTCAGCAAATTCTCCGAAATCGCCGACATGACAGATGATATCCTGATCCAAAAATTCGGGCGGGATACAGAGGCTCTCGGCAGGGCAAAGCTCTGCCGCAACGAAGCATTGGCCCTTAAAACCCGCTACGAAATTTCGCAGCTTCGGTTCCCAAGGTTGCGGGAAATCGCGAGTCCGGGAGCAATGAAGGATTGGATCTTAAGTCGCGCAGAGCGCCGAAAAACCGGCCGACTCCTCGCACGATCAGCGGAAAATGTTAATACCCAGGATCTTGGAGATATCTTCACCATCCTCAAACGTGAACACCCAGATATCCATGTGCTCATAGATCTTGCAGAGGATGTGGGCGAAGATCTTCCAACGATCCGCTCTGGACTCCAGAAAAGTGGATTCACCGTAGAGCAGGTAGCGGACGCAGTAAAAACTCGTGGCATCGAGCAATTTACAGGGCGAGCTCAGGAAATTATGGAGCAGATTAAGAAGCTCGAACAGCCAATCGAAGATGTGCGAGAACGCCGAAAGCTCCTTCGGCGCATCGAGGACGCCGCTGATGAATTCCGGGATGATTTCAACGCATTCACCAAGGAATTCCCCGATGCGCGCAGAACCATTGCAAAGAACCTTGCAGAACCAGGTTCGGAGCTGAGTGAAGCCTTTTTGGAAGCAGTAGATCAGGCTCATGTGCAAAAGCGCCTCTCGCAGAAAGTGGGGATATTCTTCGACGCCACAATTAGTAACGAAGAGAGAAAACTTGCAGGGCGCTTCATGCGACTTGGGCTCGCCGGCGAAAGCGATGTCCTGAAAGTTCCGGGCACTCTGGATGAACTCCGTACCGCGGTGAAGGCCGCACAGAACGGCGATAATACGATGATCCTCCTGCGCCGCTACGCTCATGCCGTGGGAGATCCTGACGTGTTTCGCACGGCCCTGGCTGATCGGGACATCCGGTCGGCACTGCCGGCAAAAGAACTTGCAAAACTGGAACAGTCCGCCGCCCATGCGACCACCCATCGTGCAAAACTGCTCCAAGCCGGCGGAAAATTCGCGGGGTATGCTCTCCTCGCATTCGGCCCCCTTGTGGACGGATATCTTATTTTCGCGACGAACAAAGAGATTGCGGAAGCGGAGAAACAGGGAAACAGGGAAGAAAGCGATAGACTCAAGCGAAAACGCGTGGCATTGGTGGCGGAAGGAGGCGGTGCCGCCGCAATCGGCGCACTCACCCTCGCAAAACGCGTTGGGGAAAAAGTTGCAGGGAGAACTTTTTGGGTGTTTACCGCTGCCAATGTTTCTGCGGAAGTACTCGAAGCATACGCAGAGGATTTGAATCGCACGGAATTGCGGGAGTATAGAAAGAGAACGCCGCAGGAACTCATGGGGCTGCTCCATGGCCGGGGAGATTGGCTGCTCGATTCGCGGGAACGTGCGGCATATCGCCATGAGTTGGCGCTGGACGCGTATCTCCTCAAAACACAAACCTTTGACTTCACCGCTCTCGATGAGAGGTATATGCGGGAGGTGATCGCAGAACTCCCTGCATGGCAGGAAAAAAATCTCTACGATCCAGAGACTATCGATGCCATGCAGAGAGCGATCAAGGAGGAAAACAGCACAAAATTTAGGATTGCTGTTGCGGAGTTCCTTGCAGCGACCGGCGGCATTGCATCCCCCTCTCCGGCGCGCATGGAACGTGCGACTATGTATGCAGAGCTCAAATACCTCGAGCGCCGATCGGAAGATCTTGGCGATCCCACCATTCTCCACGATGCGCTCTACCCGATTGGAGGTTCCATTCCACTCCATGGCATCGCTTCCGTTCGACCCCAGGATATTGAAATACTTGGTGCACATACAAAACTTGCGGATGCGCTGACACAGGAGAAAACCGATTCCCTCTTCCAAACACGTATCCAACTGCGCACGCTTACGGAAGAGGGCGCACTCTCAGAAGAAGCCGCTCGTGCGGAGTTTATGCAGGAGTATGCATCGCAATTTCTGGCGTACGACGGCGATCTCTTTGTCAGTCCGCGCGGAGGCAGATCGGACTACGATCGTTTTCCATACGAGCAGACGGTCAATGAAATTCTCTTCTACGAAGTGGGACCGCTGTTCGATAAGACCAATTCACCGGAAGCATTCGCCAAAGAAGCGCTGGCTCTGCGGAATTCGCTTCGCACATTCCTCGCTGCGGGGAAAGCCTTTACGCCGGAAGAAATGGATGATGGAGGAACGGCGTTCGGACCAAAAATGCCAAAGTGGTATAGAAAGAATGCACTTGGGATTGCAAGGGGATAAAGTGTAGAAGAAATAGGGATTTCGGATTGGACAACAAAATGAAGAAAATATCTTATTATGGTATGGTAAAGATTTTACCATCATGCCATACTCGTGCTATGAGCACTCTCGACACCCGCATCCGACAACGGCTGGATAAGAAGCTACAGCAACTCAATACCATCCGTCCGCTCAATCCTTCTCAGATACAGAAGCTACGCGAACAACTGGAAATCGAAATGACCTACAATTCCAACGCAATCGAAGGCAACAGCCTCACGCTGCGCGAGACGTACCTCGTGCTTCAGGAGGGCATGACGATTAAAGGAAAGCCACTCAGGGATCACTTGGAAGCAAAGGATCATAAGGAGGCTCTCGATTTTCTCTATGATCTTGTCTCGCAGAATCAGCACACCGTCTCCGAGCGCCTCATCCGGCAGCTGCACCAGCTTGTTGTCCGGGAGACCGAGCAGGAGTGGGCGGGGAAATACCGGAATGGGTCCGTTATCATCGGAGGAGCTGATCATACGCCACCCGACGCCATCGATGTGTCCCGCCAGATGGATGATCTTATTCGACGGTTCAAGAAGAATGAGAAACAGATGCACCCTGTAGAACTCGCAGCATGGTTCCATCACATGATGGTCTTTATTCATCCATTCTTCGACGGGAACGGACGTACGGCGCGCCTCGCGATGAACGTCATCCTCATGCGACATGGGTATCCGCTGGTCATCATTCTGAAAAACGATCGGAAGAAATACTACCGCGTCCTTCAGATGGCGGATAAAGGCAATGGCGCGCCGCTCGTTCTTTTCATCGCACAGGCCGTGGAACGCTCCCTCGATCTGTATCTACGCGCGTTCGGCAAAATCAAAGAGGGCAAACTCCTCACCCTCGCGGAAGCGAGTAGGGGGACTCCGTACAGTCCAAAGTACCTGAATCTCCTCGCACGCGCCGGCAGGATTGACGCATCCAAAAAAGGGAGAATCTGGTATACAACCAAAAAAGCTATTGAGGAATATCGAAGGGGAAGACTGCGACGGCGGTAGAGGATAAATTTTTCACGCTGGCGCAGGAGGTGAGACGCTCTCCGTGATGCCATTCGTACCTTCCTCGCACAGGGCAAAGCCTTTACGACCGAGGAATTGGATGATGGGAGAACGGCGTTCGGACCAAAAATGCCAAAATGGTATAGAAAGAACGCACTTGGTATTGCAAGGGGATGAATGAAATTCCGGTGTGATATGGTATAATTCCCTTATGACTGCAAAGCTCACTCCCGATCTCCAGAAAGCTCTGCGTGAAGCCGGCGAACATTCCGTCGAATTTCTCGAGCCAGAAACTGGCGCCATCTATGTGCTCATTGCTAAAGAACTTGTGATAACTCCTGGAGATGTCGCCTCAATTCAACGGGGAATAGATCAACTGAACGCCGGGCAGGGTCGCCCTATCCATGAATCGAAAACAGATCTCACGAAACACCTTGGTTTTCATCAGCTTCAATGAACTTCGCGGTGGTCATTCTGCCCGAGGCGGAAGACATCATTTTTCGCACTGCTCAGTGGTGGGCAAAGAATCGTTCTGCCGATCAAGCTCGACACTGGTTCTCTGGTTTGTACGATGCCTTCGAGACACTTCGACAAAATCCAGAGCGGTGCCCGCCAGCTCGCGAAAAATCCCTTTTTCCAATGGAACTTCGTGAACTTCATTACGGCATTGGCTCCCGATCCACACATCGGGTGATATTCACAGTGAAACCGGAGCAGGTGATTATTCTGACAATTCGACATATGTCCCAGGGTGATCTTGAACCTGAAGACCTTGGTTTTTCATCGCGGTAACAGATAGGTGAGACACTCTCCGTGATTCCATTCGTACCTTCCTCGCACAGGGAAAACCCTTTACGACCAAGGAATTGGATGATGGAGGAACGGCGTTCGGACCAAAAATGCCAAAGTGGTATAGAAAGAATGCACTTGGGATTGAGCGGAGTTAAAAGAGTTCTTCGTCTTTATCTGCACCATCTCCTGTTTTTTCATCATCAGTATTGAACATTACATCTGATGGTGACATCAAGAAATCTTCATCCGCTTTCAGAGAAGTGTCATTGGCGTTACGTGCTTCACTTTCTTTTTCGTTGATAACGCGCTCAATCTCATCCCTCTTAAATTTCCACGTGGGCCCATAGCGATACCCATGGATATCTCCATTGCTCCGCATTTCAACAAGTTGATCTGGGGTCATTTCCAAAATTTGAGCAGCCATAGAAAGATCTAAGAATCTTCCAACCGCCTTTTGTAATGTCTCGCGCTGGCGCGCTGCTTTTGTTGCGACATTATCGGGTGCGGCGGGAAAGGAGCTTCGCTATCGCGAGGGGGCTCATCGAGCGTAATAGGTTCATCATCGGCGACTTCCCGATTGGATCCAACATCACCGGGAAGATCTGAGGAGCCTCCGGGAGGAGCTTCGGAATGAGTAGGTTGAATTGGGGTAGGCGCCTTCGGCTCCCTTACTACAAGTCTCCCTTCTCCCTTTTTCCGGAGGAGCCAAATAATATCCGCTTTGGGGTAGCCATCTTCTTCATCTAGGGAATGCTCAAAGTGTGTTTCTTTTGTCTCTTCGAATGCTCTCATTTGAGCCTGGGTGATCCCGAGCATGCTTGCAGCATCCCACGGCGAAACTAACTTTTGATCCAATTGCTTCAGTTTTTCGATGCGAGCACGAAGATCCTCTGGGAAGTTTGCTGGTAATGGAGAATCTGAGGAGTAGTAATCCTGAGGCTCCAACACAATTTCCTTATCATCGACCTTTTCATCATCAGGAAATACGATCTCTTCGTTACCCCGAACTTGCGTTGGATGGTAATCAAAAGCACCAAAACCGGAGGCAGAAGAATCACCGCCACGCGGAGGTTCCTCGAGTTCAATAGTTTCATCCTCGGGGAGATCTAGAGAAGATTCTTCTCTCAGCGGCTCGTCATCGAGTACACGATCGGAATCAAATGTGAATTTTGAATCAGACTCTCCGTCTGCATTTGAAGAAGTAGCAGAAGAATCATCGTCGTCTCCGAACATTTCATCGTCTGGTGTAAGAAGCTCATCTTCATCTTTTTTTAGTAAAAGCTCTCTCTTGCGAATGAGATCGATGACATCGCTAATAGAGCAGTCTCCAAATGCCACCTCTATTTCACCATCTGCACCCATCTGTCGCAGTTCCGAAACACGCATAAGAAGATATCGGGCTGCAAGCTCAAGAGAAATAAACGACCGGGTTTCTTCAATTTTTTCTAGTGCACGAATACGTATCTCTGGCTCACTGGGGATTATTGCTCTCCTTCGAATGCACTCAAAGATATCGCAAGCGTCGTAGGTCTGCTGGTTATCATCAGGATCGAGTGAAAGATTTGTAGTGATATCCCCCAATTCTCTCATACGGTTCAGTTCTTCGAGGGNAACACCGATGCACCATGCTGTTTCCTCTGCAGTGAAATCGTTCTTCCGTAAAGCCCTGATTGCNTGAATACGTTCTTCGGGGTCTAGGGGGAGGGGTTCTCTGATTTCTNCNTCGGGAGCAGAACTCAGGGGATCTTCTTCAGGCACACTTGCTGCTGCAATTTGTTCATCTGTGAGGTTTGCAATCGCCTTCAGTATCAAATGGAGCCTCTCTCCGGAGAAAAAGCAGTGTTCCCTAACTTCGAAAGTATCTTCGACTGTATACATCGCATTAGTGATTTCCTCCAATGCCACACCAAACAATTGAGCAGCAGCTACTAGTGAGATAGTGGCGCTAGAAAGAGGTGGATGATGTGTGCTGGCGGGACCAAGAACTTCATTCGCAATACGTTCAAACAATGCACGATCGATTAAGAAATAATTTTCCTCCGGAGGGGGTACCACTCCTTGTGCCAGAAGACGATTTCTTTGAGAAAGGGTTACTCCACGAACATTAAATGCATTTTCGATCTGTTGTCCGGCCTCGAGGAGAGGCACGTGAGCGAAAGATTTTTTCTCTGCATCTGAAGGATCTTTTGTTTTGGAAGAACGTTTATCTGCCTGTTTCTTTTTCCCTTTGGGATTAGGGGACGGAGCTGCTGGCCGTGGAGTTTTCTCCGATCCTCCTCTCGCGTTTTCTTTCGTAAGCTTAATCGCTTGGCGGACAGGCATGCTATCAACATTGATGCCCTCAATTTTTCTGTGATGATGCCCTCCACCATGCTTTTCTCCTCCACCCAAAACAGTACCCATAAGCTTCCTGAATGTTGGAAAGTAACCACTCGCTTCAGC
>C687J35174_10011925_pt1 | contig 10666 bp, 10 predicted proteins | sample RifCSPhighO2_01_FD_35174 | JGI IMG/M metagenome (IMG submission 35174) | reverse complement strand
GATCAAAAATCTTCAAGTCTGATAAGAGGGCACAAAATAAAAACTTATATCATAAATAGCGATTTATCAAACTTTACAAATTTACTCAAGCAGAAGAAATTCAAAGGGACAACAATATATGGATGAATTAATTAATACCTTTCAAATAGAAGAAGCGAAAAAACTCATAAAAAAAGCGAAAAAACCAGTCATAGTGCGGGCACAAGATTACGAGTTTAATCGTAAGATTATGGAGTATGGTAAATTTGATGTTTTATTGTTTCCCTCTTTTCAAAAATTTAGACGTTCGCTAAGATTTATAGATTCTGGTTTAGATCTAACTTCCCTAAATTCTGCGTTTAAAAATAAGATTTCTATAGGAATCAATCTAAAAGAACTAAGAAGGCTTAGTCTGGAAAAAAGAGCTCTTATGATCGAGGGATTAATTAAAAACATAATACTCTGTAGAAAAGCTAAAGTGAATATTATCCCTCTTGCATACAAAGATGAAAAGGACGCTTTCTCATTACTTTTGAGTCTCGGTATTTCAACAATTAATCTAAATAAATCAATTGGAAATCTTTTTAATACGGCAAATTAATATAATTCAATGAAAATACAAACAGAAGAAGTAATTAAGAAACTATCTCCTATGGAAAGAAAGATTCTTCCTTTTCTTAAAACTGGTTTTGAAAGTATTATATCAAAAAGTGGACTTGATGAAATTTCAATTTTGAGAGCTCTTAAATTCCTAGAAAACAAAGATTTAATAAAATTAAAAGTAGAAAAATCAAAAATAGTCTATCTTGGAATAAATGGAATATATTACAAAAAGAATCACCTTCCAGAAAGAAATTTACTAATCTTACTAGAAAAAAATAACTTCCTACTTCTTGAAGAAGCGAAAAAACTATCAAGTTTATCTGATAATGAATTCAAAGTATCTCTTGGAGTNCTAAAATCAAAGGCCCTTATTGAATTAAAAAATGGGAAAATCATATTAAATGCAAATAAAACCGAACTTTCAAAGAAAACCCTTGAAGAGCAATTAATTGATTCTCTCCCATTAAAAGAAAAAGAACTTAGCCTAGAACTTAAATTCGCTTTTGAAAATCTAAAGAAAAGGAAAGATATAATCGAAATAAAAGAAGAAACAGGCATATCATTTGAATTAACAGAATTAGGAAAGAATGTGGCTGAAGCAAAAATAGATACTAATTTAGTTGAAGAGTTAACACCTGATCTAATTAAAAATTGGACAAAGGAAAAGAAATTTAGACACTATGATATACACGCGCCAGTACCCTCTATTTACGGCGGTAAAAAGCACTTTGTAAACCAGTCTATAGAATATGCAAAAGATATATGGCTTGAATTAGGATTCAAAGAAATGACTGGAGATTTGACCGTATCCGGATTCTGGAACTTTGACGCATTATTCACAGCGCAAGATCATCCAGTCAGAGAAATGCAAGATACATTTTTTATTAAAGATCTAGAAGCAAATTTGCCTTCAAAAGATATTGTTGAAGATATAAAAAATGCGCACGAAGTTGGAATTTCTGGAAGCAAAGGTTGGGGATATAAATGGAGTGAAAATGAAGCAAAAAAAGTATTACTAAGAACACACACAACAATACTTTCAGCACAAGTCCTTGCAAAACTAAGAAACTTAAAAGGCAAAACAGGAAAATATTTTGCAGTTGGAAAATGTTTTAGAAATGAAACCCTTGACTGGAGCCATGGATTTGAATTTAATCAAACTGAAGGCATAGTAATCGATAAGGATGCAAATTTTAGAAACTTACTAGGCTACCTAAAAGAATTCTTCACAAAAATGGGCTTTAGTGATGTAAAATTTGTTCCGTCATATTTTCCTTACACTGAACCAAGTGTAGAAATTTATGCATTTCACAAGGAAAGAAAAATTTGGCTTGAAATTGGCGGTGCAGGAATATTTAGGCCAGAAGTTGTAATACCTTTACTTGGAGAATATGTGCCTGTTTTAGCTTGGGGCCCAGGATTTGACAGAATTATAATGGATTATTATAAAATTAAAGATTTAAGAGAATTATACGAAAATGATATTAAAAAATTGAGGGAGAAGAAAATTTGGATAAAATGATGTACTTAAAAGATAGCTATTTGAAAGAATTTCAAACAATAGTAAAAGAAGTTAATGATAAAAATATTATCTTAGAAGACACAATATTTTACCCAGAATCTGGTGGTCAAGCATGTGACTTAGGCTCAATTTTCAATGAAAAAGAAGAATTCAAAGTTCTATCAGTAAAAAAAGATCAAGGAAAGATAATTCATGTTGTTGATAAGGAAGGTTTAAAGATAAATGAAAAAGTTAAGTGTGTTATAAATTGGGAAAGAAGATACAAACTTATGAGAAGTCATACGGCTGCACACATCTTAAGTGCGATTTTTCAAAAAGAAACAGGAGCACTTGTTACGGGAAATCAATTAACGCCTGAAAAAATAAGGATTGATTTTGACTTAGAAAATCCAGATAGAGAAAAACTCAAGAAATATATTGAAATAANAAATGAAGTAATAAAAAGAGATCTTGATGTTAGTGTTTATGAACTAAATAGAGATGAAGTTGAAAAATCTANCATGTCAAAACTTGCCAAAGGTTTGCCTTCCTCTATAAAAGTTTTAAGAATAGTTAAGATTGGAGACGTTGACGAGCAGCCTGATGCGGGAACACAAGTAAAAAATACAAGCGAGATTGGAGAACTGGAATTTTTAGACTATGAAACGAGAGGAAAAAACAACAAAAGAGTATATATTAAGTTAAAGGAGAAAAAATAATGGCAAAAATTATATTTTCAAGAAAAGAATTTGAAAAGAGAATAAAATTATCTAAGGATGTAGAAGAAAAGATAAGTTTATTTGGAACACATTTAGAATCGATAAATGAAAACGAAATTGAACTTGAAATATTGCCAAATCGTCCAGATTTATTTTCATTTGAAGGATTTATGAGAAGTTTCTCTGCCTTCTTAGGAAAAAACACCGGCTTGAGAAAATACAAAGTAAATTCTCCAGATAAAAATTTCAAGGTTAAGATTGAACCTTCTGTAAAAAACGTAAGGCCGTTTACAGTTTGCGCCATAGTAAAAAATCTGCATTTTGATGATACGAAAATAAAAGAAATGATAGATTTACAGGAAAAACTACATACTACCATAGGAAGAAACAGAAAAAAGATAGCAATAGGAATATATCCTCTTGAGAAAATAAAATTGCCCATAAGATATCTAGCTGAAAATCCTGAAAAGATAAAATTTATTCCGTTAGAAGCGGATAGAGAAATGAGCGGTATTCAAATTTTGCAGAAACATCCTACTGGAAAGGAATATGCTCATTTATTAGAAAAATATGATAAATTCCCTGTTTTCATCGATTCTAATGACAAAATTCTTTCAATGCCGCCTATAATAAATAGTCATGAAACTGGAAAAGTAACAAATCAAACAAAAGAAGTTTTTGTAGAATGTTCTGGGTGGCATTTTGACACTCTGAAAAAAGTTCTCAACATAATAGTAACAACTCTTGCGGATATGGGTGGCAAAATTTATTCAATGGAATTAAATTATGATAAAGAAAAATTAGTTAGTCCTGATTTATCGCCTATCAAGATGAAGATTTCTGTTGAAAATATAAATAAACTTCTTGGTCTAGAATTAAAAGATCAAGATCTTAAAAAGCTCCTTCCTAGAATGAGTTTTGACTATACAAAAAACAAAGTTAGTATTCCTGCTTGGAGAACAGACATTTTACACGAAGTAGATATAGCTGAAGATGTTGCAATAGCATATGGCTACGATAAACTAATTCCAGTATTGCCAAATATTTTTACTGTTGGAGAAGAATCAAAAAAAGAAAAATTCAAAAGAAAAATTGCAGAAATTATTATTGGACTGGGTCTTTTGGAACTATCGTCATATCATTTAATTAAAAAAGAAGAAGCTAAATTAATGAAAGTTGCTTGCCTTGAAGTTTTAGATTCCAAAAGTGAATATAAAATGCTTAGACCAAATCTTCTTGTTCCAACACTAAGAATACTTTCAGAAAATAAAGATAATGAATACCCTCAAAGAACTTTTGAACTTGGTAAAGTCTTTTCCTTAGACAAAGAGGGAAAATCTGAAACTAAAGTTAAAGAATCTGAAAAATTAATAATTGCTTCCTGTCCAGACAACTTTACTGGAATAAAACAAATACTAAATTATCTTATGAACTCTTTGGAAATCTCTTATAAATTAAAAGAAGTAATTCATCCAAATCTTATAGAGGGAAGAGCTGGGGAGATCACAATAAATGATAAAGTTATAGGATATATCGGTGAAGTAAACCCTGAAACTTTGAAAAACTGGGGAATAAAAATGCCTTTTGGAGTATTAGAAATTTCCTTAGAAGAAATTTTTAAGTTTGACTAGAAACCCTTAAATAAACTTTCTTTAGCATGTTTTTATGAGCTGGAAAAGAAAACTAGTAATAATCCCTGAATACTATTTTAGATTGTCTTCAATTCCAGCTGGAATTGGCGCAGTAGCTTCAAAATGGGGGCTTGGAATAATGATTTTGGGCGGATATATTGGAGGAATAAAATCTCCTTACGTTATACCTAAATTCTTATTAAACTCAAAAACCTTGCTCAATGATTATAATAATCTTAGATTAAGTCAAGTCAAGCACGCAAAATTAGAAGAGAGAATGTTAGACTATTCGCAGAACATACTAAATTTTGCTGGCCAAATTGGAGAAAATTTAACACAAAGACCTCTTGAGACAATAGCTGGCGTACTTATATGCGGAACAACATTTTACGGATCAGGAATGCTCATAAAATATTTAAGGAATAGATAAAAGCCAATTATTAACCAAAATAACTCTTCTCTTTCTTTTCTTCGGAAATATTTGGTTTCTGCATATTAATCATCATCTTCCTAAATTTTGGTTTAATTTCATTCCAAGTTTTATAAACCTGATTTATAAAATCAGCCTCTCCTTTTTCTGTATAATCTATTTCCATACTTAGTGAAATCATGCTCAAATTTCCCAAAGCAGAATAAAGTTCAGATATAATATTTCTATCTTCAGCACTTATATTTTTAAGATAAGGATAATATATCTTTGGTGCATTAATTGGATTAGTTAGCATTTCTAAAAATCCTAAGGAGTTCACAATTTTTTCCATCATCACTTTTCTTATAGTCCTTAAAAAACAATCCTGTTTTTTATCTATTTTCTCAATTTCAAAATCTTCATTAAGTTTCTCAAAACTAGGTAATTTATACTTTTTTTGATATTCTTTATAAGTTTCTTTCAACTCTTTCAATTCAAATCCCATTGATTTATGAAAGAAAAAAGGCTTTTATATATTTAACTAAAAAAATAAAAATACCAAAAAAGGATAGATTTTTAATTGGCAAAAATAAGATATTTATCATACTAGAGTCTGAATTAAGTAAGATTCCAGAAATTGTGGATCCGTAGTTTAGTGGTAGAATTTCTGCCTCCAGAGNGTTACATGTGGAGTTAGCAGAAGATGTGGGTTCGATTCCCTCCGGGTCCATAACCTTTTTAACTGTTAATTAATTAGTGTAATGATGAAAAAAAGAGGTTTAAGTGATGTTGTTACAACTGTCTTGCTGATATTACTTGTTCTTGCTGCAGTTATTATTGTTTGGGCGTTTGCGAGAGTATTTATTCTTGATAATAGCGCTAAAATAGATACTGGCGTTTTTAATGTTGGTTTTTCAATTCCTAGTAAAAATGTTGTAATTACAGAAGATAATAATATTACGTTTAAATTAACTAGAAGTGCTGGAGAAGCAGAACTAGAAGCAGTTAATGTTATAATAGAAGATAATGAAGGAAATAGAGTTGTAAAAAGAATTGATGGAAGTATAAACGAACTAGGAAGTAAAACAATAATCATTCTAAGATTTGAGCATAATTTGACAAGTATAAAAAGAATTGCAGTTGCTCCAATTGTTTTGAATAAAGATGGAAATGAAATAATTGGAAATGAGGTGGTGAGTTACAAAATAAAAGGCGATGAAGAGGGCAGTATTCTAACTTTACCTGCTTCTTCTTGTACTGGTAGTGAGACACAATCGTGTTCTGGATCAAATGAATGTAAGAATTATCAGCAAACTTGTTCTGCAGGAACATGGGGAACTTGTATCGAATTAGGAAATAAAATTGATGGGACAAGTTGTTCAATTGGAGTTTGTGTTGTTGGAAGTTGTGTTTCTGCTCCGACTGATTATATTGCTTACTGGGCTTTTGAAAATGATTTTATTGATAATAGTGGAAACGGACATGAGGGAACAGGACAAGGAGGAGTTGGATTTGCAGCTGGAAAATTAGACCAGGGAGCGAGTTTTGATGGAATAAATGATAGAATTGAAATACCCCATACTGGAAGTATCAATTTAGGCGCCGATGGAAGTAAGTTCAGTATTTCCCTATGGTTTAAGACTTCTGGAAATGTTGGAGTTTGGGCAGATCATTTGATAGGTAAGGCGAGTGATACTTCTAATCTTCCAAATCCTTTGGGTGTTTCGCTTCAACTAGATAATAAAATAAGTTTTAGTTCAAATGAAGCGGGTAGTGCCCATACCGCAACCTCAACTTTGGCGTATAATGATAACTCTTGGCATCATATTGTCGGTGTGCGTGATGACAATGATCTTTATTTATATCTTGATGGAATTTTAGTTGCTTCAAATACTGGGGGATCAATTGGTGATACAAGAAGTAGTTCACCTTTACAGATCGGCACTTATACTACTGGAGCTGTTTCTGGAGAGTGGTTTAATGGGAAAATAGACGATGTAAAAATTTATAATAGAGTCGTAAATGCGAATGAAGTAAGTTCAATATATTATTCTTAATCTTTATGTTAAGGAACTTGAAGAAAATCATAAAAGATCCTTCTAGCATCCAAGGCATGAGGGCTACATAGTGCTTTTGATATTGTTTGTCTTTATTTTTAGTAGTGAATGTAAGTATAGTGTAGAGTATATAAATCGTTTTTAAGTTCTTTGGAGAGGGAGCTTCATGATCAAGAATCAGTTTCCCAGTTATCAACCGGAGCATTTAGCGCAGAGATTTCATGAATGGATGACTAAAATAGGTCCTTTCAAGAGATATAGAATCGGGCCTAATGAGAAATTTGATGTTTATTCATTGAAAACTGCTTGTCTTATTGATTATAAAGAAAGAGGGTTGCAACAAATAATTGATTTTTGTAGTAAAGATTTGAATAAAAGCCCATATTCTTTTACCGTTCATAATAAAGATATGTCTCTTGAAAGGGCTAGGCTTCTTAGAGAGACTCTTGGAAAAAGGATGTCAGGAGTTTCTGGAAGAACACTTAAAAAATTTTATGACATCTTTGATGAGCCAGAAGTGATAGATTATGGGGAAGTTCGGTTTGATAATAAAAACTTAATTGGAATACAGTTAAGGGCTGATATTCATACTCTTCATTTTGGAGAGAAAGGTAAACTGTCCTCTGATTTGTTTGTTTATGGGTATAATATGTTGGTTAAGCCTTCGAAAGCGGTGCTTGCCGGGATTAAAGACGATGTTGAAACTGATCAGTGGGTTTATGATAATAGAACAGTAAAGGAATTAGAATAGATTTGATATTTCGATTTATTCTTTTTGATAGCCTTTTGTGTAACTTGTGAAATTTGTGTAAATATTTAATCTTTCTATTATTTAAAAATCTCTCCGTTTTCTTTGCTCCAAAAGAGCAAATCAAGTTCGTCTGGAGGGATTTTTAGTGATTTTGCTAGGTTTAGAAATTTTTCTTCCGTTTCCAAGTAATGTTTATTATTTTTCATTTTATCTTCACTTATGATTTTAAGAGATTTTAGGTTTCTTAGAATGTGTCTATCTAGAATAGCTATTTCGTTATTTGAAAGACCTATATTTCTTATGAAATGAGAAGCTTCTTTTAAACCATAGCCATTTACTATTTCTGCTATTTCTTTTCTCAATACTTTTTTATTATTGTTTTCTAATAATTTTTCTATTTTTGGGAATGTTTCTCTTGCTTTTAGAATTCTTTTTGCTTTTGTATTGTGAAAACGAGTTTTCGTCTTTAATATTTTTGCAATGTTATTTATGTTAAATTCTTTTAAATTAGATAGCTGTTCTACTGCTTCCCAACACTTTTGAGCATTGCTTTGTGGAGTTAGCAAGCAGAAGAGAAATTCTTTGAATTTTTGATCTTCGGTTAAAGATTTAAAACTTTCAAGTCTATTTTTTATCAAATATTTTTTGTTTTTATACAACTGCAAGAGCTCTTTTTTCATAAAAAGTGATGTAGAACAACCTTTATATATATTATTTTTCTTATTTACTTAATAAAAAGAGGTTAAAAAGTAGTTGTTCTACAATGGTTTATAAGAAGTTTGTAAGAAAAGGGGGTAAATTGCACGGACCTTATTATTACGAATCTTATCGAATGGGAGATAAAGTCGGGAAGAGGTATATAGGAAAGAGTCTTCCTGGAGAAAATTTTGGAAAGAAAAAGGTTGTTCTACAATTAATTTTAGTCTTTGTCTTAATTTCTTTACTTATTTTTAGTTTTTATTATATTAATTATTCAGGAGAAACTGAAATTAATTCTAAGATTACAAGTTTTGTAACTTTCATAGGTAAAGTTATTTCAAGTTATACAGTAGAAGATAATTCTACGCCTTCGGAAGAGGTAGGGACTACGGAAGTTGCAGATATAAGTGATTTAGATAATGCAATTGAAAGTGGGGATTCTACAGGAGAAGAGGTTGATGCTCAGATAACTTCTTCTAGCGAGCAAAATGAATCAGAAGAAATTGAAAGTATTGTAACTGACGAGACTTTAAATGAAAGTTTTGATGAAGATATTGAGAGTGAAGAAGAGATTTTAATAGAGGAGAATGATTTAAATCAAACTGATATTGATTCCAATAGTTCTATCATAAATGATACATTAAGTGAAGATACTCAAAGCAATATAACCGAGTTATCCAATAGCACGACATCTGAGATTATTATTGCCAATGAAACAGAAACTATTATTGCCAATGAAACAGAAACTATTATTATTGCTAATGAAACTATCGTGAACATAACAGGTGTAAATCTAAGCCTAATAAGCGATATTCCATTAATTAGAATTAAGAAAGGTTCTTATTACGAATTAAATTTAGAGGAATACTTCTTTGGAGCTTATTCTTATTATGTAAATATGTCTAATTTCACTTCTACTTTTGATATTCATAGCCTGACTTTAATTCCAGATGAGGGATTTAGTGGGGCTAGGAAAGGAAAGGTAATTGCTTACTCCGAAGATTTAAACACGAGTTTAGAAAGTAACGAATTCACAATTTTAGTTTCATCTGGAGCAGTAAGCATTAAACTAGAGAGATCGGAGATAAAGTTAGGCGAGCCTGTAAAATGGACTCAAAATGTTTCTTTGGAAATAGCAGAAAATATTACCTTGGAACTACCAAAAGAAGCGGAGAATATAACAATTAGTAAAATTGAAGAGGAAATTTTGTCTGAAGCAAATGCCACGATTACCGGAATTACTGGAAGTGCGGTTTTGGATCTTAGAAGTATTTCTTTTTTTAGTTTTCTAAGAAGAATTTTGTCTTCGTTTACTGGAAGAGCAGTTGAAAATGTAGGAGAAAGTACAAATCAAAGTATTGAAGTTGCGATACAGGATAGTGCAACAGAATATGTAATTGAATACGAAACTCCTGCTCCAACAGCGGAGGAGGAGGATACAGAAAATGGAAAAATTGTAATTATTTCTGGGCCAGATGATTTGAATTATACTGATGTATTGTCTTTTACAGATATAAAAGAGGTTTACAAAGTTGGGGAAGAAGATAGAATAAAAATATACTGGAAGGAAAATGCTTCATTTGTAACATTCGAGGCTTATGATTTGTCAGGAAACGATTATTTGGATTATATTGAATGGATTACGCCGCACTTAAGTAATCAGACATTTGAAATCATTTTGATTACAAAGGCAGAGCATCTTGATTCTAATAGAATATTTATTGAAGATGTTTATCCTGCTGTTAAAGAAAGAGATGGTAATTATAGTTCAATTCCTGCTGGCGATTATTTAAGGATTACATTTGAGAAGAATCTTACTCAAGGAAAAGACATAACAATTTATGCTAGAACAAATATGACGGAAAGTAACGTAAGTGTTGAAGTTTATGAAATTAATGGGACTGAAAAAATTATGACTTTTGAAGATATCTACTCACATAACGATTCTGAATATAAATTATATTTGAAAGACTTTAATGGAAGCCAAGATACTTTTGATTTGCTTGTTTTAAATGGAGATGTTGAATTTGATTATGTTGTTGATCCAGTCATTAATTTCATAGGGCCCACATTAGATGATAATACAATAAAAACAAACATAAGTGTAATAGTTAATATTTCTATAATTGAGAACTCTTTGCCGATAAGTTCAGTAAAATTCAATTGGAACGGAACGAATTACACAATGTATAATGACTCTCTTGTTTTAATGATGAACTTTGATGATTATACAAGATTTAATGACACTTCAAGATATGGAAACAATGGAACTTGTACAAATTGTCCAACATTTAATGTTACTGGGAAATATGGGGGA
>C687J35174_10011923_pt1 | contig 10668 bp, 22 predicted proteins | sample RifCSPhighO2_01_FD_35174 | JGI IMG/M metagenome (IMG submission 35174) | reverse complement strand
CTTTCTGTGAGATTCTCTTTTCAGCCTGACTGCAAGGGGTATTCTTTCCATTTTCCTTATAATCAACTAAGGTTATACATTTATATATCTTTCGTTGATGAGTAACTTTTAGTGTTTCTTACATTCTTATATATTTATTCATAGATGGAAAGGCGAAAGAAAGCTTTAAAAGCGAACTTAGAGCTATTTTTATTATGATAACTGAATATCTTGAGAGACGAAGAGAAAGAATAATACAAGGCATTAGAGGGAGATATCCTGATAATGTTAGTGAAATTGAGAGGGTTGCCCTTCAGACTGATATGGACGTAAGCGAAGTGGATGAGCTTATTTTAGATATAGAAAGAGGCAAAAATATACGGAAATTGTTTAGGGGTTATGAAATTGGAATGGTATTAACTGCAACCGGGGGCGCTTTAGCTTTACCTATGTTGAATTATGGACAACGTCCAGTTGAAGCAAGAGAAATAATTGGAGGAGTTATAGTGTTGGCTGGAATATTTTTAACAGGAAGTATTTTTGCCAGAGCCCTTAATGTTGATAATCGAGCTAGAGCTTATTCAAAGAAAAAAGAGGAAGCAAGAAATAATTACCCCGAAGAATGGCGATAGCTTTAAAAACCTTATTTTATAGTGTAGAATGTAGAATCTGATTAGTACAACATCGGAGGAACCGATGGTGGTGGAAGTTGAGCCATTTTTAAGACAAATATTTACAAATATGGCAAAAATAAGCAGACCGCGATATGGGAGCCTACAATATTGGCCGAGGAAACGAGTAGAAAGAGCTATGCCGCGCGTTAATTGGGATGCGGTTTCTCGCCATGCAAAGTATGAAGGCATTTTGGGATTGATTGCATACAAGGTCGGCATGGCTACTGCTCTTGTGCGCGACAAGACTGAAAAGTCGATGACGCAGAATAAGAAAATTGCGCTGCCTGTGACTATACTTGAGGTTCCTAAATTTAGAATATTTTCAATTAGATTTTACAATAAGGGAAAAATTGTGAATGATTTGATTGTGTCTAATGACGACTCTTTGAAACCTATTTTGAAAGTTCCTAAAAAAATACACGACATACAAGAGCCTAAAGAGTGGGATGAGGTCAGAGTTCTCGTGTACAGCGTTATGAAGGGCATGTTCAAAAAAACGCCTAATGTCGCCGAGATTGTGGTGCGCGGGAGCAAACCACTTGAATTTGTAAAAACGCACGTTGGCAAAGAATTGTCTATTAAAGATATTCCTAATTTGGGAATGATTGATGCGCGCGGGATAACGCGGGGGAAAGGCCTGGTAGGTCCTGTAAAGAGATTCGGAATAAGCTTGAAATCGCATAAATCTGAAAAGGGAGTGCGCCGCCCTGGAAGCTTGGGACCGTGGCATCCAGCTCGCGTTACTTTTAGAACGCCGATGGCGGGACAATTAGGAATGTTTAGCCGCATTCAGTATAACTTGATTGTTCTTAGCTCTGGGTCGGTTGGAGAGGGAGCAATTATAACGCCAAAGATGCCNTTCAATAGATACGGCATGCTAGCAAANGATTATTTGATTGTTGCTGGAAGCGTGCAGGGACCGCCTAAGCGAGAAATTCTTCTTACGCCTGCGCTTCGTCCAACCAAGAAGCAATTAAAACGCAAATATGAATTGATGGAGTTAAAAATATGAAAACAGACGTTTATGATCTTAAAGGTGTGAAGAAAGGAGAGGTAACGCTGCCTTCCTTATTTGATAAGCCCATTCGTGAAGATATTGTAGGCAAATACCTAGAAGCTTCTCGAACTTGGCAGCCTTACTCTCTTGACCCTAAAGCGGGAAGAAGACATTCTGCTTCCGGCATAATAAGGCATAGACGTCACGTGTGGAAAACCGGATACGGTAAAGGCATATCGCGTGTGCCTCGTAAAATAATTTGGAGGCGTGGAACTCAATTCAATTGGATTGGAGCTGAAGTTTCAGGAACTAGAGGCGGCCGACGAGTGCATGGACCCAAGGGAATTAGAAGAGAAAGAAAAATTAATCAAAAAGAAATTAAAATCGCAATCTCTTCCGGGCTTGCGGCAACTGGACAGAAAAGCTATCTTGCCAGACGTTACACTAGTGTTAAAAATGTATCTTTTACACTGCCTCTCGTTGTTGATTCTCGCTTCACAGACCTTAAAGCAAAACAAATTATCTCTTTGTTGAAGACGCTAACGGGCGAGTTTTTCTCTCTGGCGCTCAAGCATCGAACTGTTCGCGCTGGAAAAGGCAAGACACGAGGAAGACCATACAAGTCAAATGCAGGACTTCTTTTAATAACTTCAAGCAAGGAAAAAGTACGCGCTCCTGGTTTTGACATCGTGCCGATTAATAATATTGCTATTTCTGATCTTTATCCGTTGGGCAGGCTTACACTGTATACTGAAAAAGCTATGGAGGAACTAAAGCAATGGAATTAAAACTGTTATCGACTGAAAAGGCTGTCAAGCTTATTGACATAGAGAATACAATTACATTTGAGACTGCAAGAAACGCGAGAAAGCCCGAGATAAAAAAAGAAATTGAGAAACTATTTAAGGTGAAAGTCGAAGGCGTACGAACACTCATGAAAAAAAATAAAAAAATTGCCTATATTAGGCTGACAAAGGAATATCCTGCGGCTGACGTGGCAACTAAATTGGGGATGATATAAAATGGCATCTGAAAAAACTCAATCAAGATTTGGAGAAGTCTATCAAAGACCTGAATTGGTTGTTGGAAAAACTTATCGTATAGAATTATATCCTAACCGAGATATAGTTGAAGGCAGATACTTGGGCGAAGGCAGGCTAGAGGATGTGGAAGAGCATGTTTTTAAAGGTGTAGGAGAAAAGGGAACACATATTTTAGTCAGAAATTGTTGGATTGCAGAAAGAGAAGGAGTATTAACACATGTTCCAATTTCATCATTCGCTGTGGCGCGTATTGATTCGAAAAGTATCCTTAATTTGGATGGGGAGTCCAGAGCTGGTTTAGTTAATTTAATAAAGAGTGTGGGGTCGGAGATTTAAAATGGGAAAGAGAATTATTTCACAGGCAAGGGGCAAGGGAAGCTTATCGTATCAGGCACGCAAGCGGGCGTTTATTTATCGCGTTAAGTATCCGAGAGGAACTGGAGAGGCAACTGTACGCGCATTGTTACATTCGGCGGCACACTCTGCGCCACTCGTACATGCAATAATGGGCAAAGAGAGCTTTTACAATGTAGCTTTTGAAGGCGCTATTGAAGGCCAGCAATTTAAAGTTGGGGAAGGTCTTGAAAAGGGCGCGATTGTTGCTATTAAAAATATTCCTGCGGGCACGCATATTTTCAATGTCGAGAGAAACCCGGGAGATGGAGGAAAGATGATGAGGGCTGCCGGAATCAGCGCAATGGTTCACAAGCATTATGAACACGACAAAGTAGGAATAATGACTCGGGCTAAAAAAGAAATAGTGCTTGACGGGCAGTGCAGGGCAACAATTGGAACTGTAGCTGGTGAGGGAAAGAAACAGAAGCCGTTTTATACAGCAGGAAGAAAGTTTTACAAAATGAAAGCTAAAAACAAGTTATGGCCGAGAACGTCTGCTGTGAAGATGAACGTAATTGATCATCCTTTCGGATCTGGACGCGGTAAACGAATCAAGTCTAAGATTGCGAAGCGATGGGCTCCTCCGGGAAGAAAGGTGGGACACTTAAGACCTAGGAGGACAGGACGAAAATAAAATGGCATCTACAAAACAACAAACGGATAGAATGGCAGTTGGAACAAAATACAGACTAACTATACATGAAGAATGCGCACGCTTACCTGTATTGTATCTCGGGCAAGAGGGTGAGGAGCATAGATTCGGATATAGGAACTCTGAACAACAACCTAAATTAGTGCTTGTATTAGATGCTGATATTAATGAAATTCGAGGATCAAATATTATAGCAAGGGCATCATCTAAAAGAATATATGGTGATGATGGACTAGATAAACAACTTAAGGGGGCAGAGATATAAAATGGAAGTTGAAGTGAAATCGCGCGAAGAGAAATATAGGGGCAAGCAACTGGCTTTCCTCAGAGGGCTTGATGTTCGTGAATTTGCAAAATACCTCTCTGCGCGCAGCAGAAGAAGCGTGCTTCGCCATTTTGATGTTATAGAGAAATTTGTCAAGACATGCGAGGATAAGGAAAACCATCACAAGAAAATAAGAACGCACATGCGTGATATTGTTATTGTACCGTATTTGGTCGGCAAGACGATAGGCGTTCATAATGGCAAAACTTTTCAGGATGTAACTGTAACTGTGGAGATGATAGGCCATAGATTAGGGGAGTTTGCTATGACAAGAAAAAAAGTCTCTCATTCGGCGGCGGGAATTGGAGCAACAAAGGGTTCGAGGGCTCTGAAGAAATAACATGCCAACAAAAAAAATTGATAAAGAAATTGTGCAGAAGGATATTGCAAAAGATAAGCCGGTGGAGAGTGAAAAAGCAAGTGGGAAACCTTTGATTGAGAAGGCAGAAGAGAGGAGAGAGGATGCAACAGCTATAGGAAAGAACCTTCACATGTCTTTGAAACATGGTATGTTTATTGGATATTTCATCAAGGGAAAATCCATTGATGGTGCAATTTCTCTTTTGGAAAAAGTTAGCTCTCTTCGCGTAGCAGTTCCATTTAGAGGGGAAATACCGCATCGACGCGGAATGATGTCTGGAAGATATCCTGTAAATGCTTCTAAGGTATTCATAAAGTTATTGAAGGGACTGAAGGGGAACTGTATTGCCAACGGACTTGATCTTGAAAAAACGCGGATTAGTTATTCTTGTGTTAGTTGGGCTTCTCGCCCACTTAAAAGCGGCGGAAGGCATATGAAGCGNACAAATCTTGTGCTAAAGGCACGGGAGTTTAAAGGGNTGAAAAATGGATGAGAAAAAATTTGTAAAACTGAAAGAAGAGGAACTTGAAGTTCGCGAGTACATTAAGAAATCACTTGGAAAGGGAAGAATCAGCGAGGTTTCTATAGAATATACGCCTGTTGGAGAAAAAATCGTGGTGTCTACGAACAGACCAGGACTTGTTATAGGAACACGCGGAGAAAAGATTAATGAACTAACAACAACTCTTAAAAGAAGATTTAAACTCGATAACCCTCATATTGAAATAAGGGAGATTATCCAGCCTCTTTTTGATGCGCAACTTGTTGCAGANGATATTGCACTTAATCTTGAAAGGAAGGGCTCGCTTAAATTTAAACTTGTTGCGTACAGGATGCTAGAAAATATCATGAAAGCTGGTGCGCTTGGTGTTGAGATTGTTCTTTCAGGCAAGCTGCCAAGTGATAGAGCGAGAAGCTGGCGTTTTGCGCAAGGATATTTGAAGAAGGTAGGCGACCCTGCGCAAGTTGTAATGAGAGCTATGGCGCAGGCAAAAACAATGGCTGGAGTTATTGGCATCAAGGTTAGTATTCTTCCTCCTGACGCAATAATACACGATAGAATAATTGTTGATGACCTGCTCCTTGCTAGAATTAGAAAGCCTGCTGATATTTTGCTAGAAGCGGAAAAACCACTTCCTGTGGAAGAAAAGAAAAAGAAACGAACTAAAAAGAAGGGCAAGACATCATGACTCTTAAAATGAAAAATATCCGAGAAATGGACGCTAAAGAGAGAAAAGCAAAGTTGCAGGAATTTAAAGTTGAATTAATAAAAGTAAAAACTACGGCAAGCAAGACGAAGTCTAAAACCAAAGATATTAAAAGGGCTATTGCGCGCCTACTTACATTCGCACAAGCTGANAATCGGCTTGGGCGTACGAAATAACACATGGAGATAGACCCACGAACAGGATTACCTGTCGAAGCTATCGCATGGGAAGACCTTGCTAAAAGCGAGCAGAGCATAACGGTTTCAACCGTTGCACGTCGATACGGCAAAATTACGACTCTGGTTTCAGGGTTTGACAAAAGCATCGACTTGCGCAGCACCGCGAAGTCGCTTAAGGAAGCACTTGCTTGCGGTGGCACGGTGAAAGATGGAGTTATTGAGTTGCAAGGAAACCACAAGAAACAGGTAAAACCTATACTTGTGAGGATAGGCTTTCCCGAGACGTCTATTACAGACTGAACGCGATAGTTCACTACACTATGGTACAAAAGAAATCGTCAGAAAGACAAAAGCAGCAGAAGAACAAAGTTATACCGAGAGGCAGAATATTTCAAGGTTATGTGACAAAAATGTTTCCAAAACGTGTTGTTGTTGANTTTGAACGAACAGTTTATGTGCAAAAATATGAAAGATTCCTGAAAGATAAGACGCGATTGCATGCCCGAATTCCAGAGGGGATGGAAGTCAGTGCCGGAGATTATGTTAGAGTGCAGGAATGCAGACCATTGAGCAAGATAATTCATTTCTTAGTTATTGAGATTGTGAGAAAAGCTGAAAGCAAGGAGATTAAAGTAAAATGACTAAAGCGACTTTAATAAGGGTGTGCGTAGATGAAAGAAAACAAATAATTGAAATGTTACAAGCCTATCAAGATAACCATGATAGCCTGCCTCGTGTAGCCGTAGTTACTCCTAGATTGGAATTCTATGCTAAACTGGCTAGTAGAGTACACGAGCTTTATGAAGATGTCGATAGAACTGTCGATAGAACTACAAGATTTAGGCTAGAAAATTTTTCGAGAGGGAATTGGCTTTATGATCAATTGCAAAGAAAATTGCAAGAATTGATGAAAGATACTGTTCGTTTTGAGATGAATGTTACTCATTTTAATAATACTCCAAAATACTATCTTCCTTTAACTGGATTATTATTTAACGCACTTAGAGAAATGGAAGGCAAAATGAATGGAGAAATAGCGGCATGAAAGCATTGACAGCGCGAGTAACGAGGGGATTGAACATTGGAAGCAACGTCGTGGCGAGCGACAATAGCGGCGCCCGTATTGTTAGGATCACGGGCGTTCATCTTGGAAAATCGAGAAAGGGAAGACAGCAGTATGCTAAACTGGGGGATATGGTTAAAGTTTCTGTCCGCGCAGGCAAGCCTGACATGATAGGAGAGGTTTTTGACGCGGTCGTTATTAGGCAGAGAAAATCTTATAGAAGATTGACGGGGGAGCGCGTAATGTTTGAGGATAATGCAGTTGCGTTGCTAAAAGATGATAAAGGAAATCCTAAAGGAACACAGATAAAGGGAGTTATGGCGCGTGAAGCTGCTGACAGATGGCCTGTTGTAATGAAAATCGCGCAATTTATACTATGATTGCCCAGTTATATAATCCGGAAATGAGGAATTATTGGGTTGCTAAAAGGTCTGCTCTAGCTATTAAAAGATATTGTGATGAGCATAGAACTGCTTTAATTTTTAGAAGAGAACAAGAAGCTGAGTCTTGTGATGAAAGGATTGGAGAACATATTTCTGCAATAAAAAAAGTATATGATGAATTATCTAAAGATAATAGAAGGGAAATTGATGAGTTACTTATTGATGGACAAGTTACAGAATTAAGGGCGGCTTGTAATGTGCTTTCTCAACTGTCATTAAAAATAAGAAATAGAAGGAGAGGCTTGGCATGAAACAAGAATTTTCAACAAAGTGGATAGGAAGTAAAAATCCCAGGAAGCAGCGCAAATATCTGCATAACGCGCCTTTGCATATTAGGGGCAAGTTTTTGAATGCGCACTTATCAAAAGAGCTGCGTGTCAAGCATGGAAAAAGAGGTATTCCTCTTAGGAAAGATGACGAAATCCTAATTATGCGGGGGAGTTTTGCGAAGAAAAAAGCTAAAGTGTTGTCTGTTGATACTAAAAGAACGAGAGTTGTTCTAGATGGGATAACGAGAAATAAGCGTGACGGCACGAAAGTTCCTGTTTTCTTTCACCCAAGCAATTTGCAGATAATTTTATTGAACGCTGAAGATAAAGAACGCTTGAAAATTTTAACCAGAGGAAAGGAGAAAAACAATGCACCTAACAAGAGCACAAACTAGTCGGCGCTTACCGATAGCCAGGAAAGGAACGATTTATGTAGCAAGGCCTCTTAGCCACGCGAGCCGCAGCATAACTGCTCTTGCNGCTGTACGTGACATGCTACATCTAGGACATACAGCTAGGGAAGTTAAGGGAATGATAAATAATAAAGCCATTAAAATTAACGGCAAGCCAATAAGAGATTACCGCGAGCCAGTGCATATTTTTAATATTCTTGAGGTCGGCAAGAAATATAGACTCAGCATCTTGCCAAGCGGACGTTTCTGNCTTGAGGAAACTAAAGACAATAAACGTATTGCAAAAGTTATTGGAAAGAAAATTCTGAACGGCAACGTTTCCCAAATCAATATGCACGATGGAACAAATTTGATTTCGAAAGAGCGTGTAAATATAGGGGACTCTGTTGAACTTGATTTCTCTAATAAATTAATTAAAATAATTCCTCTAGGAAAGGGAAGCAAGGTTTTTGTAGAGTTCGGAAGAAGCAGAGGGAATGTTGGCGTTGTACAGGCTCTTGAAAAAAATAACATTCAAGTTAAATTGGCAGACCATGTTGCTAATCTAAATAGGAGGCAATTGATAGCACTATGAACGTTATGAGAAAGCCCTTTGTCGAAAAAGTTGTTCTAAGTGCTGGCGCGACTGAAAACAATCTTGTAAAGGCGAAAAAACTTCTTGAGCTGCTAAGCGGAAGAAAAGCTCAAATCATAAAGGCTGGACCGAAACGCCGCATTCCTGAACTTGGGGTTAAGCCCGGAATGGAATTGGGAACGCGCGTAACTCTTCGAGGAGACAAGGCCCTGGATATATTAAGAAGGCTTTTGGGAGCTATAGACAACAAACTTAAAAGAAAGCAAATAGCAGACAACCATTTTTCATTTGGCATTGAAGAGTATATAGATATTCCAGATATGGAATATGTCAGAGAAATAGGGGTTAGAGGATTTAACACGAGCGTTGTCTTTGCAAGGGCAGGCCTGCGAGCGCAGAGAAAAAAGATAAAACGGGGAAGAGTACCAAAAAAACAACATGTGACGCCTGACGAAATAATCAATTATATGGAGGAAAACTTCAAAACAAAGTTTGAGTAATATGACAGCAAGCGATTGGAACAAAGTTGCCAGACAATTGAGAAGCAAACCGGCTATTATGAAAAAGTTTTTGAACCATAATAAGCCAAAGGAGCGCAAGATGGGCGTTGCTTCTAGAAAATGCAGACGGTGTGGGAGATTTGGAGCGCACTTGGGGCAATATGACTTGCAGTTATGCAGACAATGCTTCAGAGAAATAGCGGAGGAAATAGGTTTTAAGAAATATAGTTAAAATGAGCCAAGATATTGTAGCTGACGGATTGAATCGCATCATGAACGCGAAAAGAGCTGGCAAGAGCTCGCTTAATCTAGAGCATCATTCAAGTTTTCTCCTTTCTATTCTTGCTATCAGCAAATTAAGAGGATATATCAATAATTATCATATAAATGGCAAAATACTTGAGATTGAACTAGGGAGCAAGCTGAATGCCTGCAGAGCAATTAAACCAAGGTATATTGCTCGTGTTGATGAAATTATGAAATATGTGAGACGTTATTTGCCTTCGAGAGATATGGGAATAGTCATCATCTCAACAAGCAAAGGGCTTATGACACACCATACTGCTATTGAGAATAATGTGGGGGGGAGCATTGTTGCTTACTTTTACTAAAATGAGAAAGACATTTTCCGAACAAATATCTGTGCCTGAAGCTGTGACTTGCGAGGTAGATAATCGCACTATGATATTTAAGCAAGGCAGTAACGAGCTTAGAAGACAGATTGCACTCGATGTTAACGTTACGGTGTCTGACGGAAAAATAACAATAGAGTCCAAACGTGTGAATAAAAAGGGCTTAGCAGGAATAAAGGCGCTTATTGCACACATCAATAACATATTTAACGGCTTGCGCGAGAAATTTGTATATGAACTGGAGATATGCAACGTTCATTTTCCAATGATGGTTAAAGTTGAAGGAAATAAATTGGTTATTAGCAATTTTCTGGGGGAAAAAGAAAGGCGGTTTGCAGAAATAGTCAGGGGTGTGAATGTCGAGGTGAAAGGCCAGAAAATAATTGTTTCCGGAATTGATATTGAGGCAGCTGGGCAAACTGCAGCTAATATTGAAAGAGCCACCAGGGTGCCTAAACGCGACAGACGTGTTTTCCAAGATGGAATTTTTCTCACTTCTAAAACAGGGAGGCCAATATAATGGGGAAAAAATTCCTTAGAAGCGAGACAGTAAGATTGCTGAGACTCGGAAAGAAAAGAAGAAAACTACAGAAGTGGCGCAAACCTCGGGGAAGGCATAGCAAGATAAGAAAGAAACGTTTTGGTTACCCTCTGTCTCCTTCTATAGGGTATAAAAAACCCCGAAGCAGCTCTGGTCTAATAAGAGGAAAGGCGCATTTGTTGGTTCGTAATATTGGTGAATTGGAAAGAGCTGGTAAAAATTTGCGCATTGTTTTATCAAGAAGATTGGGCGCCAAGAAACGCCTAGAATTATTGAAAAAAGCTGCTGAGATGGGTCTTGAAGTTGTGACGGCAGGAGTAGGAGCATGAAACTAGGAAGAAAAAAAGAGCTCGCGGCACGCGCACTTGGGGTCGGCGTGAACCGAATTGTATTCAACTCCTCTAGATTAAATGAAATTA
>C687J35174_10011921_pt1 | contig 10668 bp, 11 predicted proteins | sample RifCSPhighO2_01_FD_35174 | JGI IMG/M metagenome (IMG submission 35174) | reverse complement strand
CAGAATATTTCATTTATGATATACTTAGAAAGTGCAGAGGCGGTTAGACTCTGTCCTCATGGCTCGCCAGGAAGGTGACCGTTCACGGTTCACTAGTCACCTGGCGGTTTTTTTATACTCTTAATCCTTTGACCGCCTCCTCTATCAACTTATCGTCTATCTGCTCGGGTTTTAATTCTACTGTTTTTATAATTGCATCTCTAACCAGTTTCTTAGCTTCGTTGGAAACTTTTTCCATCTCTTCTTTCTGCTTCCTGTCTGCCAAAAGTAAAACCTCGCGAAGAGTCTGCTGGGCTTTTTTATCAGCCTGCAAAGCAATCTCCTGCGCTTTTTTCTGGGCATTTTTCTCAGCTTCAGAGATAATCGCAACAGCTTTAGTATCTGCCTCTTTAACTATACCCAGCCTTTCCTCCTCGGCTTTTTTAATTATCTGTTCAGCTCTTTCTCCACCCTTAACTCCAAGCTCTATTTTCTTCCGACGCTCTTCTATTATTTTAATCAAGGGCTTATAGACAAACTTAGTCAGAACAAATAACAAAACGATAAAATTAACCCCTTGAGCAAGAAGAAGTTTCCATTCTATTCCTAATTGGGAGAAAAGTTCAGACAACTATATTATGCAAATCTACAAATCTTATGCTAATCTACAAATTGCGAATTTACTTATTCGCATATTCGCGGTATTCGCATTACATTCGCATATTGGCATCACGGTGATTATACAAACTTTAATATAAGCGCTACTACCAAACAGTATATTGCAATAGCTTCTGCAAACGCTAAGGCCAATATCATATTAGTCTGTATCTTCGGCGTAGCTTCAGGATTGCGTCCGATTGCTTCTGCCGCTTTTGAGGCAATAAGACCAATGGCTAAACCGGGCCCAAGCGTACCCAAGCCCATAACCAATCCAATCGCTATTTGTTTTGCTGCTTCTGTTTCCATATACTAAACTCTAAATTCTAATATCTAAACTCTAAACAATGTCTAAATTTTAATCTCAAAATTCAAAACTTTATATATTTGAACTTTGGATTTTGGGTTTGTTTAGGATTTAGTGTTTAGAATTTAGTGTTTTTAATTAATGCCCTTCGACCTCTTCATGATGACTCACTGCTGTTCCAATAAAGACCAGAGTGAGCATCGCAAAAATAAATGCCTGTATAAAACCGACAAATACTTCTAAAAATAAAAATGGCAACGGCAGGAAGTACGGACCAAGAAAACCGATGATTATAAGCAGTACCTCCCCGGCGAATATGTTGCCAAATAAACGAAATGAAAACGAGATAATTTTAACAAATTCAGAGATTAATTCAAGTAGCCCGACAAAGGTATAAATAGGATTCTTGAGATTAAAGAACTTGCCTGCATGTTTTTTAAACCCTAAAGCCATAAAACCAAACATATTTATAGAGATAGTGGCTATTAAGGCCAAGGCAACCGTAAAATTAAGATCGGCTGACGGCGCTCTTAAAAACGGAATCAGAATTGTCCTATACTCGCCGTGATGCTCAATCTCATGCTCCAAACCCAAAGAACCAGCTCCCGGTAATAACCCGAGCCAGTTTGAAAATAGAACAAAAAGAAAAATAGTGGCAATCAGCGGAAAGTATTGCTCAGATAACCTACGAGAGCCAAGCACTGCATCCATCAGCTTGAATATTTCTTCAATAAGCACCTCAAAAATACTCTGAAGTTTACCCGGTATCATTATAACCCTATCTTTAAACCACATAGCCAGAGAAACAAAAATCCCCACTACTATTAGGGATAAAAGATAAGAATTAGTAAATATAAATGAGCCGATATGAAAAAGTGGCTCAGCCTTAATTGAAATTTCAACCACCAGGTAGTGAAAGTTCCGACTGCCTCTGTGGCATTAATTGGAACTTCCGTTTAATTACCAAACCGAATATTACATTGGTCAGTATAATATATATTCCCCCAAAAAGATATTCGGAACTTCTACTACCTGGCCATCGCATCTTACTGTAACACATTTGAAAATTTAGACAAATAAATCCCCACACTCATGCATGAGTGTGGGGATAAAAAAGAGTCCCGATAGGGACTCTTACCAACTTCCGGAGGCGCCACCTCCGCCAAATCCACCTCCGCCAAATCCACCAAAGCTTGAGCCAGAATCACTTGAGCCAGAGCTTGATCTGGAAGACCAACCAGAACTATAACCAGACCCATAGCCGTAATCGGAACTACGCCTCTTAGGCTTAGGCCTTCTTGCTTCTTCTGCATTGGCTATGTCCGATTTAGCTACATTTTTAGCATTCGAGATAAGTGTCATAGCTGCAGTAGCTAGTGCAATAACTGAGAGCCAATCGACTGAAGAATTTCTTACTAATTCTTTAGCCTTTTGATAAGTATCTTTGGCTTGATCGAGATATGCTTGAGATCTTTTTGAAACATCTTTATGATCAATGTCTTTTTTAGCTCTATCAATTGCTTCCGGAATTTTATCCAATAATTTCGGACTTTCTTTTTCTGCTTTTTGAACTTCTTCGATCTTTAAGGCAATATGATCAAAGATATTGGCCAGAACTAAAACCCTAGCTAACAAATTTGCAATCTTAGGAGCAACTTCTTCGGATTTTCTCCAGCCAAGATTACTACTTAGAACGATCAATGAGCCTAACTCTTCGGAACTAGCTTTTATAAGGCCCCGAGTAGCCTTAAGAGGCTTCTCAAATTCAATCCAAATACTTTTTGGACTAATCTTTTTTAATTCTTCTAGCTTATCAACGGCTTTTGGATATTCATCTAGCGCTTCGCTAATCAAGGATTCAGATTTTTTAAGATCATCCATATTATTTAGCCGCTTATTCTTTAGAAATCTCCTCCGGCTAATAATCTTATAAGCGAGCAGGGCTATTGCACCTATGACTAACAGCACTAACAAGACCAGGCCAGCAAGTTTCAGGAAGATAGCTGTTTGCTCATTTCGCCTTTTTTGCTCCATTAAAGCTTTCTCCTGAGCAATCTTCCTTTCTTCAAAACGAGCCTGGTAAGGAGCATCACCTAAACCAGCCAGAATCGCTGTTACGCCTGCCAAGATACCTTCTGTCAGTTTTTTATTCTTTTCAATGTCATTAGTCTGCTGAACAGATTCTTTAAAGTAAGGAATGATAATATTCTGTATAATCCGACCGGCTTGAGAGTCAGTCAAATCAGGTTCTATGCCATATCCGACCTCAATTCTCATCTTGCGCTCATTTGGAGCTATAAGAAGAACAATGCCGGTATCCTTCTTCTTGTTCCCTACACCCCACCGCTGAGCGATGTTGAGAGTATATTGTTCAACCGTAAGACCCTCGAGAGAAGCGACCGTAACAACTGCTACTTCGATTGAAGTTTTATCTCTGTATTCCCTGAGTTTTGTTTCCAAATTCTGCTTAGTCTGAGAATCCAGAATATTCGCAAAATCATTTATATGACCGACAGGTTTTAAAGCTAGATTTTGACCATAAACCGAGAAACTAACCAATAGAGCGAGAAAGATACCACAAACTACCCTACTCATTCTTTACCTCCTAAAATTACATCATCAGTAAGCTCATTTACATCATTCATCTGGCGAGGGAAAAATACCATTAACTCTTTACCCACATCTTGAACCAAATGACAAATACCATTTGTATAATCTCCCATCTTAAATAGTACTGATAGCCCTCTAGCCATTTCGTTCCAATACCATTGAGGAATTTTTGAATATATTCCTAAATCTCCCAAGATCTGGAATCTTCTATCTTCAATAACAACTAACAATAATACGCCAGTCTTATCTCTTGTATTATGTAATCCCTCTCTCTCAAACTCTCTTATGGCTTGCCTATAAATATCCCTGGCTAAATCGTCATCGCATTTACCAATTACTTTCACCCTTATTTCGCCCGAAGTCTTACTCTCGGTTTCTTGAATTATTTTTTTAATCCTTTGAAGATCAGAATCTGAAAAATAATTAGAGACCCCGTGACCCGACATTACTTCTGCCTCAAATCTTTAAAATCTACCTTCGGGGCTGTTTTAGATCCTTCTTCGGCCTTGAAATAAGGCTTCTCATTGAATTGAAAAAAATTAGCCACTAAATTAGCCGGAAACTTATTTCTGGTAGTATTGTACTCTCTAGCTATTTCATTATAACGATTCCGTTCAACAGATATACGATTTTCTGTTCCTTCGACCTGAGTCATTAGGTCACGAAAAAGATCGTTCGCCTTAAGATCAGGATATTTCTCCACAACAACCATAAGCCTAGAAAGAGCACTTGAAAGTTCACCCTGTACTGCCTGAAACTGTGTGAGCATTTGGGGAGTTAGCTGGTCAACTTTAAGATTAACCTGACCAACCTTCGCCCTTGCCTCTGTCACGGCTATAAATGTATCACTCTCATGAATTGCATAGCCACGAACAGCTTCAACGAGGTTAGGAACCAAGTCAGCACGTCTTTGGTAAACGTTTTCAACATTGGCCCACTGAGAATTAACATTCTCAGTAAGAGTTGTCAGGTTATTGTATGATCCCCAGACCATAGAACCTACTGTGCAACCACCTACCCCAACCACTAAAAGAATGGCTAATCCAGTTCCAGCAATCCACTTTCCCATGTTCTGTTCTCTCCTTTTGTTAAAGAATTGAAGCTCCTTAGAGCGTCAATATAATACTATAATAATCTACGCCAGTCAATAATTACGTAATTATTTGAATCCGAATTTTTCTTCTAAACTCTTGAAGAAATAATGCCTCTCCAGTTCAGCAAATCTTATCAAATGAGGTGAGCTTTTGATCATTATCTCGTCTCCCGNCTCAAGCGGGAAGACAGATTCTCCGTCAACCACAAGAAGAGAATCAATTTTTTGACCGGTCTTTGATAATGACAAAATACCTCTCTTTTTATAATTAACTACTTTTACCGAAATTCTATTACTATATTTAACGACAACGCTCGGCGTAGGAATACTATGGTCAAGAATCTCAGTAATAATAAGGCATTTGATATCAGGCATAACAATCGGTCCATGAGCAGAAAGATTATAGGCAGTTGAACCGGTTGCCGTTGCCACCATAATTCCTGTTCCACGAATATACTGGACAGGATGGTCCTCCACTTTAGCCTCTAGCTCCATCACGCCGAGAGGATTTTTAACGACTACCTCATTAAGAGCATCACCCGAAAAAATAATCTTGCCTTTTCTTTTAACCTCGGCAACAATCATCATCCTTTCAATAATGTTATATCCTCCTTTAAAAAACTTTTCTAAAGCCTTTAAAAAGTTTTTCTCCTCCCGAACTGAGGCTAAAAATCCGACCGTTCCCAAATTAAGACCTAATATAATCGAACTTGATTTCTGATATTTTCTAGCCGCTTCAAGAATAGTTCCATCACCGCCAAGAACTATCACAACATCAGGTTTAGTTAAACTTTCTTTTAACCTTAACTTTTTGACAGATTTTTTTATTTTTTCAGACCAAAGAACAGCANGCTTATTGGAGTCNTGATAAAAGATAGAGTATGTTTTGAATTGACTTTTCATATATACTTAGTGTATAATGTACACTATGAAAACTAAGAACTCAAATCATGGCTTTGTCCGAGTCGCTACTGCCGTCCCCAAAATGAAGGTCGGCGATATTGATTATAATATAGAACAAATTTTGGATTTTGCCAAAAAGGCTGAACAAAAAGGATCTTCCGTAACCGTCTTCCCCGAACTGGCTATTACCGGCTATACATTGGGAGATTTATTCCACCAGAGACTTTTGATTAAAAAAGTTGAGGAGGCTCTCGGCCAAATAGCAAAAGAATCTAAAAATATAAAAAGTATTTTATTGGTAGGACTGCCTCTGTCTTTTGAAGGAAAGCTATTTAATACAGCCGCTATCATAAACAACGGTAAAATACTTGGGATAGTTCCTAAAACATATATCCCCAACTATAAAGAATTCTATGAAGAGAGATGGTTCGCCTCAGCTTACGATCTCAACAATAAAGAAATTGAAATTTTAGGATATAAAATACCCATCGGAACAGACCTGCTCTTTAGAGCTAAAAAACATCCCGGAGTAACCCTGGGCGTAGAGATCTGTGAAGATCTTTGGGTGCCACTTCCCCCAAGTTCATTTCAAGCGATTCAGGGAGCAACTATTATTGCTAATCTTTCGGCCTCAAATGATCTTATCGGCAAAGCCGATTACAGAAAAAACCTTGTCTCTCAGCAGTCAGCCAGAGGAGTCTGCGGATATATTTATACTTCCTGTGGAGTTCACGAGTCCACCACTGATGTAGTATTTGGCGGCCATGCTATTATTGCCGAAAATGGTTCAATACTGAAGGAATCAAAAAGATTCCAACTTGATGGCGAGTTGATCGTTTCCGAGATAGACACTGAACATCTCCTCACTGATAGAGAGAGGACATCGAGTTTTGGTGGATCAGTTGATCCCTCAGTAAAGAAAGACTTTCGTTTTATAGATTTTGAACTAGCCACTCCCCCGCTTAATAATTTAAACCGCTATATTGACCCCTCTCCATTCGTCCCATCAAATCCTTCCGAAAAAGACAAACGAGCCGAGGAAATATTTTCTATACAAACCATCGGTCTTGCTAAGCGCATCAACCAGGCAAATATTAAAAAAATCGTATTGGGCTTATCCGGCGGTCTTGATTCAACTCTTGCTATTCTGGTAGCTGTTAAAACATTTAAACTCTTAAATCTGCCACTTAAAGACATCTACGCCTACACCATGCCCGGTTTTGCTACCACCAAAAGAACTAAATCTAATGCCATAAAATTAGCCGAGGCCCTGGGAGTAACTATTGAGCAAATAGATATCACCAAGGGTGCTTCCGGCCACTTAAAAGAGATAGGCCATGACGGCAAAACACAAGACCTAACCTTCCAAAATGTTCAGGCCAGATACAGAACCCTGATACTTATGGACAAGGCTAACTTGATCAAGGGCCTAGTTCTCGGTACGGGAGATCTTTCAGAAATCGCTTTAGGTTGGAATACTTTCACTGGCGACCAGATATCACACTACAATGTAAACGCCAGCATCCCTAAAACCCTGGTTAAACATCTAGTTAAATGGGTAAGCGAGCAAGATGACTTTAAGATTGCCGGAAAAGTTCTTCAAGATATAGTCAATACGCCCATATCACCGGAATTAGTTAACCACAGCCTTTCTAAAAAAGGCGGGGCAGGAGAAAAGGGCGACAAGATAACTCAAAAGACTGAAGACCTGATCGGACCGTACGAACTTCACGACTTTTTCCTTTATCATTTCATCCGTTGGAGCTCTAAACCAGCAAAAATATTATTTCTGGCTAATAAAGTCTTCGAGGGAAAATATAAACCCGAATTCATTAAAAAGTGGCTTACCGTCTTTATAACCAGATTTTTCAAGAATCAATGGAAGCGTTCGGTCATGCCTGATGGACCCAAGGTCGGTTCAGTAGCACTATCGCCTCGAGGCGACTGGCGCATGCCATCAGATGCCGAAGCAAAGCTTTGGTTAGATGACTTAAAATAATTTTATGACGAAATTTTATCAATCAGTCACAACAGATATAGTAATCTTCACCATAGCCGATGAGCAATTAAAAGTATTGCTTATAAAGAGAGCTAATGAACCCTTTAAGAACCAATGGGCTCTGCCTGGTGGATTTTTATTTGAGAAAGAAGACCCGGACAAAGCCGCAATAAGAACTTTATGGACTAAAGCCGGAATAAAAGATGTTTATCTTGAACAACTTTATACCTTCGGTGGCTCAGGCCGAGACCCTCGAGGCAAGATAATAACTATTTCCTACTTTGCCCTATCCCCTCAAGATAAGATAAAAATAGTTGTTTCGGATAAGATCCAGACTCCGACTTTCAGATCCGTTAAAAAACTTCCGGACATAGCCTTCGACCATAATCGGATAATCACTTACGCCCTACAGCGTCTTCAATCTAAATTAGAATACACTAATGCAGTCTATTCTCTTTTGCCCCATTACTTTACTTTTAATCAGCTTCAAAGAACATACGAGATAATACTCAATAAAAAGCTAGATAAAAGAAACTTCAGAAAGAAATTCATACTTCTCGTGCTGATTAAGCAGACAAGAAAAGTATTAAAAGGTGAACGCCAGCGTCCGGCCAAACTTTATCAATTTATTTCACGCAAACCGGCAGAACTCAAAAAGTTTTTTTAAAAACTTTTGCCCAAACTCAAAAAGTTTTTCTGGCTTGACTTTGTTCTATTTTTTTGTATAATATTAAAGCTACGAAAAGCCCCTTAACAAGACGAGGAAACCGAGTGAGAATACAGACTCTAAGCATTATTGCCGGGAGCGAGGCCTGCAATGCTCGTTGCCCTTTCTGCGTTTCCAAGATGACTCCCCCGCTGGGAGTTGAGCTTAAAGAACCAGAAGTTAACTGGCGCAATTTTGATATCGCCTGCAGATTAGCCAAGCAAAGCGGCGTTACAACCGTTATGTTTACGGGTAAAGGCGAACCGACTCTTTTCCCTGAACAGATAACAAAATATCTAGACAAGATTGAAAAATATGAATTTCCTATAGTAGAGTTGCAGACTAACGGAACCAAACTTAGTGAAGACTCTGGCACAAATGACCTCAAATATTGGTATGCAAGAGGAATGACAACTATAGCAATCTCTATCGTTCATTATGATCCGGATAAAAATAGAGAGGTCTATCTCCCACATAAAAAGAAGTACACAGATCTAGCGCTATTGATTAAGAAGCTACATGATCTTCATTTTTCTGTACGTTTAACATGCATTGCCGCCAATGGCTTTATTGATAGTGCTGAAAAAGTAAAAAACCTTGTCAGTTTTGCAAAAGAAAATAGAGTTGAACAGCTTACTATCACTCCAGTAAATAAGCCTGAAACTATTTTGAACAAAGAGGCCTGGAATTGGACTAATAGTCATCATCTGACCGAAGAGCAGTTGAAAGATATCATCAGATTACTAAAAGCCGAGGCCACACCGATTATGACTCTTGCCCATGGGGCAATCGTCTATGATCTATATGGCCAGAATATTTGTCTTAACCATTGCTTAAGTGTTCAGCCTGACGCCGAAGAAATGAGAAATTTAATCTTCTTCCCCGACGGTCACCTACGCTACTACTGGCAATATCCGGGAGCAATTCTTCTCTAGTCAAAACAAAAAGAGCCATAATGGCTCTTTTAAATTTCTAGTAACACATCTCTGCTTCCAGATCAGCCAGCTCGTCCATTCTTTCAATAATAGCATTAGCCATCTCAACAGTACCTACACCTGAAGGATTTAAATCCTTTGTAACATTCTTGCCCTCAGCAATTACACACTCAACCGCCACTCTTATTCTTCGAGCAGCTTTATTCTCTCCAATATGCTCTAGCATCATGCAGGCCGATAGAATTAATGCAGTCGGGTTGGCCTTATTCTGACCGGCAATATCAGGAGCCGTTCCGTGAACTGCTTCAAAGATTGAGTACTCGTTACCAATATTGGCTCCAGGAGCAACACCCAATCCACCGGCCAAGCCCGCAAACACATCAGAATCAATGTCTCCAAAAAGATTAGTAGTGGCAATAACGTCAAAATTGGAAGGATTCATCACTACCTGCATACTGCCCGAGTCCACTAGCCTGTCTTCAAAAACTATATGCGGATATTGGACAGAAAATTCTTTAGCCACTTTCAGAAAAAGGCCGTTTGTAAGTTTAAGGATATTGGCCTTGTGGAAAACAGAGACCTTTCTTCTATGCATTTGTTCAACATAATGAAAAACAAGTTTAAAAAATCTTTCTGAACCAAGACGAGTTATTCTACCTATAACAAAGGCTTCGTCGTGAGTATCATTAGTATAGTGTTCTTCTCCGGAGTAAAGTTCCTCAATATTTTCTCGGCAGACTATCAAATCAATATTATCATGCAGGCATTTAACGCCTTTAAGTGATCTTACCGGTCTAAGATTGAGGCATAGGTCGAATACCTTACGCAATTGAACATTAACACTATTAAAGCCCTCCCCGATAGGTGTTCCGGTCGGTCCCTTTATAGCCACCTTGTTGCGGCAGATCGAATCGATTACTGCCAACGGCAAAGGATCCCCAAATTTCTCAAGTGCGACTACTCCGGCATCAACTCTTTCCCAAACAATCCTAGCACCTGAAGCATCAACAACTTTGACCATAGCTTCGGCTACTTCCGGACCAATGCCGTCACCCGGAATCAATGTGATTGTTCTAGACATAATCGCATTCACTAAGCTCATCCGACTCTCCTTTTTTAATGTACATGCTTGATCAAGGCTGGCTTATCTTAACATAAATTTGATCTTAGTCAATCATTAATTTATAAATCTTATTCACAGGAGGCCTTGACCCCGCCCCTGAAAAGGAGAAATTTATTTTTAATAGCTCGACGTATCTTTATAATTATCCACTCCTTTTTCAGGGGCGGGGTTGACTTATTTTATTGCTTTCTGATATAGTGTAAATATTACACTAAGTAAGAATATATTATGGCGAGAGGAGTTATCGTTGGAAAATTTTACCCGCCCCACAAAGGACATCATTACCTAATAAATACCGGGATTAAGAACTGTGATGAATTGACGGTTATTGTTTGTGCGAAGAAAGAACAATCAAT
>C687J35174_10011915_pt1 | contig 10670 bp, 10 predicted proteins | sample RifCSPhighO2_01_FD_35174 | JGI IMG/M metagenome (IMG submission 35174) | reverse complement strand
CGTAAATTCAAATTCTGGATTGTTAAGTATTCCCCGAATATACATCCGAGGACTCCAGCCGCGATTGCCACGAGATGGCGCGGCTTTACTTCATAATCATTATGTTGATCCATTGTTTTCACCTACGTTGACGAAGTTTTTCACTCATTATTCTCACCATCTATCGACTTTTTTCTCTCCCTAGCGTGATCATACTTATGCATAATGTATTGTACTGGAATGGCCAGCAATTTGCCCAGTAGGCTGGGCACATATCTGTCTTGAGGATCTTGCACGCACTCCCATGTTCGTTCTTCTCTCTCTATCCTTCGGTCTTCCTCTGCAGACTTCTCGGTCGACCGTGTGTACCTAGCGAGGGACTCAGCAAATCCAAGGACAACCACCGCGGCCATGCCCAGAGGGCCAGGATCGATAGCTGTTTCGTTAAGATAGTGCAGTCCTAACACGTAGAGCAGCGGATTTGCAGCATAGGAGATGTTAGCGCCAATCTTCTGAAGAGTTGTATGCTCTCCATAAAATCTATCCTGAACATCACAAGGAAGATTACTTACAATTGGCGAAGCGGCCAGATACGCCGTGCTCCTAAGCGTTTTTTCAACTACGTTGCTTATGTCTGAGCCGATTTCACTCAGCATATGCCTTGCGATTTGACGTTTTGTTTTGTGTTCCATTGTATTCAACCTCCTTTCCTGATTTGTTATACCACCAAGTAGTTGTTACTAATATTTAATAATTATGAGTATTTTTCTTAAGATTTATACATGAATATTGTCAAAAATGTTAATTTATCAAATGTTGTAAGTAAAATTTGCGATAAGAAAGACTTTCTGATACTCCACGAGCTCGACCGAAACGCGAGAGCTTCATATTCTGAAATTGGGAAGAAAACTCGATGCTCGCCCGAGGTTGCTTTTTACCGTGTAAAAAAGCTCGAGGAAGCGAAGATTATCACGCAGTATCAGCTTATGATAAATCTTGCAAAGCTCGGAATCATTCAGTTCAAGATCTATCTTAAGCTTCAGCATATCACAAGTGCTAAACTTGAAGAGATTATCAACAGTTTTAAATCAAAGCCGGAAATCAAATGGATTGTGAGTTGTTCTGGGACATGGGATCTGCTCTTAGCGCTCGAGACGCTCAGTATATCGCAAGTAGAGAGACTCACGAATGAAGTCTTAACTCAGTCTCATGGATTTGTGCATACCCATGCCGTTTCAATACTTACACGAGCGAGCGTGCTCAACAGAGGGTATCTTGCAGGAAAGAAAGACGTTGCAACAGCGCGAGAAGTCTATCATGAAGCTGAACCGGTAGCTATTGATGCTCTGGAAAGAAAGATCTTGATCGCGTTAAGTGCAAACGCGCGCTCATCCATCATGGAGCTCTCGAGAAAACTTAAAACGACACCACGAACGATTATGTATCGCATAAAGGGGCTGGTTGATAAGCAAATCATTACCGGGTATAAAATTGCGCTGAATTATGAAAAGCTGGGGGTCAAATTCTATAAGTTGAATATTAGTATCGACAATCCAAACTCGGAGGGGCATGCTTCGCTCACACGGTATCTTGCGCGGCATCCCAATGCATTGACATTCGTTACCGTCCTCGGCGGCTGGCAGCTCGAGCCAGAATTTGAGGTTTTTTCAGAGAAGGAATTTCAGGAAATCATTACAGATATGAAAGACCGGTTTTATGACATCATCAAACAGGTTGACGTGATTACGATTACGAAAGAACATAAGTTTGTGTATTTCTGAACAGAATAAAAAAATGGGGACGCCGGAATTTGAATCCGGGACAACCACGTCTTCAGCGTGCTGAGCTGCGTTTTAGCGCATGTGCTCTCCGAAGCCGAAGGCGCTTCGCCTTCTCAGGCTGAGCTACGTCCCCGTGCGTATTGAGAAAGTTATGGAGGGTTTAAAAGGGTTTTGGTTTTACTTAATCCCATGCTTCTTCTTGTAATCCAGCCAATGCTCCTTGAGATTCTGAAATGACTCAAAGTCCTTGCAGAGCAAGAACGGATTTGCGATTTTTTCTTTTCCAATCGTTGACGTCTGCTCAGCGCCAAAATCATGGCCGGGAAGAACTTCTGTGTCATCGGGAAGCTGCATTAAACGGCGAAGGCTTGCGAACTGAACGACGGATTCTGCCTTAGACGCAGTGCCTCCAATCTTCCCAACAAACAGACAGTCTCCCGTAAAAACATACTTGTCAAACAGAAAACAGACATCATGCTTACTATGGCCTGGAGTTTTTATGCAGCGTATTTTCAATGAACCTAAGGGAAGCTCCTGATTATCCTTGAGCTTTGAGTCATCGAGCAATTGTGCATGTGTTGCTCCCTGCAACTCAAAATTACCTTCCACATGATCAAAATGGAGATGCGTGTTTAAAATATATTTAATCTTCACGCCCTTCTGCTGCGCCGTTTTTATGTATATGGAAATGTCTGAGAACGGGTCTATGACGGCTGCCTCTTTGCCATCCGCAATCAGATATGAGAAGTTCCGGTCATGGCCGCCTTTGAACGTTGCAAGAAACATGCTTAAAGATCTTCCTCAGAGACTTCAATATCATCATCCTGGTCATCATCATTCTTTTTTGCAGGCGCTTCCTCGACCTCTTCTTTAGGAAGCTCCGGAAGCGGCTCCTGAGTGCCTTTTCCAATCACCTCAAGCGTGCCAAACTTTCCTGTAGAAAGCTGCTTCTCGCCCTGCCACTCACTCACATAGCCGTTCGTGATCTTGATTTTATCTCCAATGTTGACCTGGTCCACCTGGTCGTTCCACAGCGTAAGCTTAATTGAGCCGGAATCATCTTGGAGTGTGGCATTGCATACCTTTCCTTCCTTGCCAAACTTATTAAACGTTCTGGGCTCTTCTTTTGCAACGATATCTGCGGTGAGATCCACCTTACCTTGTTTTGCCTGTAGGTCTGCGATTGCCATGGACGGCAGAAATGCACGCTGGTTTATAAAAGTATCCTCAGGAAATCGGTTTTCCCAACGTGTCGAATGGGGCTCCTAGAATAGCCGCATGGAGCTTGTCCTGAAGGTCTTTAATAGAAATCCTCACCTGCTTCGTTGTGTCGCGATCTCTCACCGTAACGGTCTGATCCTTCAGCGTATCAAAATCAATCGTGACACAGAAAGGAATGCCAAGCTCGTCCGCTCTCGCGTATCTTCTTCCAATAGAGCCTGACTTATCATATGTTGAAACAAACTCCTTTCGTATTGTGTTGAACACTTCCCTTGCTTTCTCATCGAGCTTATTCACTAGGGGAAACACTCCTGTTTTCATGGGCGCCAGGCTTGGCTTGATTTTGAGCACGATGTTGCCGCGCTGCTTGTCATCATGATATCCTTCCACGAGGAGCGCCAAAAACACGCGCTCGATTCCAAACGTTGGCTCGATGACTCTTGGGACAACGTGCTGCTTGCTTTCCTCATCAAAGATGCTCAGCTTTTCCTTGCTTTCCTTCGCATGCTGCCCAAGATCATACTGGCCGCGGTTTGCGTTTCCCGCAATCTCCTTGGAACCGAAAGGATAGAGGTAATCAATATCAAATGTTGCGGAGCTGTAATGCGAGAGCTCTGTTTTCATATGNTCCCGAACTTTCAAGTGGTCAGGAGGTAATCCGAGACCATACATCCACTGTAATTGCTCAGCGAGCCAATACGCATGCCATTCGTCAAGCCTTTTTTCCTTCACCATGTTTCCAATCGTGGTTTTCTTCAATGTATCTTTGTCCTGCGCCTGCGTCTCCGCATCAAGGAGCTGCACAATGATCTTTTTATGGGCGTCATCCAGAAGACTGCATTTCAACTCCTCGGGATGGATGAAGAATTCAAACTCCGCGATATGAAACTCCCTTGACCTGAATACAAAATCCCTTGGGGCGATTTCATTGCGGAAACATCGTCCGATTTGCGCGATGCCAAACGGGAGCTTTTGCCGCGTCGTATCCACGATGAGCTTAAAATCCGTGAACATTCCCTGCGCGGTTTCTCCTCTGAGATACGCAATGGCGGAAGAATCCTCCTTTGATCCGACCTTCGTTGAAAATAAGAGGCTTACCGCCTTCAATTCCTTGAACGCGCCCTTGCAATGGAGGCATTTTAGCTTATGCTCTTCAATAATCTTATTGATTTTTGCGGCGGGCATTCCCTCGACATTCAGCTTAAGAGATTCCTGAATAAGATGATCCGCGCGTATTCTATTTCCGCATTTCGAGCACTCTAATGCCAGATCATTAAAGTTTTCAAGATGGCCAGACGCTTTCCAGACTCGTGGATGGGAGATAATACTGCCTTCCATGCCTGTCATGAATTCCTGGTCATGGACGAAATGCTTCCACCAGCTCGCCTTGATATTGTTTAACAGCTCAACACCATACGGTCCGAAGTCAAAGAACCCGGACATGCCACCATAGAGCTCGGAGCTCTGATAGACAAAGCCTTTCGCCTTGCAGAATGTTGCGAGTTCCTCAATCGTGATGGGAGTTCCCATATGCGTTCTAAGTTGATGAGCGTTTATATAGTTTATTCTTTTACCATCCATGCAGCTTCTTCCGGATCGAGATCAAGGTAATCAGCAACTCCTTTGTCTTTCTTGATCATGACTTGCACATACGGCAACGTGTCTTGGAGTGCTCTCTTGCTTGACGTATGGGTTTTTTCCGCTATTTTTGCCGCGATCGATTTCCGCTTGAGATATTTCATGTTCGCTCGCCAGTACGAGAGCAACCGCGTCGTGGGCGTATACGAAATATGGTGAGCATATTTCTGATCCTTTGCCACTGCAACGCCGATGGTCATNAACGCCTGCACNTACACTAAGAGACGCCANTNNTGNGTTTTTCGAATTCTTCCTCTAAAGACGTCTGCTTTGCTCATCGCATCATATGCTCTAGCGATATCCTTTGGATTTGTGTACTCCTTAGGAATATTCTCATCGAGCCAGAGAAAAACATCATCATAGTTTTCAAGCACGTTCTCCAGCGCAATATTAGCGACGCTGGGATCTGTTGTTTTCAGGATTTTCAAAAGCGCCCTTGGGAGTGACTCGACCTGCGCGCGATGAGCGAGGTCCTCCGGGATGCTGAGCTGTTTTTTGGCGTTCGTGTACATTTGAAGGTCATTTATTGCGGCTCGCGCGTCTCCGCCTGCGTTCCGCGCGAGAAATTTGAGATCCTCCTCTTTGCTCGTTATGTGTTCCTCCCTGCAAATCCTAGTGAGCAATTCATGCACCGTCTGCGTGTCCAACATGCTGAACTCGATGCACTCCGACTTCGATCGGAGCGTATTCAGTTTGAAATCAAACGGATTCATCACCGTCATGATGACGGGAAACGTGGTTTCCGTGATGAGATTTGCCATCGCATTAATGCCTCCACGATCGTTATTGCCGGCGATGCCCTCGATTTCATCGATAAGAATAATCTTGCTCTTGGCAAACAGGCTCATTTGCCTGATTGCGGAGCCGAGTTTCAGCTCAATCTGGTCCTTGGAGCGCGTTTCGGAAGCGTTCACCTCAACCACCTCAAGCTGCAGAGCGTTCGCAAGCGCATATACCGCCGCCGTTTTACCAGAACCGCTCGGACCGTATAACATCGCGGCATTCTTCTTGCGCTTCCCCTCAAGAAACTTTTTTAAATGCTGAATTGGCGTACCCTGACCAAGAATATCATCAGGAGACTTTGGAGCGTACTTCTGAGTCCAAGGGATTGACATCTTCTGAAGAGAATAAAGAGGTTATATTAAGATTGTGGGAAACGGGGAGAGTAACACGCCCGGTGGCAAGGCATTGTCGTTTTTCTTATCAAAGAGTAGTAAACTATATAAAGTACTCTGGACTTCCATTACGAATGGACATTAGCGCACTTGCTCATAGGTTGGTTGAAGAACGCTTAAGACACGAGACAGTAGACCCCCGTGTAGCATATGATATTATGGAAAAACTTAGTGCCAGTCCATCCTTTACAGACGTTCACTTTGGTATTGGTAATGACAAGATAGACATACGCGCAACATACACTGGAACGCGTTCTCTGTTAGGAATCCCCCCAGATGTACCAAAAGAGTTCGGGGATGCTGTTTTTGGAGAGGCAGGTCTTAGTTTTGATGTTTATCTTAGAAATGATCATTCGTGGGGAAAATTTTCAGGTGTCGTGCAAGGCTCTCACACTCACGGCACCTTGTGGGTCATTATCAATAAAGAGTAGTTGTTCTCAGCTATTAAAAGAATCCCCAAACCTTTAAAAATAAAGGTTCAATTCATGCTTCCTAATGCCAGAATCAACTATCCCGGAGAAAACATGGGACAAAGCATATGAGAAAGAGCTCTGCGAGCGCTGGCATAAGGAGCAGCCATTTGTTTTTAATAAGGAACTGAAGAAACCCGTGTATAGCATAGATACACCACCGCCATATGTGAATACGCCCGTGCATATCGGGCAGGCGACAACGTACGTTCTTATGGACATGTTCGCGCGGTACAGGCGCATGAAAGGGTATCAAGTGCTCTTTCCTTTAGGCCTTGATCGGAATGGATTGCCCATTGAGATGGCCGCGGAAAAAAAATTCAAAGTCAAATTCAATAGCATACNNCGNGAGGAATTTCTCGCAAAGTGCAGGCAAGTGCTTGAAGAGAGCAGCATGGAAAGCACGGAGAGCTTTAAACGTCTTGGGATTAGCTTTAACTCATGGAAGATAGGAAAAGGCATTGGAGAGGTGTATGAGACGGATAGTCCAGATTACAGATCATTGACCCAGGACACGTTCATTGACCTTTGGCACGCGGGACTGATCTATGAAGCGGAGCGCGTGAATAATTATTGCCCGGGATGCCAGACGACGATTGCGGACGCAGAAGTGGAGTATGTTGACGCCGCTGGGCATTTCTATGATATCCAATTCACATGCAAAGAGACGGGAGAACCGCTTATCATCGGAACAACGCGTCCTGAACTGCTCTGCGGCCTGGGCATGGTCATCTACAATCCTACGGACGAACGCTATGCTCACCTTGATGGGAAAACGGCTATATCACCATTATATAAAAAAGAAGTCCCTATTAAGGCGCATCCCGCTGCGGATATAGAGAAAGGCACAGGCCTTGTGATGATGTGCTCCTATGGAGACTTAACAGATATCCGCTTCTTCCGGGAAAACCAGCTTGAGCCCGTTATCGCGATAACAATGGAAGGGACGATGAATGCGCATGCGGGATTCCTCGAAGGATTATCCGTGAAGCAAGCGAGGAATAAAATCGTTGAAATGCTCGATGAAGAAGGACTACTGGTCAAGATTACTCCCACCGGAAGCCATCGCACGCCGATCTGCGAGCGCAGCAAAGACCCGATTGAATTCATATCGCAAAAAGAGTTCTATGTGAAACAGGTAGAGTATAAAGACACGATGGCGGATCTTGCCCAACAGATGAATTTCTTTGCGCCTGAATCACGGCAGATCATGCTTGACTGGATCAACTCCGTGAGCATTGACTGGCCCATCTCCCGCAGAAGATATTACGCGACGGAAGTTCCTCTTTGGTATTGCAAAGGCTGCGGAGCGACGATCATTCCTCCAAAAGGGAAGTACCACCAGCCGTGGAAAGATCCCGCGCCTATTACAAAGTGCCCTGAATGCGGGGGATCTGCATTTGTTGGCGACCAGAGAGTTTTTGACACATGGTTTGACAGCTCGATCTCCCCCCTGTATATTATGAAATATTCCCGGGATTCAAATTTCTTTGAAAAACACTCCCCTTGTACACTGCGGCCACAAGGGAAAGAGATCATACGCACATGGCTGTACTACACGGTGTTAAAGGATTACTTGCTCACGAACAAGCTTATCTTCAAGGACGTATGGATCAATTATCACATTGTTGATGAGAAAGGGCACAAAATGTCGAAGTCGAAAGGCAACATTATAGATCCCAAAGATGTATTGAACAAATTTGGGGCTGAACCTTTCCGGTTATGGAGCGCAGTTGAAGGCAATCTTGAAAAAACAGACTTCAGATGCTCGTCCGAAAGAATTGAAGGCGCGGGAAAAACGCTCACGAAGCTCTGGAATGTCGCGCGCTTCATCTCCATGTTTCCCCAAGCGAAGAAACCGCAAAAACTCTGCGCNTTAGACGCGTGGATCATTGGGGAGATTGAGGAGTTAGTCANGAAAGCGGATGAACATTACGAACGCTATGATTTCCACAATCCCGCAATACAATTCAAGCACTTCCTCTGGGAAACATTCGCATCGCATTATGTTGAAATGGTGAAAGGAAGAGCATACAATCAGGAGAATACGTTTTCGCAAGAAGAGCAACATTCTGCACATTACGCGCTGCACCACTGTCTTACACTCCTGTTGCAGGCCCTCTCTCCCATAATCCCGTATATCACTGCTCTTCTGTATGAGAAATTGCATGGCAAGGATGTTCACATCCAGGCATTTCCAGACGTAAAACCGGAACACGAAGCCGCGTTTACACGTGATGACATTATTGCATTGAACAGCTCAGTTTGGAAAGTCAAGAAAGACGCGGGAAAAAGCCTGAAGGATCCTGTAAAGGGATTAACGATGCCAAAAAGATTTGAGGCTGTTGCAAAAGACATACAGAACGCCCATCATATAGAGAAGATTAGTTATGGGGAAGAGATCGCTGTTGTTCTCTAAGATTATATAATTTATATAAATGAGGAAAGTTTATAAACTCCATAACGATTTGAAACGTATCAATTTGTGTGGAGGTATAGAAATGCCAAGAAGTCATCACGTTTTGAGTCCGAGGCCAGAGGAAGGTGTTCGGGGTGCCATTGCTTATCAAACTATGGCTGATTTGAATACACCGGAATCAGAGCTACCCACCGATCCCCACAGGGAATTGCTTAATCTTATACCACGCGGAAAGGCGATTGCGCCAGTTTCACTGGATAGCATGCCGCCCGAAGCTCCAAAAGACGCGATTATGCTTTTTTACAACGAAGGTATTGCCTACATTGTCGCGCCATCAGTATCCCCTCAGGATATTACCGAAGCTGCACTTTCTGTTCGGGAAAATCTCTTTCAAGTTCGTCCGGGCGTTTACTTCCTTGTAGATACTATGCAGCCACAAGCGCTTGTGTTAGACAGTCTCGAACGAGCTATGGAGGACGGGGCTACCCTGAGACGGATCCCGCTAGCCCATGTAATATTTGGGGGATATCGTGATAATCCATACAAGGGCGGGCATGAAGATGAGCATGCAGTCACGCGAGCGCTAGACCGATTATAAAGAATGAGCAGACCTATTCTTTCGCGGAACATCGCTATACAGGAAGGACTTACAGAGTCTCTTGGGCTGGATATCCCTTTACAAGAGAAGGATGTTAGCGCACTTATGATGCACTTTAGCCTTGATGAAGAGACTGCGCGGGAGGTGCGTCGTCATGGATACACAAGACCGCACATTGACACCCTCGCCTCAGAATATGGAGTGCGTCCACTCGAGATGATTGAACTTCTGCATCACTATGGGGAACCGGCGCTGCGTGCTTTGCATGCATTCGGCTATCCTGTTGAGGATTTATTTGTAAGCAGAGTTGTTCCCAACAGAAATGGCACACTGTTTATCATTCCTCCGGCGCTGCAGGGGGAACCCTTTGACGAGCTTGCACTCTGCTTTGAAGAAAACTTATTGCCCATCCGCGATGGAGAGGTCTATTTGGTTCTTGATACGATGATGCCTGATGGCGCACAGTGTTTGCTTGATCGACTTCCCTCAATGGGACATCCGGGAAAAATTGGATATTCTGGAGTACCCAGGGACATTTGTGACGATGAACATACCACTCATCTGTTTTCAAGACTGGATCGGTTTGATTAGCTGAGCTTTTTCCACTTCTGGCCGTCTTTAGTGTCCTCGACAAGAATTCCTTTTTCTTTGAGAAGGTCTCTCAGCCTGTCGGATTCCTTAAAGTCCTTGTTTTTTCTTGCAAGAACACGCTGATTAAATAGGGCTTGCGATTCAGCGTCCAATTCGCCCTGCTCTTCTTGTTTAATGTCAGCAAGCCGCAAGCCGAGGACTTCATCAAACTTATTTGCCAGTGCAAGCTTTTCTCCTGCGGAGAGTTTTTCGCCCTTCAAGACTGTCCAGAGTACAGCTAACGCCTTTGGAGTGTTCAGGTCGTCATTCACGGCATCCAAGAATTGTTGATGATAGGGGGCATTGATTTGTATCTGCTCCCCTTGTGACTGAGATTTGAGCTCCCTGACCTTCTGGATAAGATTATTGTAACCATTTACAGCCCCATCAAGATTTTCAAAGCTAAATGAGAGCTTCATCCGATAATGCGTGTTGAGACAGAAATAGCGGTATGCCAAGGGATCATAGCCTTTATCTGTGAGCGTTTTGAGCGTGATAAAATTCTCTCCTGACTTCGCCATCTTATCCTTGTCAAGAATTAAGAATTCGGAATGCAGCCAATAGTTGACCCATTGATGCTGGAACGCGCCCTCGCTTTGCGCAATCTCGTTCGTGTGATGCACGGGAATGTGGTCAATGCCGCCAGTGTGGATATCGATATGCTCACCGAGGTAATGAGAAGACATCGCGCTGCACTCGATGTGCCAGCCGGGAAATCCATCTCCCCATGGAGAATCCCAATGCATAATGTGATTCTTA
>C687J35174_10011910_pt1 | contig 10671 bp, 8 predicted proteins | sample RifCSPhighO2_01_FD_35174 | JGI IMG/M metagenome (IMG submission 35174) | reverse complement strand
AAGAAAGATTAAAGCTTTTTAAACAAATTTCGGCAAAGATATGATAAGATATTTGGGTGTCATTTAGGGATTGGAAAATACTCCCAGGTAGTAGATTTTTGAAAGGCGCCAAGCGGAGCCGTTCAAAAATTCACTACCTGGCAAATTTAAAGCGCCCTACTGGGCGCCTTCTTCCCCCGAAGAACGATCGTCTTCAGGCTTATATTCCCGACCCTTCCAGATTACCGTTTTCACAACTGGAGAGGAATCAAGATGAATAACAATGAACTGCAAGCTATATTTCAAATTGTTAAAATAGCTTGCCTCTTCAAAATTGTGATTCAGCATCTGCATAACCCGGGCAACCCTACCCATATCAACCTTGGTGGAATCCATGAGTACCGCTCGGAATTTATCTAACCATTCGTCCTGATTTCTGGGGATTTCATCGTATTCATCCAAAGGACGCCATCTCTCCCTGAATCTTTGAAGAGCATGTTTTGTAATCAGCGCCACCATTAACTTTGGCTTCAGCTTCAGCTTGGCCATTGCCCAGTCCCTCCTTGAGACTTTTAGTATTATAACATGAAATAATAAATTACGCAAACCAGGTAGTAGATTTTTGAGATGCGCCAAAGGCGCCAAGCGGAGCCGTTCAAAAATTCACTACCTAGCAAATTTATTTGGGTTATCAACAATTTTTCCTCATTGTCCTAATTTATACGAGTGATAAAATGTAATTAAAGATTCATGATTTAGGATTTATGATTCAAGAATCGTAATTCGTAAATCGTAATTCGTAAATCTTATGCGCTTTACTCACCTACACACACATTCACACTATTCACTCCTCGATGGATTATCCAAGATAGATGAGCTGGTGAATCGAGCGAAAGAGGTAGGAATGGATTCTCTGGCTCTCACCGATCATGGCGTCATGTATGGCGCCATTGAGTTTTATAAGAAAGCTTTAAGGGCAGGCATCAAACCAATCGTCGGCTGCGAAGTATACATCGCCGAAAACAGCATGCATGACAAACGTGCCGGCATTGATGATAAACGCTACCACCTAGTTCTTCTAGCAAAAAATAATGTCGGATATAAGAATCTAATAAAACTCGTCACTGCAGCCCACTTAGAGGGTTTCTACTACAAACCTAGAATAGATAAGAACCTACTCAGAAATCACTCCGAGGGACTTATCGGACTATCGGCTTGCCTCGGCGGTGAAGTTGCCCGTGCCCTTACGGCTAAAAACGAAGATAAGGCCAAGAAAATCGCCCTTGGCTACCAGGAAATCTTCGGTCCCGGCAATTTTTATATCGAAATTCAACAACATCCCAATATCCATGAACAGAATGAGGTAAATCCCCGCCTAGTAAAACTCTCAAGAGAAACCGGCATCCCGTTAGTAGCCACTCAAGACTCACATTACACCCATGCCGAAGATGCTCATGCTCACGATGTTCTCTTAGCCGTCCAAACAGGTAACAGGCTAGATGATACTGACCGTTTATCAATGAAAGATGATAATTTCTCATTCCTTAGCGGAGATGAAATGTATGATAAATTCAAATCTCTTGGAGAAGAAGTTGCGCAAGAGGCCATAAATAACACGGTTAAAATAGCCCAAAGCTGTGATTTAAAAATAGAACTTGGAAAAACAAAACTTCCCTACTTTGCTTTGCCGGAAGGTTATGCAACCAGCGAAGATTATCTAAAAAAACTAACCTACGATGGACTGGTAAAAAGATATAAAGATAGAACAGAACCGGAAATAAAAGAACGCATTGAATATGAACTGGATGTTATTACAAAAACTGGTTTCGCATCCTATTTTTTAATAGTTCAGGATTTCGTTAACTGGGCTAAATCAAAAAATATTGTTGTCGGTCCCGGACGCGGTTCAGCTGCCGGTAGTATCGTTTCTTATCTCCTTGGAATAACTAATATCGACCCATTAAAATACAATCTCCTTTTTGAAAGGTTCTTGAATCCTGAGAGAATATCTATGCCTGATATAGATTTAGATTTTGCCGATACCCGCCGTGACGAAGTATTAAAATACGTAACCGAAAAATACGGCAAGGATCATGTCGCCCAGGTTATAACTTTCGGCACTATGGCTGCCCGTGGCAGTATTCGTGACGCTGGAAGAGCTTTAGGCTTTTCATACGATTTCTGTGACAGAATAGCCAAGCTGATTCCCGATACTCCAAATAAAGGCAAAGGTGTTTTAAAAAATTGCCTTGAAACGGTAGCCGAGTTTAAAGAGGCTTACCGTTCTGATTCTGACGTCAAAAAACTTGTTGATGCCGCTTCAAAACTTGAAGGAGTAGCCCGCCACTCATCCACCCATGCCTGCGCAGTAGTAATAACTCCTGAGCCACTTACTGAATATTTACCGCTCCAACGAGGAACAAATGAAGATGATGTAATTACACAGTATGAGATGCATGGGGTCGAAGATTTGGGACTGTTAAAAATGGACTTTCTCGGTCTAGCCAACCTAACCATTATTGAAGAAACGCTCAAAGAGATAAAAAGAAACCACGGAATCGAGGTTAATATCGATGATATTTCTCTCGATGATAAAAAAACCTTCAAACTTCTCCAAGATGCGCTCACAACGGGGGTTTTTCAACTTGAAAGTTCGGGTATGAAAAGATACTTGAAAGAACTCAAGCCCAACCGGCTTGAAGACATAATAGCCATGGTCGCCTTATATCGCCCGGGGCCAATGGATCTTATTCCCGATTATATTGCGCGTAAAAAGGGCAAAGAACCTATTACCTACATTCATCCGACAATGGAAAAAACCCTCAGTAATACCTATGGGGTAATTGTCTATCAGGAACAGGTAATGGATATGGCTACTGAATTGGCCGGACTTACCAAGGGTCAGGGATATTTGCTCATCAAAGCTGTCGGTAAAAAAATCAAATCGCTTCTTGATGAACAAAAAGATAAATTTATAAATGGCTGTCTAAATAATAAAATAGGTCAGGCCACCGCGACCAAAGCCTGGGAGTTAATCGAGCCTTTCGCCCGATACGGATTTAATAAGGCCCACTCAGCTTGTTATGCAACAATTGCTTACCAGACGGCTTATTTAAAAGCAAATTATCCCGAAGAATTTATGGCTGCGTTTATGAACAGTGAAACCGGCGATATCGAAAGAGTTTCCTTCCTTATTGAAGAATGTAAACAAATGGGAATTGAGGTCTTATCCCCGGACATAAACGAAAGTTTTGAAAAGTTTGCCGTCATAAAAATAAATGAAAAACCGGGAATAAGATTCGGACTTACCGGCGTTAAAAATGTAGGAGAAAATGTCGTCAAAGCGCTTATTCAGGAAAGGCAAAATGGACAATTTAAAACTATTGATAGTTTTGTTTCCAGAATCGGACACAAAGATCTGAATAAAAAATCCCTTGAATCACTCGTAAAGTGCGGTGCTGCCGACTCATTGGGTGAGAGAAATGCCTTATTGGCCAATCTGGAAAATCTTCTGTCTTATGCCAGGGAAAAGCAAAAACATTCATCTATGGGACAAGTAAGCCTATTTGGCGACACAGTCGAAGCCAATCTACCGCCGTTACGATTAGTTAACGCTGAACCGGCCAAAAGCTGGGAGAAATTGATGTGGGAAAAAGAACTTCTGGGATTATATGTCTCCAACCACCCTCTAAACAGCTACCAAACTCAATTAAAGTTAGAAAAAGTCATCCCAATTAAAAGCCTGACGATTAATACTACGGGTAAATTTAAGATAGCCGGAGTCGTTACTAAGATTCATAAGATTGTCACCAAAAACGGCCGACCGATGATATTCTCCAATCTTGAGGATTTAACATCAAAGATAGAACTGGTTGTATTTCCCAATGTTTTAGAAAAAAATCCCGAAGCATGGAAAGAAAATAATGTTGTTATTGCCAGAGGTTCAATAAATGACCGCGACGGCACTCTCAAGTTCCTCTGCGACGAAGTAACTCCGCTGATAGCGGGGGCTTAAACGGCTCAACGCGTTGAGCCGTTTAATTTTAGTAATCAAAATCCGCCCAAAGGCGGATGAATTTATTTTAATACTCATTTTAATCCCAACAATCAGGATTAAAATTATGAGCCCTCATGTATTTAAAGGCTAATTCTATAGCCTTATCTCCCTTAGATGCAATCTTTTTATATGCATGCCAATAAGCTACGCTGTCAAACGCATCACTATTATAATATTCACTTAAACTAAACACAAGCCGCCACCAGCCAAAGATAGGAATTACGCTAGAACAGACTATTATAAATTTTGCTCTGCGTTCTATTTTGTCAAAGATATCCCTAGTTAATATCATTAACTCATCACATTCTAAAGAACACAATTCTTCCGCGCCTAGACCTAAATCCCGATAAGACACTCGGATCAGGGCATACAGTAATTTTCTGGCATAGCGTTCGATCAGTATTCTTTCTGTAGACAAATAACCATCCTTTTTTAACTGACTCAGTTTTATAGCCAATTTCTCTCTAGGACCATCTCCAATTAAATCAGTACTGGGAACGACTGCCAAGGCTTCGTTCATTATGATTTCCTCTTTTTTAAAGAAGCTTCATATCTAGGGCATATCTTAAAGCTAATAACTATATGTGTCAAGTCTTTTGGTTTCTGTGATTTTTTGCTATATTTCTTATCATGATCAACAATGACCTCGCAAAACTTCGTCACTCGCTCGCCCACTTACTCGGTGCAACTGTTTTGGAAATGTATCCCGGTTCAAAACTGGCTATTGGTCCGTCAATTGATGATGGCTTTTACTATGATATAGAAGTTGCAGGCAAAATTTCGGATGAGGATCTGCCAAGAATTGAAACTGAGATGCGTAAGCTATTAAAAACCTGGGATAAATTTGAAAAGATAGAAGAAACCGAGAAATCAGCCAAGGCGCAGTATGTGGGGAATCCCTACAAAATTGAGCTAATTGAAGAATTGGCCGGCAAGAAAGAAGAGATTACCTCCTACAAGTCCGGGCGATTTGTAGATCTATGCAGAGGCGGACATATTGATAATGCCAAGGATATTAAACCTGACAGCTTTAAATTATCCCGCGTAGCCGGAGCCTATTGGCGCGGAAACGAAAAAAATATCCAGCTGACCCGCATATACGGTTATGCTTTTGAAACTAAAAAAGAATTGGATGAATATATTGCCGGACTGGAAGAAGCTAAGAAAAGAGACCACAAAAAACTCGGCCCAGAACTGGATCTATTCACATTTTCTGAACTTGTCGGGCCGGGACTCCCCTTGTGGACGCCGAAAGGAACATTATTAAGAAACCTCCTCGATGATTATGTCTGGGAACTTCGAAAACAATATGGCTATGTACAAGTAGACATCCCCCATATCACTAAAAAGGATTTGTATGAAAAAAGCGGACATTGGGATAAATTCAAAGATGAGCTTTTTAAGATAACTACCCGCGAAGGACATATTTTTGCCATGAAACCGATGAACTGCCCTCACCACACTCAAATTTATGCCAGAAAACCCCATAGTTATCGCGAACTTCCCCAAAGATATGCAAACACGACCAAAGATTATCGAGATGAACAGACAGGTGAGTTATCGGGCTTATCCCGCGTTCGAGCATTTACTCAAGACGATGCTCATGTCTTTTGTCGTATGGATCAGGTAAAAGAAGAGTTTCTAAAAATATGGGATATTATCCATAAATTTTACAGTTCCTTCGGATTTGAACTTCAGGTCAGACTCTCGCGACACGACCCGGAACATATGGAAAAATATCTAGGCGAAGAAAAAAACTGGAAATTATCCGAAAAAATACTGAGTGAAATAATTAAAGAAAAGAAAGTAACAGCAATAGATGGGGTAGGTGAAGCGGCATTTTACGGGCCCAAACTTGATTTTATGGCAAAAGATTCAATCGGGCGCGAGTGGCAAGTCGCTACAATTCAATTGGATATGAACATGCCTGAACGTTTTGACCTGTCGTGTATTAACGAAAAGGGTGAAAAAGAAAGGATAGTAATGATACATGCCGCCATCATGGGTTCAATAGAAAGATTCCTATCTATTGCCATTGAACACTACGCCGGGGCGTTTCCAGTCTGGCTATCCCCCGTTCAGGTAATGATACTCCCCATAACCGACAAACATAATAAATGGGCGGAGCAAGTCAGCCAAGAACTGAAAGCTAACAACATAAGAGTTGAGCTGAGCTTAGAAAGTGAAACTCTGGGTAAAAAAATACGAGGAGCTGAAAAACAAAAAATCCCCTATTTGCTTGTTATAGGCGATAAAGAAGTCGAGGCCGAAGCAATCGCAGTTCGAAAGCGAGGTGGAAACGACCTCGGTCAAATTAAACTGGCTGAATTTATAAAAAATATTTCAGAAGAAATAGAAACAAAAAAGCCCTAGTTTTCTAGGGCTTTATATTAGTGCTGGAATTAGCAGCAAACGGAAGAGCTGTAAGAATTAAGATAATAGCAATCCAACCATTTCTATTAGGAGTCTCGCCGGATAATAATCTTATAAATAATACCGATGCCAAAACAGATGTTGCATGATTAACCATAAGCGCTGAAGACAATCCTCCAAATCTGTCAACTGAAATTTTAAACATAATTGCGGTCAAAAATATCGCCGGAAAATAGCAAATCAACATATTAAACAGATAAGCTCCGGCTACAAAATTATGAAATTTCTCAAAAATATGGCTCGTATATGGTACGGTATAAATTCCTGATTTAATCTTAGAAAATAAGAACTGAAAATTAACAAAGGAATACCAGATACTAGTGAGTACGGCAAAAAAGTAAATCGGCAGAATTTTTAAAAGATCGGTCACTTGCTACCTCCTGCATAAACCCAGAGTTTCCATATTATACATTAGATATTGACTATTTACAATTATTCAAATTAAAACCACCATATCGGCGGTTTTACTTAAAAATCTTCTTTATCTTAAAGATAAAAGTTGCAATTAGGATTGGCGTGAAAATCCACCCCATAACACTGTAGCCGGCAGCAAAAATACCAAGTTTAATAGTATTACCCAGCATAAGCATTATTAATCCCCGATACCATCTCGTAGTCCTAAATATTATTATCCCCAATATCCAGGCTCCGAAGCAAATCCCGAAAAGAAGCATGTCAAAATAACCTATCTTAATATTTTTAATCTTATCCAGATATTCTTGATTTTCGGGATCCAATCTATCGGCAACAATCTTTAGGGTTTTTCTAAAAAGATTATCAAAACCCTTAGTTTTTATATTGTTGTAAAAATATCTAAAACCGGGATTCTCCTTAATGAAGATTCCTATTTTACCAATCAGCCAAATCCAAAAAATCATCTCAATATTTCCCAAAGTTGCACCGGCATAAAAAAGACTCCAGCCCCTTATGTTATAGACCGAAGATAAAATATTCATAATCACCATCTCTACATTGAAGGACAACATTACCAGACCCAGAATAACCGGCCAAGCCTTCCACCAATTTATCAGCTTTTCACGAGAGCTAAGGATAACCGGACCGTCTCTTGCATTTTCGGCCAATCTAACTACCTTTTAAAAGAACCTCGGACTTCTTGCATAGTAACTTTCGTTACGAAAATTGCAAATTTTGAGATAGAAGTTATTGAAATTTTTGAAGAATAGTTGGACACTATTCAGATAAAATTTCAATAATCTTATAGCCAAAATTTGGAATTTGCAGTAGAAAAGTTATTGTGCAAGAAGTCCGATAATGTGGTATATAATAACAAAAATGGATAGAAAAGAAAAGGTAATAATCATTGTGGGTCCGACGGCTTCCGGTAAGTCTGATTTGGGTATTAAAATAGCTAGGAAAATTTCCGCCAAAGGCGGACCAGCCTCTGGCTGGCAAGGTGCAGAAATTATATCTGCAGACTCAAGACAGGTTTATCGAGGAATGGATATCGGAACAGGAAAAGTACCTCGAGATAGAATTAAGATTCACGATTTAAGATTTAAGAATGGGGATTCTGATTCCAGATTCATAAATCGTAAATCCTATATCTCAAATGGTGTCATACACCATTTGATCGATGTGGCTAATCCCAAAAAAGTATTCACTGCTTCCGATTTTAAGAGATTGGGAGAAAAATCAATAAGAGAAATTACGGCTAAAGGAAAAATCTCTATTATTGTCGGCGGAACGGGGTTTTATATTGATATTCTGCTGAATCGCATGCAAGTTGCCGAAGTACCACCTAATCCTAAATTACGCGCGCGGTTCAATAAGCTCACCGCGGAGCATCTTTATAAAATGCTCCAAAAACTCGACCCAAAAAAAGCCGAAATTATTGATAGACACAATAAGCATCGTATTATTAGGACTCTGGAAATAGTATTGACCACAAAAAAATCTTCCTTCAATACTAAATACTCGCCCCTTAATACTAAATACGAAGTATTGTGGTTCGGTATCAACCCCGGCAAAGAAATGCTCGCTAAACGCATAAAAACACGCCTAGACAAGCGTTTGTGTCACGGAATGATAGAAGAGGTGGCTAAACTGCATAATCCGCCAACCGGCGGAGGTGTGAGCTGGAAACAACTTAATAGTTTTGGGCTAGAATATAGATGGGTCAGCAGATGGTTAATGGAAAATGCAAAAATCTCCGCCAGAGGCGGATCCGCCTTCGGCGGAAAAAATGACAATGAAAAAATTGAAAAATTTAAGAATTCTGAATTTTACAATAGACTCCTAACCGAGATAATTAAATACTCAAAACGCCAGATGACCTGGTTTAAGAAAAATAAAGAAATACACTGGATTAAGGATAATAAAAAGACGATAAAACTAATCAAAAAGTTTATTGAAATCTAATGACCTAATAGCCAAAGAATAATCGCTTTCTCTATGTGAAGGCGGTTTTGAGCTTGTTGAAAAATAATTGAATTTTTGTGATCTACTGCGTCCCGGGTTATTTCATAGTCGATATGACAAGGCATACAGTGCATAATCTTAGCCTTGGGAGCATACGTATTAACAAGTTTAGCGTTTAGCTGATACGGGGCAAAAACTTTTTTTCTCCTTTCAAATTCATCTTTAAATTCAGGCCTGACTTTTCCTCCGTCAAAAAATTCCATATTAAGCCAAGTGTCTGTGTGAATAAAGCCGGCGCCCCTAACCGCTTTTTTTACGTCGAGTATTCTCGATACCTTGCCTTTATCAGCCTGTTTATTTAATTCTTTATCAACACTCGTCGAATCAATTTCCGGAGCAGAAATAATAAATTCGATGCCAAGCTTAGAGCAGGCCAACATCAGAGTATTTGAAACATTATTCTCTATGCCCAGCCAAACAACCTTTCCAATTTTTTTAATACTTCCAGCAGACTCTATCATAGTCAGAATATCACCCAACGCCTGCGCTGGATGATATTTTTCACTACAAGCATCAATAACAGGAATAATACTAAGTGCAGCGGCTTTTTGTACATCGACAGCCTTGAGTGCTCGAAACATTAATACATCACCAAATTGCATTATAGCCCTTATCTCATCTTCAAAATGGGCCATCGAAAGCTGGGATGTTCTGGAATCAAGATAAATGGCGTGACCTCCAAGTTGCGTCATCGCCGATTCAAAAGAAAGGCGGGTTCGTGTCGATGTCTTTTGAAAAAGCATAATCAAGGTTTTATTAAAAAGAGTTTCATTCTTTTTGCCTCCTCGATACTCTTTTTTAAGTTTTATCGCCAAATTTATTATATTCAATAAATCCCCGGCTGATTGTTCCTTAAGAGATATTAAATGTTTCATATTATTTGAAAAATATTTTGGTTCCGCCATTTCCTCCGATAGCGGAATCTAAACTTTCAAAATTAGTTATAATCACATATCGTTTCGAATTTTTACCTATAAAATCAAGGACTGATTCTATTTTCGGACCCATACTGCCTAAAGCAAATTGGCCGTCTTTTAAATACTGTTCCGCTTCAGCAACGGTCATTAAGCTAACCCATCGTTGATCCTTCCTGCCATAATTCAACGCCACCCCGGAAACATCTGTTAAGATTATCATGCAGTCGGCATTTAACTCGTTTGCCAACAAAGCGCTTGCCCTGTCTTTATCAATCACCGCATCAATGCCTTGATAGACACTCCCCTTTATCACCACAGGAATCCCGCCTCCTCCACCGGTAATTACAATCACGCCTTTTTCGTACAAATCCTTTATAGTCCCAATTTCCAGAAAATATTTCGGTTTTGGTGATGGAACTACCCTGCGATAACCCCTGCCGGAATCCTCTTTATAAATAAAACCGATGTCTCTTGTCATTTTTAAAGCCTTTTCTTTCGTATAAAAATTACCTATCGGTTTATCGGGGTTTTTAAACGCCGAATCATCAGCGTCAACAAGCACCGTAGATACAGTTGCCAAAACTTCTCTTTCGATTTTATCACTAGAAAATAAATTTTTTATAGCGAGCTGGATAAAATGACCTAACTGACCCTGTGTCATTGCATCGCATACGAAGAGAGGTATTGCACCAGAATTAAGACTGTCATTCTGTGCCAATATTTTACCAACTTGAGGTCCGTTGCCGTGAGTTATAGCCACTTTATTGTGCAGATCCGCTACAATTTTTCGGATTGATTTTATCGCCTCCGAAACATTTAAGATACATTCTTCATGAGTGCCCTCCT
>C687J35174_10011893_pt1 | contig 10681 bp, 7 predicted proteins | sample RifCSPhighO2_01_FD_35174 | JGI IMG/M metagenome (IMG submission 35174) | reverse complement strand
GGGTGGCGGCGCTTTCCCGTCACTCTGAGACGGAGCTCGTCTCAGAGTGACGGGGATTGGAGGCGCCGGAGGTGCGGGTTTCGGAGACACGCCTTTCATCACCTCATCAATAATTTTCAGAGCTCGATCCGCATCCGCCGCAGGCATTCCCAGTCCCCCTTTTTCCGGAGTCCTCACGAGCTCCTCGCGCGTCTCAATCGCGTCACGCACGTCGTTGATCCGCGCGAGCACTGATTCTCGAAACCGCTTCTGGAGATCTGGAGGAAAAGATGGTGTGGCTCGACGAACTACCTCATCGGCCAGAGCATCTGGTGAAACGATTTTAGCCACCGACGCCGCGCCAAAAGTGACACGCTTAATCTGCCCTGTACCCGCTTCGCGGACTGGTATCTCGAAATCAAGATCAAGCTGTGTATCTGCCATATTTCGGCTTTACAAAGCCAAATTCTGCCTTTATACTCTTGACAAAACCGCTTCTTTATGTTATAGTTTCCCGTTAACTTGAGGAGGAAAGCCGGCGTATTTCTGCGTCCTCCCAGGCCCAGAAACACGCCGGTTTTCGTTTCATCTGCCTATGCCTGCCGATGGTCGGCGAGTGAGGTGGTGGAACAAGTCGGCCAAAAGTTTCGGAGGTGTCGAATGAACTGTCAGACTTGTGGTTCTGCCGGCGCATGGCTGAATACATATTCACACAAGTGGATGTGCACGCCGTGCGTTCAGAGGATCCACATGGCGGGAACCTGCCCCTCCTGCGGTGGATACATGATGCAGGTGGATCTCCCGAGGAGCATCCTCCTCGCCTCCCGCCTCGAGTGCCCCGCCTGCTATCGCTCGCCCTTCTCCAAGGACGGCTGGCGGAAGGACTCCGAGTCCCCGCTCGTTAACACCCTGAACAAGGGTGTGGACGTGGTGACCGGGACCATCACCTGGGGAATCATCCTCCTAGTACTCGGTGGCGCGGCGCTTCTCTTCCTCACCTTCTCGGCTGGCGTCTACGCGGTGGACTGGCAGTTCTCCCGCTGGATCGAGTCCCGGTCAGGACTCTGGGGCAATCTGTATTTCTGGGGCCCAAAGCTCATCGCCCCGCTCTTTCTCTTCATCCCCTACCTCCTCTTCACCAAGCGGTCGTGAGATCGCTTCCCGCCTTCGAAGCCGCGCGTCATCCGACGTGCGGTTCTTCATTTTCCAGCCGTCCAACGAAACTCGCCGCTGCTTTCGTCATAAAAGGCAATGTCCAAAAGCCGATCATCGCCTTTCTTTCGCAGAATGTTGGCAATTTGCAGTGCCTGACGCGCCGCCTCGTTTTCATCCATGGTCAGTAGCTCACCGAAAACAAATCGGACGAACGACTTGATATGTTCCGGCGCGTTCGGGAAGACCTTCAGACTCTCGGCGTCCTGTGTCCGACCGCCTTTTTCGTAGTAGTTGTTCAGGAGATCCTGCAGTTTTTTGTCGCCCAGAATTTCAAACAGATTTCCAGAACGTGCTAACGCCCGCAGTGTGGCCACAACTTGATCCCGGTTGGGCTTCCCTCCGGCAGGCGGTACAACAGCTTTCGTCACGGCCATTCGGAGCGCGGCCGGATCCTTTCCCGCTGTCTCAAGAAGCGAGGCGATGAGCGGCTCAATGGATTTTGCCACGTCAGGAGGATCAGCAAATCGGGTTTTGATTTTTTCACGCTTTGATTCTTCAGTTTCTGGCGGTCTGATCTGCTTCAACAACGCGACTAAAGATTCGTCAAAATCCTCAACTGTGCCGCCATGCACGTACTCGACAAGCTCTCCGTTCACATCCACTAACCGATCCGCCTCAAAACCCGCCGCCGTGGCAGATGAAGTATTGAGACGCGATACAACATCAAATAGTTTCTTTAAAAATTCCTTAACTTCCGAAGTCTGGGAGCCAAATGCCTTGCTCTCCGTGTAAAACCTGGCAAGAAGCAAGGCATCCGTGAAATCCTTACCCATAAACGTCTGAAACTCGCGCACCCAGTTCCCGACTGTCCCCTTTTGTGCTGTACGTATAACGGTTGTAGTGAAGTCGTCGGTAATCCGTTCTTGATTCTGGATGAGTGCATCTTTAATTTTCGCTTTGAATGGATCGCGCTCTGGCAAACTCAAAGCCAGGAGACGCTGCCGAAACCTTTCGTTTAGTTCATAATCCGGCATCTCCAAGAGAACCTCTACGTGCTGGCGGAACATCTCAATCACGTCCTTATCATCCGCAAGAAGCGGAAGAGCTACCCATTGCGCCTTCCGATATAGCTTCTCATATTTAGTTGCCCATTCCGGTTCCTCGGCTTCAAAACCTGGATTGTCCTTCTTAAACAATTCATAAAAAAGACAAAAAGAATCGGCCTCATTTTGTTCATTGTAAGTCAATGCCCGATCGAACGATTCGCTAAAACGATCGTACCATTCCTGAGTATTGATTGGCGGATTGAACGTGCCCATATCAAGAAACTCACTTTGTGGCTTTAGCTGCCAATATCTGATCGCTTAATTTAGCTGGCATGGCTGCTAATCTGTTTTCAACCAAGTCCAACGCATCTACTAGTCTTTTGAACTCCTGAGGATTTTTTGCTTTTATGAGCGTTCCTACTCTATCGATAATCTGTTTCTTATTCTCTGCAAAAACAGCAAGTTGCGCAGCACTTACTCCTTTCGGGTTCATGAGAGTTTTGATAACACCAACCGGATCACGAGCCATGGCCGCAATGTCGCTGTCTGCCATATGAGATCGACCCTGCTTATCTTTCCAGCCAAAAACCACGCCATCCCGCATTTTTCCCGCACTCTTACTCTTCAGTTGGGCAACTTCTCTTTCCAAATTATCTGCCCAGCGCATGATTCCGCCCGCAGCCATCTTAGACGTGCCTACATACTTCGGATCCTTGCTCTTGGCAACCGAGGAAACCTCCGAAGCTATAGCCAACATCTGCTGTTCTGACATCTTGAATGCTTTCTTTTGTGCTTCGAGGTAACCTTTCAACCCATCGGCGTTTGCATTGAATCCTTCAGCTTCAAGATGGCCATCCAAATCATCCCCAGCAGCTTTGCGCATTACCCGCGCAAAATCTTCTTGGCTTCCATCAAGTCTTGCTCGGTCGGCTAGACCTTTAGTTTCTGCACCACTATAAGCGTGCTTTCCAAATTCTTCAGGCAATCCTTTGGGACCGGCTCGAAGCGCCTGCTCGGTGTAAAATTCTTCTTTTTTCTTGAATTGGCCAATTTTTTGATCTTCAACGGTTTCTCGCGCTTCGAATGTGTTAAAGTCCCCGGCAGCATCCTTCCGTCCCAAAGCGTTACCGGTACTCTTCGCGGAAACGGCCAACATCTCGGCCAGCTGGTCTCTGGACATCTGCTTTCCGGAACCGACGTAATTGGCCATTTGTTCGAGCCGATTGGCGTCATCGTTCAACTGGGTCCGTTCCGCCGCGGACTTTGTTGGATCCAATGCCTGTGTCCTGATATCGACGACGTCTGCCCTAACGCCGCCCATGATACTCTTGACGTCGGCCGATCTGCCGAGCTGGATATTATCAATTTCGCCCTCCGATCTTGTGGTGGCGCCTTTATAACGCTCGGCTTCGTCCGAGTAGAATTTTCTGCTTTGGGGAGCGAACTTACTTGAAAATTGCGAAAGAATGGCCGAAGCCGGCGCCATAGCTATGCCCGCAACCCCGCCGATGCCGTAATTTTTGTAAAATTTCTCTGGATCTCCAGCGAGCTGGGAAATGCGTCCTAAAACTCCACCCTTCTCCGCCCGGGCTGCGGTTTTAGCCAAACCAGCTTTGTATCGCGACGCCTGTCGCGCTTCGAGCCCCTTGGCCGCGCCGCGGAAGTAGGCCGGGACGTTCAAACTGATGCCGGTGCGCGCGGCAATGCGGGAATCGATATCCTTAGCGGCAAAGGCGGCTGCTTTCAGCGGCGCTTTGGCGATTTTGGTGCCTTTGTCTTTGATGTAGTTTGCGGCCGAGCCCATCATGGAGCCGCCCAAAACCGAGAACTGCTGGGAGAGCATCATGCCGCCCATGAGCATGGCGATGCCGATCACGTAAGAGAGCGTGTTTTGCGGCTCGCCAGCCGCGGTGATGAATTGATTGACTCGCGCCCCTTCGCCGCCGCCCGATGGCACCTTAGACTCGGGAAAACCTTCACCGGCGATATTCCCCGTGCCGGCCACAGCAAATGATAACCACAGGAAGAAGGCCATGAATGGCCCGATGGTCAGGTAGTTGCCAAACTCCTTCCACCAGGTTCCGTAGGCCTCGGCCAGCCGGCCCCGAGGAAAGGTGGAAGCGAAAAAAGCCAGCGGCGACATGATGACCAATAGCCAGAGCATGACGATCCGGAAAACCAGAATGATCATCATGATGATGACTACCGCGAGCGCGATCCCCATCATCACTATCCCCAGAAAGAAACCGCCGACTTGATCCCAGGTTGTAAGATTNCTCGCGGCTGAGGCCCCCGTTTCTGTANCGTTGAGTTGGGTGTAGGTGTTGATTTTAAGCATGGACACGATATTGGCCCCAGCGACAGCCGCAAAGCCATTCACAAAGGTCATCATGATCACCTGGGAGAAGTCGATGAAAATTCCGGCGATGACTTTGGAAAAGTTGATGAGCACGGCCATGATCAGCAGCCGCGGGAGCATCCGCCGGTAAGAAAACTCCTCCACTCCCAAGATGGTCCCGAAAGCCACCACCAGCATGACCAGCACAAAAAACATGTTGGTCAGGTCGCGGACAATGGCCCAGCCGAGGTTGACCGCCCTGGCCTCGCCGAACCCGGTATACTGGGCGATACTGATGAACAGGTTGACGACTAGGAGGAGCAGGGATCCGACCAGATAGATGAGCCCTTGGAGGATCACCCCGATGATTCTCATGATAACNTCGGTAAAACTGGCGCTACCCGTTAAAAAATCCCAAAAGGCACCAGCATGCACCGGATGGATTGCCAAAAAAACGCCCAGAAAAACAACAAAAAACGTGGCGACGAGGACGCCGCTTTGANATCGCTTCCGCAGGAGTGCGGGNAGTCNCATAANCTTCCTTATTATAGCACCAGTCTTAAAAAGACGTTAGACGCAAGACGATAGACGGTGGAAGGGAGAGTTTGATATAAAGTAGAGGTATGCTCGAAAAAGACCTTCAATCGCTGGGATTAACCGAAAAAGAAGCAAGGGTCTACCTTGCGGCCTTGGAATTGGGCCAGGCGCCAGTTCAGAAAATCGCCGCCGCCGCCCGGCTTCCGCGGCCAACCTGCTACATCCAGATCGCGACACTCACTGAGCGCGGCTTGATGAGTTCGGTCGAACAAGGCAAAAAACGTCTCTTTTCCGCCGAACCGCCGGAGGCGCTACTCACTCTCTTCCGTAAAGAAACGGAAGAAGTGAAAGCAAAAGAAACCGCACTTTCACACATACTCCCCGAACTCAAATCCCTGATGCCAGGGGGGGATATTCCAAAAGTGCGGCTCTACGAAGGCCTTGAGGGTTTGGAGGCAATGCGACGAGAACTTTTAAAGATGAAAAATATTGAGTGGTGTGGAATTGCGGGGTTGGATGCCTATTTTAAAGCCGTTCCCGTCGAATCACGAACCTTGCAGCTCAAACGCATTGCCGCTCGAAATCTCCGATGCAAAACAATAATTATCGCGAAAACACCGAACCAAACCCCGCTCATTCCAGAGCTTCGTTATCTTTACGAGCGATATTTCATTCCAAGCTCAAAATACGAAATGCCCGGGGAAATCACAATTTTTGGAAACACAGTTTCTATTCTTACCTTCACCAAACGTCCGATCGGAATACTCATCGAAAATGCCGAGGTGGCAACCTCGATGCGCACATTATTTAAAATCGCTTTTGAACGAGCAAAGATGTATAAACGATTAGACAGAGATTAAAAAAGTGGTCGGTGTTCGTCTTTCCGACAAAAACCGACCTGTCGAGTCCTCGGCATCCGAGAATCAAACCGAGGTTGCGGAGGAATGAGTCCGACGCCCTATTGAGTCTTGCGACATCTTGAGCGCGGAGCACCTCTCTGTCCATTCGAGAACCTTTCTTTGGTTTCTACGTTTGGACCCGTGCGATGAACCGCTAGATGACGTGTCAGTGTTCGGTCCTGATCTCACGTCCAGTAGACACCTCATGCGGCCGATGTCTTTATAGCGTAGCTCCTGGGATTGACGGCGGCTTCCGAGGAGTCATCGTACGGTCATCGGACGTATGTGAAGGGCATTTGCTGTTGTTTTACCTCCTTTGTTCCAGCCAGAACCATTCTGTTGTCCCTCCCTTTGTGTTGAAACGCGATGACCGTCGTCAACGTCATTCTAACCTAGCCGAGACCCACGACTAGATCTCCTAGAGCGCATCGGTGCAGTCAGAAGCAATGACGATTCCAATGCATGTCTTCCTCCTTGAATGGGAAAGAGCTGGCGGGCGTCTAAAAATCAAACGCCGCAGGCACCAGCGCCTGCGGCTTTTTTGACTTCTCGACGAGTTGTGGAACGGTGTGTCATACGTTTGGCCGTCGTTACGTGGGCACACTGCCTTCAACTGACTTAATCGTATCAACCATAGCGCGATTGTCAATGTCCCAGTGACAGCAAAAAATGTCAGTAACAACTTTACAACACACGAGCAAGATTCGACTGAAAAATTTTTTCAAGCACCAAAAATTGTATCCAACCACTTTACAAAATCTCAAAATCTTATCCACACCCATCTTTTCAATAAACTAACCCCCCACCACCCACTTATCCACACCCCACCCTCCCCATTCGCTCATTCGTACGATAGAGACCATGAAAAAGAAGGGGTCGATTTTCTAAATAATCTCTGAAATGACTTTCTGAAGCAGTGGATGAGACTCATTTACACGACAAAATACCTCGCGAGAAATTTGAAACTGTTCGACTAAATCAGTATGCGCGAGTTTTTGAACATGTTTTGACGTACTTCGAACCGAAAGTTTAAGACGCCGAGCAATCTCAGAGACGGATAGCGGACCACCTCGATTCAATTCCTTGATGATTGTGAGTCTCCGCTGGTTTGCCAGCGCTTTCAATTCACGAGTAACGATTATTTGTTGCATACTGTCTTTATCATTCGCTCATTCGTGCGAATGAGGTAAAGGAATGAAGAAAAAAGAGAGCGGATGGTTTCTGCGCGTATCGCAGAAAGTCCGCTCAACGTCTCTCCTCTCGGTTACGACACGGTTACGAAGAAGTTGCAGCCGACGCCCATCCGAGGATCATGTCCGTAGGTTACCTCGACTTGGACGCCGTCCACCCAGACCTCGGGCACCGCGTTGTTCCGGAGCCAGATCGTCCCCAGCGGCCACTCGTTGCACTCCCAGGCCGTGCCGTCCAGGTATTCACCCTGGAGGCGATACTCCCCTTCCGGCACGTTGTTCCAGGTGATGTCGATGCAGCCATCGGCAAGCTGATACCCATACCAGTCGCCTCGGTCAGGCATGTCGGTGGTCAGGAGTCCATTTTCATCGGGACAGAAACGAACCCTGACCGTGTGACCTTGGGGTTGGCAAACGCCCCCCTCATCGATCTGCCCATCGCAGTCGTTGTCCGCGCCGTCGCAGACCTCGACCGGAACCGGTCCACACCACCCACAGGCATTCAGAACCCCGTCGTCCACGATCCCGTCGCAATCATCGTCGATCCCGTTGCAGGATTCGATTGGAACCGCGCCGCATCCGCCGCAGGCGTTCAAGACGCCGTTGTCGACCACTCCGTCGCAATCGTTGTCCACGCCATCGCAGACTTCGGCTGGAACTGCACCGCACCGGCCGCAGGCGTTCAGTACTCCGTTGTCCACCACGCCGTTGCAGTCATTGTCCAGGCCGTCGCACACTTCCGGAAACGCCTGACACTGCTGCCCGCAGATCCCTCCTTCGTCCACCACTCCATCGCAGTCATCATCGACGGAATTGCAGATCTCGGCGCTCGGGAGAGGAGCGTTGCACTCCTCCCAGTTTCCGGTCACACACCGCTGTGTTCCAATCCCACATCGCGACTCGCAGGAAATGGAGTAGTTGTCCACCACTCCGTCGTAGTCGTTGTCCTGATTGTCGCAGGATTCAGGAAATGCCCGAGACCGGCACGAACCCTGATGGCATTCCTCATTCACTGCGCACCGGTTGCGACACTCTCCGCAGTTGTCAGGATCGGCATCGAGATCGAAACCCTCGTCCGCCGCCCCATCACAATCATCGTCCCACTCGTTGCACAGTTCCGGCCCGGTGGGAATGCACTCGTCCGCGCACTCCCCGTTCACACAGGTCTCATCCAGTGAACACTCACGCCCACATTCTCCGCAGTTCTCTTCGTCCCAGCCCAAGCTGAAACCGTTGTCTGCGCGGCCATCGCAGTCATTGTCCAACTCGTCGCACACCTCGGGCGATGGATCGCAAGTCTCCCCGCAAACCTCGTCCTCGTCGACCAGCCCATCGCAGTCGTCATCTGTCCCGTTGCAGGACTCATCGTTCGGAATGCAGACGGCTTCTTCGACATCCGGGAAGTCAACTCCCCCTTCGCCTTCCTCGGGCGGCGGGCCGTAGGCCAACCCCCGAGTGTAGCAGATGGGCAGATCATCCTGGGTGATTGGACGGTCCCTCCGCACCATTCCAATCAGATTTTCGATCGAACCAGAAGGAATGACAAGGATATCCCGCGGATCCAGATTCCTCCCTTGGTACCCGAGCGCGTAGAGGATATCCATCGAATTGACTGGCCATGCCTCACCCCCGGGTGTCGTGTAGTAGACATCGGAACGATCCGCTTCCTTAACCAGTACCCCTCCACGCAGCATCAAGCCCGTTGACTCGGCATACTCCCTGCACACACGGGCGTCGTCCACCACATCATTTGAAGTGAAGCCCCACGAGGCGATGAGCGCGCGAAAGTTCTCGCTTCCCTCAACGGGATTGATCAATCTCCTATCGCGCGATTCATCGGTTGCCAACCAGACTTCTCCATTGCAACGCGCTAAGCGGAGACCCGTCGCGCTCTCGATGTCGCTACCGTTGTTGTAGCAGAGTTCGTACTCCCGCGGTCCCACAACCACCCGACCGATTTCGTGACGTTCGTCAACGAAGGTCTGCCACTCCGTGATCCACCGAAGCTCCGTATCGACAACGCGCTTGATCTCCGGATGACCACCCACCTTGTAGAGGGTGCCCCACGGATGCCAGCGCGAGAGAATCGGCCGACTTTCGATGAAGGCGATTCCATCCTCGTAGAACCCGATCTGATCGTTGGGGTCATCCATGAGATACCCGGGCCCGGCTGAATCGAGAAACTTGATCTCGAAGTGCAGGTGCGGTCCGCTGGAATTCCCCGTGGATCCGACCTCGCCGATTTGCTGGCCCAATTCCACGCAATCCCCCACCTCGACGGTGAGGCAGTTGGTGTTGGGCGAATCGCACATGTGTCCGTACTGATGGTAGAACTCGGCGCCACCCTCGAGCATCGAGCGGATGCGAACCAACCACCCATGTCCGCCGAAATAACCCGCCGCAGTCACCATCCCTACCGCGACTGCGCGAACCGGATTCCCAGCCGCGATCGCGATGTCGGTTCCGGTATGTCCGAGATACCACCTTCCGCCAGCGGCGCGACAGGCATCAGACGTCGGAATGTCGCCACGGAACCTCCGAGCGACGATGCAGAACCCTTCGTCTTCGCTCGTGTTGAACCCTTGGGTGATACGCGTGCCCGTCATGTCGAAAGGATCTCCGATGGGGTGGACAAAGGCGGTAGCAGTCCCGATGGTACACTCGCCGGCGCCGTTATCCTCATCGTCGCCATCATCCTCGTTCGAGAAAGCAAGGGTGGTGTGGTCATCCTCGACCACCACGTCGGAGCAATCCTCGCCGGAACAAATGTCTTCCGGCTTCAACCCAGAGCAACCCACAGAAAGAGAAGNCACCCAAGTGAGGTAAAGGAGATCAACCAACAACTTTCGCGCGCGCATGACTGCACTCCATTTTTTGAAGTTGCATCACCAGACTGATACAACGTTTTGTCAATGATCAGATGATCTGTGTCTGGAGGAAAAGGGCGAGCTACTGTGCCCCTTCCTTCAGACCGCGGAATTAGCCGCAGTTGATACAATCGTCCGATTCAATTTCAGTCGAGAAAGTTTTGAGTTTCAAAAATTTGGATACCAGCGCTGGCGTGTCAATACGCCAAACTGAACACAACTCATCGGAAACTCCCGCGTCGCAGTGGTATCCGGCAGAAGTCAAAGCTTCGCGAAGCCCAACAGACGGTGCTCCCTTCGCCCAAACTTTCGAACCTCGCGCGTAATATCCGTCTGGAGCAATCAATTCCACACGTTCCGCGCCGCAATCATCAGCCGTGAACAATTGTCCAAGCCATGGAAGGTGCTCGTATTGCTCATCGATCGGGTAAGATTTCCTGCCATTTTCCAGGATTGTTGGTTGAGCTGTACATTCCGCTGAAAGAATAGTTTCGGAAAGCGTGATCGTTTTTACAATACTCTCGAAAGTATCCTGAACTTTTTTCACATCGGGGCCGACTTCACCCGCCTGAAGCTGTTTTTGGACTGCATCAACCTGCGCACGGTCGCTTGGCCAAGAAAATGGCGCTCCGGAAACGGGCAGCGTTGTCCATATCTCGACTAAATCCTT
>C687J35174_10011886_pt1 | contig 10686 bp, 8 predicted proteins | sample RifCSPhighO2_01_FD_35174 | JGI IMG/M metagenome (IMG submission 35174) | reverse complement strand
GAGAGAATAAATGAGGCTAAAAAGAAAGGCGAAGACATTTCTCTTATATTAAAAAGAGCAAAAGAGATTCCTGTTAAGATTGAAGAGAAGGAAAAACGTCTCGAAAAATTAGAAAAAGAGAGAATTTTTATTTTAGAAAACATCCCTAACTTAGTTGACAAGAGTGTTCCTGTTGGAGATGCATCTAAAAATAAAGTCTTAGAGAAATTTGGAAAAATAAAGAAGCAAAAATTCAAGATTAAAGGTCATGAAGAAATTTTATTAGCATTAGACCAGTTAGATATTGAAAGGGCAGCAAAAGTTTCTGGCGCAAGATTTTATTATTTGAAAAGGGACCTTGTTAAATTAAACCAAGCTTTGATAAATTTCGCACTTGATTTTTTAAGAAAGAAAGTTTGTTTTAATACAGCCGCCTTTTATGTTAAGAAGAGATATTTTGAAAGGGGCCGTAACTTTATCTGCTTTTGAAGAAATGATTTACAAAATTGAAGGAAGATCTTTATTTAATCGGGACTGCTGAACACGCTTTAAATGCCTATTATATGAATGAAGTTTTAAATGAAAAAGAATTGCCAATAAGGTTTGCAGGCATATCCCCTTGTTTTAGAAAAGAAGCTGGAAGCCATGGAAAAGATACGAAAGGCATTTTTAGAATACACCAATTTGAAAAAATAGAGCAGTTTGTATTTTGCAGGCCAAAAGACTCGTGGAAGGAATTTGATACAATATTAAAAAATTCAAAAGAATTATTCAAAAAATTAGGTATTCCATTTAGGACTGTTTTATTATCTTCACAGGAGCTGGGAAGGGTTCCAACTAAAACTATTGATTTGGAAGGATGGTTCCCTTATACAAAGGAATACAGGGAGTTAGGCTCATGCTCAAACTGCCTTGATTACCAGTCTAGAAGAAGCAATATTAAATATGAAGGAAAGGCAAGGGAATTTGTATATACCTTAAATAATACTGCAATTGCAACTGAAAGAATGATTGTCTGCTTAGTTGAAAATTACCAGCAAAAAGACGGCTCTATTAAGATCCCCCCAGTTTTACAAAAATATATGGGCGGCTTGAAGGTAATAAAAAAGCACAAGGTTTAAAAAACTATATTCTAGACTATATATATGGACAAGAAAATAAGAATTTTAGCAGCTGGAGACCTGCATGGTGATATAGCCCAAGCAGAAAAATTAGCTCAAAAAGCAGAAGACGAGAATGTAGATTTAATAATTCTTACAGGAGATATAACTCATTTTGGAGGTTCTGCTGAAGGTTTAATAGGCCCACTTGTTAAAAGAAATAAAAAAGTATTCTTGATACCTGGAAATCACGAAAATGTAGAGACAATAAACTTGTTGACTGATACTTATAGTGTAAAGAATCTTCATGGTTACTATGCTATTTTAGGAGACGTCGCTTTCTTTGGGTGTGGAGGTGCAACAAAGGTAGGCCCTGTTTTAAGATTAGATGAAGAAGAAGTAAAATACNTGCTAGGAAGAAGCCATAAGAAAATCAAGGATTTTAAAAGAAAAATAATGATAACTCATGAGCATCCTACAGGAAGTATAATAGATAAACTGATTCCAAATTCAGGTTCTAAAAGTATCAGGGAGGCTGTAGATAAGTTTAAGCCAGATTTTGTTTTATGCGGCCATATACATGAAGCNGCAGGCATAGAAGAGAAAATCGGCCTTACAACTGTAATAAATGTTGGAAAAGCTGGGAAAATAATAGAATTATAGCAAGACTTTTATACTCTTTCTTGATTTAAGATAAAAATATGGAATTAATAATAACTGAAAAACCGTCTCAAGCAAAAAAGATAGCAGAAGCCCTTGCTGATAAAAAGATAAAAGAAAACAAAAATAAAAAAATTAGTTATTATGTTTTAGAGCATAATGGAAGAGAAATAACTATTGTTCCTTCTGTCGGTCATCTGTTTAATTTGGCTGAAAAAGACAAGAAAGGCTGGACATACCCTATTTTTGATTTAGAATGGAAGCCGTCTTATGAAATAAAAAAAAGCGCTGCATTTACAAAACCTTATGTAGAAACCATAAAGAAACTATGTAAGGATGTGTCCGAGATTATAGTCGCCACAGATTATGATATTGAAGGCAGCACGATTGGTTGGAACATCGTTAAATTCCTTTGCAATAAAAAAGACGGCAAAAGAATGAAGTTCTCCACATTAACTAAAGACGAATTAGTAAGTAGTTATGAGAATGCCTCTAAACATCTTGACTTTGCCCAGATAGAAGCTGGAGAAACAAGGCATTTCTTAGATGCAATTTACGGCTTTAATCTTTCAAGAGCATTAACATTATCAATAAAAGCAGCTGGAAAAGGATTTAAGGTATTATCAACAGGAAGGGTTCAAGGCCCAGCATTAAAGATTATTGCTGATAGGGAACTAGAAATTAAAAACTTTAAATCAGTTCCTTATTGGGAAATAGAACTGATAGCAGAAGAGCTTAATTCATGGCATGAAAAAGATAAATTCTGGGATGAAAAAGAAGCTAAAGATGTATTAAAAAAAATAAAAGGAAAAAAAGCTATTGTCTCAAAAATAGAAAAGAAAGAATTTAAACAAAACCCACCAAATCCTTTTGACCTAACATCTTTACAATTAGAGGCCTATAGAACATTAAGAATATCCCCAAAACAAACGCTGGAAATAGCGCAAGAACTTTATACTAATGGATTAATCTCTTACCCAAGAACATCCTCTCAAAAACTTCCTCCTTCAATAGACTATAAAAAAATCCTAGAAGGATTATCAAAAAATAAAAACTACTCTCCACTTTGTGAAGAATTGCTAAAAAAAAGAAGTTTAAAGCCAAATGATGGAAAAAAAGAAGACAGGGCACATCCAGCAATTTATCCTGTAGGCTTAGAAGCAAGTTTAGCAGACAGATACGGACAGCTTTACGACTTAATAGTTCACAGATTTTTAGCTACGTTCTCTGAGGATGCTACAAGAGAAACAAACACAATAACAATTGATGTTGATGGTGAAAATTTTATAGCTAAGGGAACTAGAACAACAAACCATGGTTGGCATAAGTTCTATGGAAGATTTTTAATATTAGAAGAGCAAGAATTACCAAAACTAAAAGAAAAACAAGAATTAAATGTTAAAGAAGTAAAACTGCATAATAATGAAACCCAACCGCCAAAAAGATACACGCCAGCTTCTATAATAAAGAAAATGGAGTCGCTTGGTCTAGGAACAAAAGCAACTAGATCAGAAATAATAGACACACTATATCAAAGAAATTATATTAGTGATGAACCAATAAAAGCTACACAACTGGGAATAAAAACCGTAGAAGCCCTAGAAAAATATACTCCAAGAATTCTTGATCAGCAATTAACAAAGCATTTTGAAGATGAGATGGAAGAAATTCAAGATGGTAAAAAACACAAAAATGCTGTAATAGAGGAAGCAAAGGAATCACTAACTAAAGTTCTGTTAGATTTTAAGGAAAAAGAAAAATTGATAGGAGCGTCTTTAGGTGAAGCTTATATAGAAACACAAATTCAAGAATCTTTAATTGGCAAATGCCCTGTATGTAAAGAAGGCACATTAAGGATAACCTATTCTAAGAAAACCAAATCTAAGTTTATAGCCTGCAACAAATATCCAGATTGTAAGACAACATTCAGCCTGCCAAAATTTGCTTTAATAAAACCAACAAAAAAAGAATGTTCTTCATGCCAATTTCCAACTCTGCTTGTTATAAGAAAAGGCAAAAGACCGTATGAACATTGCATTAATCAAAACTGCCCTAAAAAATTAGAATGGATCAAGCAGCAAGCAGCTAAACAATAATTCCCTTNTCTTTTATATCAAAAAATATCCACCTTTCATAATTCTCTTTAGGTTTTTTTAAGATTAACCTTTTTCTTTTATATTCTTTATTCATTTCAATTAAACATTTACTAAATTTCTGCATGAAACTTCCAACCATATTTACTTTGTCTTTAACCTTGAAATCCTCATAGACCTGAGAAGTAATAATAATAGGTATGTTATACTGCTTAGCTAATTCCTTAAATACTGTTAATTGATTGGCTGTAGCCCTATTAATCTCTTTAGCATCTTTGTTTTTTAATTCCAATTTATAAAAATAAGAAATATTGTCTAAGATTATCAAACTTATCCCACTTTTAAGAACCTTATTCAGATTTTTTATCTCCTTATCTAATTCGTCAAAGCTTTTAGGATTAAAAACTAAGATATTATCTAGATACTTGATATAATCTTCGCCAATAATCTGTTTTATCCTCTCTACAGAAAATTCCTTTTCTGTATCTATATAAATAACTCTTTTCCCATTTTTAGCTAAGTAAGAAGCGCACATTAAGCACAGTGTTGATTTCCCAGAAGCACCCTTACCATAAACCATAGTTATCATACCTTCTCTAAATCCTCCAAAGAACTTATCCAATGCATTATTGCCGCTTGAAACTACCATGCTGTTTCTAGAGGTATAAAAATTTAAAAACATTTGCAAACCAAAATCTTTATATACAAGCAGTATATACAGAGATGTATATACATAATGCTTACAAAATGGCAGATATATATGAAACAACTATCGTATGCGACAAGTGTAATAGAAAGACTAGTAAAAACCTTGTCATGAAAGACGGCTTTAGATTAAGGACTTGGGAATGTAATGGCTGTAACAAAAGATATTTCCACCCTCTAGATCTACAAGAATATGAAGGTTTTAAGGAACTTAAGAATAAAACCTTTAAAGTTAAATTAAGATTAGTTGGTAATTCTTATGCAGTTTCAATCCCAAGAGAGATTATTGATTTTGAAGAAGAATTCAATAGAGAACTGCAAGAGCTAATAAATATTACATTAGAAGAACCTGGGAGATTATCATTATTTTTTAATAAAAAATTAGGAAAGATTTATTAATGCAGGAGAATAATGAAGAAAAAATGACAAAGGAAGTTAGACTAAAAGTCATGGAGGCCTTGCAGGAAGAGGCTTATAAAGGAATAGTTAGAATAGATTCTGAAACTATGAAAGAAATAGGAGTAAGAGCAGGTGATATTGTCGAAATAGAAGGTGGAAGGAAAACAGTAGGCATTGTTGATAGGGCTTATCCAACAGATGTCGGTGAATCAATCATAAGAATGGATGGTATCCTGAGAAGAAATGCTAAAACTGGAATTTCAGAAATTGTTACAGTAAGGAAAGTTGATGTTAAGGAAGCTAAAGCAATAACTATAGCTCCATCCCAAAAAGGAGTAATGATACAGGCACATCCAGATTTATTTAAGAGAGGGTTATTAGGAAGAGCCCTTGTAAAAGGAGATATTGTTGTATTAGGCGGGGCAAAAAGGAGAAGAAAAACCATGACAGAATCTCCTTTCTTCGATGATATCTTTAGTGTTTTAGAAGAAAATTTCATGGGGAGCTTTGGTTTCGGCTCATTAAAATTTATTGTAGCAGAAGCAAATCCTAAACAGGCTGTCGTGATTACAGAAGCTACTTTAATAAAAGTAAGCCAAAAGGCAATGGATGTTGTAGAAGAAAGAATACCAGAAGTAGCATATGAAGATCTTGGCGGACTAGACGATGAAATAAAGAAAATAAGAGAAATGGTAGAACTGCCACTAAGACATCCAGAAATATTCGAAAGATTGGGAATAGAACCTCCAAAAGGAGTTTTATTGCATGGCCCACCAGGTTCTGGTAAAACTTTATTAGCAAAAGCAGTTGCTAATGAAACAGAATCTAATTTCATTTTAGTTAATGGCCCAGAAATTATGAACAAATTTGTTGGAGAAGCAGAAAAAAGAATAAGGGATATATTTGAAGAGGCTGAAAAAGCAGCACCTTCCATCATATTTATTGATGAGATTGACGCTATCGCCCCAAAAAGAGAAGAGTCTTATTCAGAAGTTGAAAGAAGAGTTGTAGCNCAATTATTGACAGCTATGGATGGTTTAAAATCAAGAGGTAAAGTAATTATCATTGGAGCAACAAACAGAGTTAATGCTATAGATCCTGCATTAAGAAGACCAGGAAGATTTGACAGAGAAATTAATATTGGAGTTCCTGACCAAAAAGGAAGAGAAGCTATTCTGAATATTCATACAAGAAACATGCCACTAGCAGAAGATGTTAAAATAAAAAATTTAGCTAAGATAACTTATGGCTTTGTTGGAGCAGACTTATCAGCTTTAACAAAAGAAGCCGCTATGAATGTTGTTAGAAAATTATTACCAACTTTAAAACTTAAAGAAGATTCTGCAATCCCTCTGGCTATTTTAGAAAAATTATTGATAGCAGATGAGGACTTCAAGTATTCATTAAAAGTTGTAAGGCCATCAGCCTTAAGAGAGGTTCAAATAGAAAAGCCAAACACAACCTGGGAGGATGTTGGAGGAATGGATGAGATAAAGCAAGAATTAAAAGAGGCTGTAGAATGGCCACTAAAACATCCAAAAGCATTCGAAAGGTTAGGAGTTAGGCCTCCAAGAGGGATATTGCTTTATGGCCCGCCAGGAACAGGAAAGACCTTGTTAGCCAAAGCAATAGCAAACGAATCAGATGCTAATTTCATTTTAGTTAAAGGACCAGAACTAATATCTAAATGGGTTGGTGAAAGCGAAAAAGGTATAAGGAAAATATTTGAAAAAGCACGACAAGCATCACCTACAATAGTCTTCTTTGATGAAATGGATGCTCTAGCGGGTAGAAGAGGCTTAGATCAAGGAACGAAAGTAACAGATAGAGTGGTAAATCAGTTACTGACAGAAATTGATGGCTTAGAAGATTTACATGATGTTATTATCATTGGAGCAACAAACAGGCCAGACATGATAGACCCTGGTTTGTTAAGGCCAGGTAGAATTGACAAAATAATAATGACCCCTGTTCCAGAAAAGAAAGCTAGAGATAAGATTTTTGCTATCCATACAAGAAACATGCCATTAGCAAAAGATATTAATTTGGGGAAGTTGGTAGATCAAACTGAAAATTATTCTGGCGCAGACATAGAAAATGTTTGCAGGGAAGCTGCAATACTAGCTTTAAGAGAAAACATTCATGCTAAAGAAGTAAAAATGAAGCATTTCGAAGATGCTTTAAAGAAAGTAAGACCCTCTTTAGATTTGGATGAGGTCAGAAGATATAAAGAAGTAGAAGAATTATATCTTAGAGATGCAAGAGCAGGAAAAATAAAAGAAACTGCATCTTATTTAGGATAAAAATAAGCTGTTAAACAGCCTAGGCTTTTGGTAATATTTTATACATCTTACATCCACATTTAGCGCAAACACCTCTAGCAGCCCTTTTATTTCCACCCATACTTACAACTTCTGCATCTTTCATTAACATATCATTTTGTTTGCATCTCATGCATCTTCCTTTGTATTCCACCATGTTGTATTCCCCCTTAATTTGATAAAATGTTAGATATTCAGTCATTTATAAAGATATACGTTAATCGGGCTATGGCATATTCTTATCTACTAATTAGGATAAATAAAAAGTTCGTATAATGCTTAAGTTGCACAGAACTCGTTAGTCTAATTTTGTCGTAACTATAGGCTTTTCTTTGACCAGTATAGTATGTTCAGCTTGGCTAACAACGCCTTTACTTCTCTCTGGTAATTGTGGATAACTGTGGATTATTCCACCCCTTTCTAATAAACCAAGCCCTAGATTTCCCTTAGCACCAAACTTGCTAATAATCCATCGCTTAGCAAAAGGCAATGTTTTAAACTCCTCTGTTATAAATTTTAAAACTTCTCTGGCTATATTATTTCTAGCAGGTTTTAAATTCTCAAGCTTGTAAATCCCAGAAGGCGCCCCTTCTGTAACATCACCATTGCCTAAAGTTGCGAAAGGCTCTATAGCAATAATCTGGTTTTCCTTTAAGACATTCTCATTTCTATTATCAAAGTTTGGGATCCCTGGCGTAGCATGTTGTTTATATATATCAATTCCATGCCCAGATAAATTAGTTATTGGGTTTGCATCTAAATTAGTTATAGTTTCTTCTATTACCTTTCCAATTTCTCTAATCTTAACTCCCGGTTTTATAATCTTTATCGCATTATTAACAGCCTCTCTAGAAGCCTTAACTAACTTAGCATATTCTCCGCTTAAGTCGACTGTTAAAGCATTATCAGAAATACAACCATCAATATGAGCTCCAACATCTAATTTAATAATATCACTTTCTAAAAAAATTTCTTCATCATTATATCCTGGAGTATAATGGGCAGCTAAATCATTTCTAGAGATATTGCAAGGAAAAGCAGGCCTTCCACCCAACTCTTTAATTTTTTGTTCAACCTTTTCAGCAACTTCTAGCAGTTTAACTCTTGGTTTTATTAGTTTACTCCCATAATCTAAAGCCATAGCCCCAATCTTACCAGCTTCAATCCATTTCTTTTCTGTTTCTTTATCCATTAAAAATCTCCTAAACTGCTTTGCCCAATATCCTTAATTAAATCTTCTTTATTATAGCCTAAAACCTCAAATATTTTTTCAACACTAGGAATTATTTGGTTATTAACATAATAATTTTCATCATAATCTCCTTCATTAATGTCTTCAGGAATATTTGCTCTATCCCTAATCATGCCTTTTCCAGCTTTAATAACAAACCAGATAGTGTCTCCACTACCAACCCTCATTCCTTTTTGTTGCATCTTTTTTGCTACACTAACATGCGGGCCTATCTGAACATAATCTTCCAACTTCATCCTCAACTGTGTAAATATAATTAAATCCTTTATTTTAACCTCTTTATTCCTCAACTTAGAGATAACATCTTTGACATAGTTTAAAGCTTTTTCTTTGTTACTCTCACTTAATACAATCTCCAAAACCCTTTTCTGTGTTTGCCTAGCAATTAAACTCCAATCTCTCCTTATAGTCTCAAAACCAACTATTTTCATTTTTCCATTTTCGTTAATTAAAGCATATTTTTTCTTGGCCCCAATCATCTCCCCTTTTTTAGAAACGAAAATTCCACTTTTATAGAAATCTTCTAACTCTAACTCCATCAAACCAGGAAGCCCTTTATTTAATTTTTCTAAAAATTTTAAAACATCTTCTTTACTCTTCTTGCCTAGTGTAGCAGCAAATCCATCAGTATCAGCATAAACAACATCTAATCCAAATTTCTCAGCTTTCTTTATAACGTCTTGAACAAATTCTCTACCAAAAGCTGTAATGCTTGAAGCACATTCCTTAGAATACCATCTAGCACCAAAAAAAGCATAATAACCATAACTACTATTTGCTATTGTCTTTAACCCATAACTTCTTGCTTTCAAAACATTATCCTCTTTATTTTCTTTAATTATTTTCCTAATTCTTTGTCTTCTAACTATAAGTTCTCTAATGACGCTAGGGATAAAATCTTCTTTTTCATCAAAATAGTAATTTACCTTTCTACCCGACTCATCAACGATATCAGGACTTTTGTATCCTTTATTATAATTTAAACTAGAAGGGCTTATATTTTTACTTACTATGATGCTAGGATACAAAGACATAAAATCTAAAACAACCAAATTTTCATACAATCCTGGTTTAGGCTCCATAACAAATCCTCCCTTATAAGTATGAACCCTTCTTACTGCAATCATGTCTCCGGAAGGTTTATTTGGAATTAAAACATTAAATTCTTTAGCCCTTCTCATCAGATAGCTCTCAACTAATTGTCCATAACTTACTCTGCAAACATCAAATATATTTATTCCTACAATTTTGACTATCTCAATTAGATTAGGCAAGATACTTTCTGCTAATCTTAGAGTTAGCCTGCTGTCCTGTAAATTATAATAACAAATATCTTTTGCCTCTCCTTTATCCCAAGCTTGGTTAATATCAATAAGATCCATTTGTAGTTTATCTTCCCCTAAAAGAGCCTTAGATACTGAGCCTAGACTATAAGAATCTAAATTCAGAGAGCCAGCCATGATCTTACTAATAAACTTATAAATATCTAAATGGACAATGCCATTTATTTTAGCACTTTTTATTTTACCCCTCTCAGTAAAATTAACATTGCTTCTATCCTTGCCCAAGCCCAAATTTATTTTATATTTTTTAGTTCTATCCATAATTTGCGGAAAATCAAAACCATCGCTGTAATAACCAACCAAAAAATCAGGATCATAATTCTTTACATGATTTTTAAACTTCTCAATTAATTCATCCTCAGATCCAACAAACTCTATATCTTCATTAGCNTCTTTAAATTTTTTCCAAGTTATTACTTTTTTAAAACCGTCATTTCCATATAAAGCTAAAGAAATAATTGGATTATCCATCCTTGTTTCTTCACTAGCAATCCCATATGTTTCTATATCNAACGCTAACATTTTATAATTATCACATACCTTTTCACTTATCTGATTAACCTTNCCATCAATATATAGNATCCCCATATTTTCTATTAACTCTCCATCAACCTCACACAAAGTTAAGGGGGTTATCTCTTTATCTATCAAATATTTNCTATAGGATGGAATATCATACTCTAGTTCTTCACTCACTTCAGGAAGTTTTTTTAATTCATCTTTAATAATCTTNATAGAAGACGGCTTATCAACAGTAACTTTTATAGCCTTAACATCATCTCCTAAATATTTTTTATCGACAACAACCACCTTTTCAATCGTATAGTAAATACC
>C687J35174_10011885_pt1 | contig 10686 bp, 16 predicted proteins | sample RifCSPhighO2_01_FD_35174 | JGI IMG/M metagenome (IMG submission 35174) | reverse complement strand
GATGATAATAAAATCCAAATTGGTAAACCATACTTAAAAAATTCTGTTAAATTAAAAACTCTGGAGCAGAAAAAAGGTGAAAAAATTAGAGTTGCTAAGTTTCATGCCAAAGCTAACTATAGAAGAGTTCGTGGTTTCCGCCCTCAAATCTCCAAAGTAGTGTTGGAGGCTTGAACAAGCCACCTCGTCTGACTGCCAGTCATCATTCGGCTAGTTTTCCTATAACATTTAATATTTCTCTAGCCTCATTAAGAGAAAAATTTTGACCTAGATCTGCACAAAATTTTTCAATTTGCCTGGACAGTTCAGACTTCGGTGTCTTTTCTGAGTGATGTATAATAAAAACGTATGGCTGAAGAAACAGGAGAGCGACCTAGAATTAGGGTTACCAGAAGAAATTCTGAACAAGTTGTTAAATTACCAAGATTTGTCAGAAATATAGAAGCAATTACAGAATATGGTAGGGTTAGTACCAGAGAAGACTTGGAAAAAGTTGTTGAATCACCGCTTCTTGCCGCAGCACAGTATCTCTATGATCTAAATGTAGAAACGATTGATTCTTCAGCTAACAGAAAAGACGCACTTGGTTCTCATATTGCCAGAATAAATATTGATTTTGATAGTTTATCTCCAGAAAATCAACAGATTGCCATAGATTTACTTGGTGAACCACATCGAGGACGTGAAACTGGTACACCTGAATTACCTGTTGGTAGAGAGATAACGGTTGAGATACCTATAAATGAAAACTCAACCGAACAAGAAGTTAGCAATAGAGCTTTAGAAATAGCCAGGAAATTTAAAAAACAAACAATGACTTGGGCTCAAACTCGTACACCAGATGAAGTAAAAGGTATTGAGGATCACTTTTATTTTGATCAAGAATCAGGGAAATACTACCTTAGTAGNGAACAATATTTAAAAGCGAATCCAAAACAGATTAGGGTACAATCCACAAACTCTGCGTGAAAAGCCGTTATTGACTTAGGACGGGGGAAGGTTGGTCACCTCTTCTAATTTATCCAATCTTTGATCAATGTCAACATGTTTTTGGACATGAAATGTTTGTTCTTGTCTTATAGCCAAAACCTCTTTTAAGACCTTATCTAGGGTTGTCATAACTTCTCGGTGTTCATCTTTAGTAACCATCTCCTCCCTAACTCTCTCTAGTTCTTGTTTAAATTCTTCTTTGGTAACAAAAGTTTGGATTAATTTTTTGAAATCATTATTAGTTAGCATAATTTAATATTAGCACTATCCCCAATTNATTCAAGGTATTTCATTTGTATCAAACTATAACCCGGCATTTCCCTAGGTGAGATATTATACAAAGCACTAGTTGACTTATTATAAGTTATAGCTATAATAATTGTATGTTAGAACAAGTAATAGATCGAGTTGAGCCGAGTGAACCAGATAGTTTTCAGTTAGCAGGGGCAAGAGAACGTTATCACGAAAATTTTAGAGATGCATTTTTCCATTTATCAGGTTTAGGTAGCCAGGGTTATCCGGAAAAGGATAGAGAGAAAATGTTAGTAGATTTACATATGGCTAACCGATTAGTGATTATTGAGTCATCGGCAGAAGATGAAATTACGCCCTTTCCAATTAATATAAATCTTCAAAATTGTTTAGAGCAAGTATATCAAGATGTTGAAGTTATTCCTGAAAAACTCGAATTTTCCCCACATGGCTTAAATATAAGGGTTGGACCCAAGGATCGTACTAATATGGATTTAATGCAGAGTGAATATCTCTATGAGAGTGGACCTAGTGGGGAGAGTTTCCACAAGGACCTTGAGATAGATACTGATAATTACAGTATTCACGCGCTTGGTTTAGGTCAACCCAAGCATACTGTTGTAGGATATCTGAAACCAGAACAAATCGATTCTATAAGTAAATTATTATATGTGGTCAGCAGACGCGCGGAAACTCTTATAAAAATAGTTCAAGCCAAATATCGTAGTTGACTTAGGTTTTCACAACAGGTAAAATAGCCCAATGGCACATAAAAAAGGTGGCGGTGCAGTAAAAACCAATAGAGATTCAATTAGTAAGCGTTTAGGCGTTAAGAAATTTGGTGCTGAAAAAGTTATTCCCGGAAATATCATAGTTAGACAAAAAGGAAATAAGTTTTTCCCTGGAGTGGGCACAAAACAGGGTAATGACTATACAATATTCTCAGTCATAACTGGTAAAGTCAATTTCAAGAAAAGATTAGGCAAGAGAATAGTAGACGTAGTTTAGAAGTTAGCAATTAAGTGTTATGGATGATAGTCAAATAAACGAACTCGATATAAATTTACTAGAACCTAATCCTCTTCAACCCCGTGGCCTAATTACAGCAGAATCCTTAAGTGAACTAGCAGAATCAGTTAGGTCGCACGGAATTTTAGAACCAATAGTGGTAGCAAAAACCCCAGCAGGTTATCAAATTATTGCAGGAGAGAGAAGATGGAGAGCTGCCAAGCTTGTAGGGCTTTCTAGAGTTCCAGTGGTTATAAAAGAGACAGACCCAAGAGGAATGTTAGAAATGGCTATTGTGGAAAATGTTCAAAGAGTAGACCTAAACCCTTTAGAGCGTGCACAGGCTTATAGAAGACTGATGGATGAATTTAATCTGGGGAATACTGAGATTGCAGAAAGAGTGGCAAAAAGCCCCTCTTATATCTCTAATACTATTAGACTTTTGACCTTACCTGATGCTCTAAAAGACGCTTTAATGTCTGGTGCTACTACTGAGGGTCATGCTAGAGCTTTATCTGCCTTAGAAGACCCACATCTTATCATAGAAGCCTACAAAGAAGTATTAAAAAGGAATCTATCTGTTAGAGGCACAGAAGAGCTAGTCAGAAGGCTTAGAAATAGGGAAGGAATTGGCCCAAAAAGAGGTGCCACAGTAGAATCAATGAGGGTGGCCTCAGAAGATGTCGGCAGGTTTGAGGAAGATTTAACTTCTGTTTTCTCTCAAACTATCAAATCAAAAGTTAAATGTTCACAAACAGGAAAAGGTGCTAGAGTAGAGCTATTTTTCGAGGGTGAGCCTGATCAAACAACTGAAATTCTAAAAGATATCAAAGAGGCCATAAGCGGATATTTTAAATTTAAAGCTGGTTAATTTCTAATTAGTCCAAAAACATCTAGGGGAAAGTAACGAAAAATAACTCTACCAACAATTTCTTCTTTTGTGATAGGTCCCCATTCTCTTGAATCGGAAGAAGCACCTCGGTTATCTCCAAAAACTACCATCTGATTAGGCCCAACCTTAATTTCTTCATCTTCACGTAAGAAATTACCAGGAGAGGTGAGAGTTTCTGTTGGTAAGTACAGTTCCTGCATTTCTAAACCATTAATATAAACAAAGCTATCTTTAACAGAAATAGTTTCTCCTGGTAGACCGATGATTCTTTTTATAAAATCCTGGTTCTCATTGCGGGGATTTTTTAAAACAATCACATCTCCCCTTTGAGGGGTTCTAAATCTGTAAGTAAGTTTATCAGTTAAAATATAGTCATTATTGTGAAAAGTTGGCACCATAGAATTACCGGAAACCTTATGTGGTTGTGCCACAAATAAATAAATCAAGGCAAAAATAGCCCCAATAACTACCACTGACTGAATGAAATCTATAATGTGTGTTCGAAGCTTTTCTCCTGGGTTTTTCTCTTCACCGGAATAGTCAAAACTAGGCGCGTATAAATCATTCATGTTCTTCATGATAGCATAAATTTAGGACTAGCCAAAGTAGGATGTAGGGATAAAAGAGAGTATTGGCAAAAAAGCTTTGTGCAAGGAGGCCTATTAAACCTGCTAAAAGAATAAGATTTTTCTTAAACCCTTGCCAAGCTATAGAAGCTAGAAAAAAACAGTAGGCTATAAACCCAATAATGCCGGTGGTAGCTGCTACAAATAGCAAACTAGAGTCATTGCTGCCAGCTCCATGACTAGTTAAAAATCCTTCATCGGACAATTGATACTCCTTTAAGGCTACTCTGTAAACATTAAATCCCACACCTAAAATTGGTTGCTGCAAAAACATCTGTAATCCCTGTTGCCAAGTATCTAGCCTAGCTTCGGCTGATTGACCTCTATCAACGCCTCTAGGTTCAGCTATGCCTCGATGATAGGCCATAAAACTAATCATTAATAAAGCAAAGAGGAGTATGGTTATTATTCCTAATTTTAGGGATTTTTTAAGTATAGAAAGAGTTAAAAAGGCTACTAAAAAAGCTAGATATGATCCTCTGGAAAAAGTAGTTAAAAGGGCTAGATAGACTGTTGTCATTGCGAGGAGACGAAGGCGACGTGGCAATCTTGTCCATTTAAAAGATTGCTTCGCCATTTCATGGTCTCGCAATGACGAAAACAACAATAAAGTTAAAACTAGATATGCTCCGAGGAAGTTTGGATCCAAAAAGGTAGAAACAGTTCTAAAGTAGTGATAATCCCATCCGGCTGGAGCTAAAAATCCTAGATCAGGAATAAATATAAATTGCAGTAAACCTAAAATAGATAAAATTACACCAGATAAAAGTAGCATATTTTGGATCCCCGCTTTTTTGGGAATGACAAGAAGCCAACCCAAGAGAATAATGGAAGAAAACCTAACAGTATAAAAAAATCCAACTAACCGTTCAGTATTAGTTAGGTTAAGGGGGGAATTTAGCAGAGATATTATAGCAATAATTATAAAAACAGCAGCCGGTTTTACAAAAATTGGTGGTTTTGGGAACTTAAATTTATATCTAAATAACAAAATAGCGTCCAGTAAAAGTACTACCATATCTAGTACAGCTGGCCCACCAGACCCTCCGAGTGGCAACTTTATCAGTTGACCCACAATAATAGCCAGTAATATGGATCCCGAAACAAGTTCGGGAAGACGGATAAATTTAAGGGTTGAAAGTGACATTTCTGGAGAGGGAAGTTTCGTTTCCAGCAGCATCTCTGGAAACTATAGTAATAGTATTTGAGCCATCTGATAGGTTAAATATTTTACTAAATTTACCTTCAGAATCAAGGATAGCCTGCTCGCCGTTTATAGTAACTGTAACGCTGGGTTCTGATTTACCGGTCACATTAATTTTTCGCTCGCCAGTAAATGTTTGACCATCTGTTGGGGAGGAAACCTCCAAAGTAGGTTTTTCGCTGTCATAGATTAATTTAATGGTCTTAGAGGGTAAACTTTCTTTACCTTTTTCATCTTCTGTTTTTCCATAAATATTATTCGTACCAAGAACTAACATTATACTTTTGGCTCTAAAAGTACCATTATCATCTGATGTAACCTCTTGTACTAATTCGTCATCCAGATAAATTTTAACTGTAGAGTTAGCGGTAGCAAAGCCCTGGATGTCGATTTTGGCACTACTCGTAGCCTCATAAGGGATATTTAGAACCGGGGGAGCCAGATTAGGATTTTCAGAAATAGAAGTTTCGAGAGGCTTATTTCCCTTAAAGATATTAGTGACTGTTCCAACTCCGTTTATAAAAAAGGGCAAAACCCAGGTAAATAAAACATAAAAGAGAAGAACAATAATAATCAGGGTGGTAAAAAACCTCTGACGGCTCTTTCTAGCTAAACGCCTAGTTGACCTGTTCCTATAAGCCATAATATAATTATGTCTTGCGAGCACATGCTCTTAAGCCATAGTTGCAGTATACCATTTGAGAGCTCGTTTACGAAAAAACTCGGACTAAATTCCGATCACAAAGGTAGCGGCGCGAAAAGGGGCACGCGCCTTCCCGCGCAGAGCCAACCTTCCGTCCGCTTCGCGGACTCCCTTTCGGAGCGGGAGATGCAAATTATTCCGAACTTTGTGAGGATCAAGGTCCTGCACGAAGTGCAGGTTCTTATTCCGAACTCATCTCAGATAAATTATTCATTCAGATCATAGCTCATTTTAAAAGATTAAAGACAATTTATGAAGATTTAGAGGAGGAAATGATATACTGAATTTATGGGCGAAGGTCTTGTCACAACTGAATCAGTAAGAAAAATTTCTTTTCATGATCCTATTTTTGTAGTTTTTGTGATATTAATTTCGTATAGTTTAATCCTTGGTCTACTGGGAATATTTAAGAGATTAACATTTTTTGGTCCTGGATTTTTAGTTAAAGGCAGGGCTGCAGTCTGGCTAGGCTATCTTTATTTGTTTTTAGTTTTAGTTCTACTTTATTGCTTTTGGGTCTTATTCCTCAAATATTGAGAGCGGGCGAAGGGAATCGAACCCTCTATCTTCTCCTTGGGAAGGAGACATTCTACCGGTGAACCACGCCCGCACGTAAAAGTTATTTTACCAGATTAATGATTCAAATAAGAAGATAGGGTATTTCCAAAGAGGATTTCATAAAGACTTTTATAGTTATCATCTTCTGGGATTTCATCAACTCCATTGGTAGACATGGAAACTACCAGTGAATCAACTGGTTCTTCACGCCATTCGTTATAGCGAACTGTTAGATGCCACCTAAAATCATCAGTTGGGTCAATCTTTTTATGAGTTTCCATTCTCTCCCAATATTCTTCTTTTGGTAAGAACAATTTTAACTGATTATTTAGTGTAAAACGGGTAATGATACGAACTCTACCTTCTTCTACAAATTCTTTGGCACCGTTTAATAAATCTTCAGCCATCATCATGCTTTCATGAACTCCCATGGAATAAACATATTCAGGGGTAATTTCAAGGCCTTCTGTGGTAACACCTATAAATGTAGCTTCTGGATGAGTTGTTTTGTCTATACATGTATTAGCCAGTGTTTCCAAAGCAGGAACAACAGCTTCTTCTACCATAGGATATGTTTCTCTATGTATCATATCTTATAGTATATCAAATTTAAGGGATAAATCAAAGTAACTGATTAATCTTTGCAGCCATGACCATATCATTAACTGATAAGCCTCCTATGGAGTGTGTAGAAAGGGTAACGTCTACTTTTTTGTAATTGTGGATAAAAATATCTGGATGATGATCTTCTTGATTGGCTAGTCTGCCAACTTTATTGGTAAAATCCAGAGCTTCTGTAAAATCTTTGAAAACAAATTTTCTCTGTATACTCATAGGCTCCAGGGGGACGCCTTGCGAGGCTACAAGTTCCCATTCGCGAGTCATTTTTAGGTAATCCAGGGCTTCCTTTTTACTCATGGGTTTTGTCCCACCTTCACAAGGCACACATTTTTGTTTTGTTAAGTCCATGGAAGTATTGTACTATACCTAATCAAGATTGCCACGTCACTTCGTTCCTCGCAATGACGGGGAGAAATCTGGGCAAAGTTCTTCTAAAGGGCAATCTTCGCAGGTATGAGGCCTGGCGGTACAAAAATGTCTGCCGTGCAGAATTAACATTAAAGGAAAATCTATCCAGTGCTGCTTTGGAACGATCTCCATTAGATCTTTTTCAATCTGAACCGGATCTTTAGATTCTGTAAGGCCTAATTTATTAGACATCCGAATCATATGAGTATCTACTACTATTCCCTCTGCTTTTCCGAAAGCAGAACCGAGAACTACATTAGCTCCTTTTCTGCCTATTCCAGGTAAGGTTATTAAATCCTCCATATTGTCTGGCACTTTTCCCTCGAATTCCGAGAGAAGCATGGTGGCACAGTTTTTTATGAGTTTAGCTTTATTAGAATGAAAATTAATCTTTTTTATGTAACTATCTATTTCCTCCATAGGTGCCTTGGCCAAGTCCTGTGGGGTAGGGTATTTTTTAAAAAGAGCTGGAGAAGCTAAATTTACTGAGACATCAGTAGCCTGGGCTGAAAGGACGGTAGCTATTAAAAGTTGATAAGGATTTTCAAAATCCAACTCAATTTTGGCATTAGGATAAGCTTTTTTAAGTTTCTGAATTATTTCTAATACTTTTTCTTTTCTATCCATATGTCATCTCGAGGCATAGCCGAGAGATCTCTAGATTCCCTCAGCTAAATCCTTAATAGAAGGATTGATTGATTTTATCAGATCTATTTTCTTTTGTCTGCCCCACTTCTTAATTTTCTTTTCCATTTCTATTGCTTGGTTTATATCATCAAACTCTTGGTAAAACATTAAACGGTCAATAGAATATTTTTCAGTGAATCCATCTATAAGTTTATTTTTATGCTCTAAAACTCTNCTTGTTAGATTATTAGTAACTCCAATATAAAGTGTCCCAGTTTTACTGGCCANTATATAAACATAATAAGTTTTCATCTAGAGATTTCTCACTTCGTTCGAAATGACAATTTGAGAGTAGCATAAATGTTAAAATAATGTCGTGCCGATGTAGCTCAGCTGGCAGAGCACTCCCTTCGTAAGGGATAGGTCGTGAGTTCGAACCTCACCATCGGCTCAAAATTTGGTATAATCTCTAGCACTATGGGTATAAAAGAAGAGCGAGAAAGAATGTTTGCGGATTTGTCTCCGCTACGTAACCATTCCATGAATCAGCCTGCCTTAAAAAGGTCAGTACATGGTCAAAGAACCATGGACAAATTAATGGAGAAAATAGAACAGGAGGTTCCTACTCGTGAACCCGAGAAGCCAGCAATAAAAATGCCTTTATCCGAGGAATTTTTAGAAAATTGCCTTCAAGAGATAGTAAATATTGGAAGTAGAAGGGTTAATATTCCTGAAGATGATGTGACTATCCCTGGTAGAACTTTTTATATACTCAGTGATGTTAAGGAAATTTATCAATTTGCTATACAAGAAGGATTGAAAGATTTTATTGTGGACAGACCCTTTTTTGATAAAGATTTTACTACCAGGACAAACTATATAAAACATCCAGGTCTTATCTCCCGTCAAAATTTATATGTAGCTTTTAATAAACTGCCCGGTTGGCATCATATAAGTGCCACCAATCAGACTGTAGTTTTCTCAAATTTCTATAAGGCTTTTGAGATTAACCTGGCTTCTTGTGATTTTTCTTTAGAGCGTGAAGAGGCAGCTGTTGAAAGAGTATCAACTTATGGATATTTATTAGCCAATTTAAGTAAATTAAGCTATCTATTAAGAGGTAGCTTTACAGATAGTGAATCTGTGGCTTTTTCTATCTTAGAAAGTACGAAAAAGGGTTTAAAGTTAAAAAGGTAATTTCAGGCAATAGATCTGCCCCCGTCAACAGGTAATATTACTCCAGTGACAAAGTCAGCTTCTAATAAATAAATTACAGCTTTGGCAATCTCTTCTGCTCCGCCCCAACGCTTAAGTGGAGTCCTATTCATAACTTCCTCATTCTCTTCATCTGTTAATCCTTCGTACTTTAAAATCGGACCTGGGGCGATAGCATTAACGCTAACCTTTGGAGCCAATTCAACAGCTAAAACTCGTGTAACAGTATCAATTGCACCTTTGGCAATCAAGTAGGGAGCGAAATTTTTATAAGGAGCCCTATTGGCTGCCCAATCTGATATAAAGACGATTCTGCCGTCTTCCATCTCCTCTGCGACATATTTTCCAAGCATGGCTGCACTTTTAGTAATAATCTGGAATTCGTTGTCAAAATCACTGCCTTTAACATCCTCCCAGGCAGTTTGAGGGAAATTAGCTGCCATATGAACTAATCCGTCTACTTTACCAAGCCTTTCTTTTATTTGTGTGATAACCCTTTTAATATCTTCTTCTTTACTTAAATCTGCCATGAATGGCTCAGCTTTAACCCCAAGAGCAATGCAAGATTGACACATCGCTTCTGATTCTTCTTTGGCACTCCTATAAGTTATAGCTAAGTGTGCTCCTTTTTTAGCTAGTTCTTCAGTGACTGTTTGACCAATTCTTCTGGCGCCTGTGAGGATAATAACCTTATCTTTTAGATCCATGGAATCTATAATACCACAGTTATCTAGGGAGTTTAAGTACTTGACCTGGTTCGATTAGGTCTGGGTTAGGAATGTTGTTTGCTACAGCAATTTTATTGTAAGCCATGACATCACCATAAGCCCTGGCTGAAATGGTGGAGAGCCAATCACCCTCTACTACTGTGTAAGTATCCCCAGTGATTTTTGGACCCCAAACAGTAGTATCTCCTCCACCGGTACCTTGAGTTGCTGCATCTTCACTAACTGCTGGAGCAACAGAGGCTTTAGCTTCTGCCACAGCTTCTACTTTTGGAATTTCTAGGACTTGACCGATCATTAGATTATTAACGTCTTCTAATTTGTTAGCCTTAGCAACTTCCTCAAATTTATATCCATCTTTATAATAGTGTTCTGCAATAGTGAACAGTGTGTCACCTTCTTTTACAGTGTATTTACCGGGAAGTTTATCAGCAGAAACATCACCAGCCTGATCGGTTTGACTGGCTGGGCCAAGATTTTGATTTCTCTGATTAAAGAAGTTAAAAACTAAAACTCCAACAACAATAACTATTAAGGCTCCCAAAACTAAAGAGAAAGGGGAGTTATTAGATTTAATCTCGTCTTCTAACTTATCTAAGTAAGTTTTTGATGATACTTGTTTTTTAGTTCTTGGCATTTATCGCGGCAGTGACACCTTTTTAAACTATTAGAAAAAGTTTGTCAATACCCTAATTTGAATGAGAAACCCCGCCTTCTCCGGTAAGCCGGATTCAGCGGGGTAATTTGGACATTTAGTTTTTGGAAGGTTATGTTCTTGAGATCATGGATTGACTCACCCAGTTACGGAATTTTTGGTTGCATACAGAAGTTATAGATAACCCTATGCCCCAGAGAAT
>C687J35174_10011882_pt1 | contig 10687 bp, 13 predicted proteins | sample RifCSPhighO2_01_FD_35174 | JGI IMG/M metagenome (IMG submission 35174) | reverse complement strand
TTTTATTAATAATGTTAAAATAACAATAGTATGAATATTCTTTTTCATATACTGTTTAACTATTCAATAATCAGTCTTGTTTTTGGCGTGCGTGAGAATGATATCTGGGTAATTGCAATATTTTCAATCCTTTTAGACATCGACCATATTCCTTACATTATTAAAAATTCAAAGTCCGTAATTAGATACCTGCATTTTGGCTCGGAGTCAAGAATGTCAAGCCATGAAATCATTGGATTGGCATTATTTTCGATGTTATTTGCAGCAGCATTGCTCATACTTAAAGACAGGCGTATTGTGCAAATAGCTCTTTTATGCATGATGCTTCATTATGTTGTTGATTTCTTAATAGGAAAAACTAGGCCATTATTCCCATATGCAAAAACAGAGGTATTTCTTCATTTCTATTCAAGCAGAAGACAAAGATTTGTGCTAGAAGGGCTAATGACAATTATTTTTGGAGGGATATTTTTTCTTAGCAATATACAGAGATGAAAAACCCTCACCCTAATACTATTGCCGGAATAGGACTAATTCTTACGGTCGCATCAATTATATTCTATAGGGAGCATCCCACTATTTTTGCAATTATTCTGGCTTGTGCTCTTGGTGCAGACCTTGTTGCAAAAATAATAAGGCAATCAAAAAAATATTCCAATGAACCTTCCCTAAAGCTTGCAGACTGGACTTCGGATAGGCTTGGAGAAGCGGTGCTATTCTCTGTTTTCTGGTTCCCCTGGCTTTTCCTATTCATAATAAACTGCTTTTTAACGCTATATTCTTTTTTAAGAAAAGAAACAATTATACTTCCTCTAAGACAGACTTTTTTGGCTTATTTCGTGGTTTTCAACATATTTGGAGCCAAACTATTTTAACTACCTGCTTTTACTATTGATGCGCGCGATGACGATGTGAACACCCTTTGAGCGAAAGCGATGAAAATTGGGAGTAACTGCCGAGCGCGCACTTTTTAAATAACCAACTGTATAGAAATGTTTTAATATGAACCATAAAAATACTAAGAGATGTTAATAAAGAGTGCACAGAAAAAAATTTATCGAATACTTGCAAGTTTAAGATGGAATGCAATAAGACCTTGGCTTAACACACAAAATAAGACTTTACTTGATGTAGGAGGATCAGATTTTAGTGTTTATGGTCCGCTTGCCCAAAAATTCAAAATAACGACTTGTGACATTAAACCAAAGAAAGGCATCTTAAAACAAGATGTCCAAAAATTAACATTCAAAGATAATTCTTTTGACATGGTGACGTGTTTTGAAGTGCTTGAGCATATACCCGATCCAGTCAAAGCAATGAAAGAACTTTATAGAGTTACAAAAAATAGGCTTCTTATAAGTGTTCCAAATGATCCGTGGTTTACATTCACGAGATTCGGTATCTGGGAAAAAGAACATTTTTGGACCATAAAACCCGAGGTTATTAAGCTTCATTTAGGAATGCCTATTTACGAAAAAAAAATTGTTTTCAGCAGATATTATTTTGCTGTATTTGAAAAATCTAAAAAGACTCGACAATAACATATTGGTCGTTGACTGTTTGTTTCGATATACTTGTTACCATCTCACCGATTAAACCTATTGAGAATAACTGAATCCCGACTAAAATTAATAATATCGCAAAAAGTAATAGGGGTCTCTCACCAATTGCTTGTGCCAAAATGAATTTTACATATAATAAATATGAAGATATAATTCCCCCTAATATAACAAATAATATTCCAATACTCCCGAAAAGATGTAATGGCCTTTTCAAATAGTTCAAAAGAAATGTTATTGTAACAAGATCAATAAATCCGTAAAAAATTCTTGATGGACCATATTTACTACTTCCCCATTGTCTTGGTTGATGGCGAACTTTCAACTCGCCTATTCGGGCGCCCCTACTTGCAGCAATTGAAGGGATGTATCTATAAAGACCTCCATAAATTGTCAATTGTTGTAGAAATTCTCTTCTGATCGCCCTGAAGTTGCAGTCAGAATCATGCAGTTTTATGTTTGTACAGGTCCTGACAAGAAAATTAAACACTTTTGAGGCAAAAACTTTATCGAAGCTATCTGTTCTGTTTGCCCTCCAGCCAACAACAAGGTCGTGACTTTCATTAATCATCTCGATGAAGCGTGGAATCTCAGCGGGATCCTCCTGCAAGTCTGCATCCATTGTCACAATTATATCACCTTTCGCATGATGAAAACCGGCAGAAAGGGCAGCAGCCTTCTGAAAATTTCTTGAAAACTTGAGTGCGTGAACGCGCTTATCTTTTTTTCCAATCTCACATATGCGCTCAAAAGTAGCATCTATGCTTCCATCATCAATAAAGATTATTTCATAAGAAAGACGCATTTTTTTCAACACTGAAGAAATCTTGCTATAGAGTGGATGAATATTATTTTCTTCGTTAAAAGCAGGAACAACAACGCTAAGCTGAAGAGCCTTTTTCATAATGATTGTCGGTGTGGTTGCCTATAAAAACGTTTTTGTGCCTTATCAAATCATACCTATATTTCTGAAAAATATATACCTTGCAACAAATAAGACAGCAATCACGATAGCTGAACTCAATGCTCCACCCAAACCCCCAAAGTACACCATCATAGATATCAAAACGACTTGAAGGATGATAAAACCAATTGTAGAAACACTATATTCTATGAATTTAGGCTTTATAACATCCGAATAAACATAAGCAAAATATGTTCCGACAAAGACAATTATTGCCGTAATTGATGATCCAAAAAAAGCAGATATGCCCAAAACATCAATTAACGCGCCATTTAGCGCTATTGTAAATACGGTTTTTAAAATCCCTATAAAAACAAATAATGAAAATTTTCCACCGTGTTTTCTGGCAGTGCTTTTTATTTTTGGCCAGACCATGAAAAATCAGCCGAACATACTCAGGTGTTCCTTTCCTTCAATTTCTTCTGACTGCCTAATCTTTTTTATTGCGCTTGTAAAATCCGAGTCAATTATATGTGTCCGGTTATCCCTTATGGCAAAATAGCCGGCCTCTGTACAGGTCGCCTTTATCTCGGCCCCTGAAAAATTATCCATTTCATCAACTATTCTAGTTGATGAAAACATTTTTAGGTTCATATCCTTTGAGTGTATCTTGAATATCTCTTCTCTTCCTTTCTTGGTAGGCAAAGGAACGTATATCAGCCTGTCAAGTCTTCCAGGCCTAATGATTGCAGGGTCTAATATATCCTTTCTATTTGAGCAGCCTATTATTTTGACATTGTCAAGGTTTTTGAAACCGTCTATTTCGGAAAGAAGCTGCATGAACGTCCTTTGTACTTCCCTCTCTCCAGAAGTTCCAAGCTCGATTCTTTTTGCAGCAAGCGCATCTAGCTCATCTATGAAAACTATAGAAGGCGCTTTTTCCCCTGCAAGGTGAAATACTTCTTTAACAAGCTTAGCTCCCTCACCTATGAATTTCTGAACCAGTTCCGAAGCAACTATTTGAATAAAAGTAGAGTTTGTCGACGAAGCAACTGCCTTTGCAAGCAGAGTCTTCCCTGTCCCTGGAGGGCCGTGCAAGAGTACGCCTTTTGGAGGGGTGATTCCTACTTTTTTGAAAAGCTGAGGCTTCTTTAGGGGAAGTTCAATTACTTCCTTTATCTCACGAACTTGTTCTTCAAGCCCTCCAATATCATTCCAAGTGACATCAGGACGCTGCATATTTATGAAGCGCTCAACATTATAGCGCCTAAGCAACCTCGCTTTCTTTATTATAGTCAAATTTTTCTGCTCGACATACACTGCATCGCCAGACCTTAGCACTTCGCATTCATCAGAAATCTCCACAAAAAACTGGTTGCCATTTGGAATCTTAATGATCGCATTCTTACCCATGATTTCACGCACTTCGCAAATCATCAGTGGAGCGCGTCTATACCTGTCAAGTTCGTATCTAAGCTGGTTTATTGTTTCCCTAAGAATCCTATTTTCATCTTCTATGTTTGGGCTTCCTGAGTAACTGAAAGGATCACTATTGTTTTTTTGGTCAATTTTGATATTTTCCACCTAGTCTACCGAGCGCGAAACCCGGACGTCATTTATCAGTAGCGTTGGAGTCTTTGTTGGAACTGAAACTTCCCAGCCAACAATCCATCGCATGTCATTGCATACCTTATTTACTCGCATAAGCATCGATGCAAGATTATCGCTTATACGTGCGTCTTTTACTGGAGTTAGCTTTCCCTTCTTTACAAGGAAAAGGCCATCTCTTGGTACTGTGGAAAAATCCCCTGTTGCGCTATTTTGAAAACGCGTATACCAGAGATTTGTAACCACAAGGCCACTAGTCATTTCGCTAATGATATTGTCTTTATTAACGTTTCCCCCCTCGACAATAAGGTTGACTGGCTCAGGAGAAATCAACCCAGCACTTGCAGTTGTTTGTGTCTTGTATTTCTTTGCAGTAGATGTGTTATGAAGATAATTTTTCAATATTCCATTGCCTATAATTTCTACTTTCTTAGTTGGAATGCCTTCAGCATCAAAAACTCTTGAACCAACGCCGCTATCATCAGAGGCATCATCATAGAGAGAAAAATTATTGCTTGCAACTTTACTCCCAAGTTTATCTGCCCAAAATGATAGCCCTGATTCAACTGCAAAAATTGATGCAGATTGTGCTGCATTATCTATCAGATTTGCAGCTGCCAGTGGATAAAAAAGAACATCATATTTTCCAGGCGTTACCTTAACTGGATTTGAATGCATCTTTGCTATTGTAATTGCTTCCTCAACACTATTCCCAACTGTCAAATCCTTTAACTCTGTTGCTGAGCAAACACTATGGCCTGAATTGTTTGCAGCAGTAAAAGCTCTAATCGAAAAATAAAATGAATGTCCCTGTTCCTTAGCGCTTACACCGCCTGAAGTATGAAGCTCAGTCGTAGAATAATTGGTTTCCCAGACGCCTGCAGTTCTATCGGCGCCAAGCTTTGTTGCCTTGTTAATTGCATTTGAAACCTGTTTTATCCCCTTAGTTCCAGCTTCTTCGATTTCCAAAGAATATTTTTTTGTATTTCTGTATTTGAAAGGGCCTTCTGCGATGCCATTGTAATCTTTATTTTTGGGCAATGTTTTAGTAAATGAAAGCAATTCCTTCACAGATTTTAATGCCGATTGCTCTGAAAATTCTCTCAGAGTTGTAAGCACAATTCTCTTTTTGACTGCAATGAAAATTGAAAGTCCGACATTATCCACATTTTCTGTTGTAATTATTTTGCTGTTTGAAAATTTAACCTGTGTTGTTTGCAAGCGCTCCAAACTTACAATGGCATCATCTGCACCTCTTTTTCTGCACTCTGCAAGCACTTTTTTTAGAATGCTCATGGATTGCCTAGCCTCACTTTTCTGATTCTTATCGATGGGCCGCCAAACCATACAGGCATTCCCTGCATCGGTTCTCCTTTTCCACAGCTTCCTGCATGAAATTCTATATTGTTCGCAGCAGCATCAACTGAGCTGTAAAGCTTTGGAGTTGTAATTTCTAAAACAGGCTCTCTAACTGGTTTTGTTATTTTGCCGTTTTCAATTAAATATGCTTCAGCGCCCACATATTTTTGATTGAATCGCTTATCATCAATATTCCACTCCATGAAAGTCTTCATGAAAATCCCTTTTTTCACATCCGTAATCAGTTCGGCTTCAGAATATTTTCCGCATTCAAAATAAGTGTTAGCCATTCTGACAAGAGGTTCCCTATCGAATGCGCTTGCCCTTGCCGATGCAGTGCTTTTTGTCCCAGTCATGGCAGCACTTTGGCGATTATGCAAGAAATCCGCGATCCTGCCATCCTTGTAGAGATATCTTTTTTTTGCTTTTACCCCTTCATCATCATATTTGTAATACCCAAAGCTTCCTCCTATTGCGGGGTCATCTATTATTGTTACTTTATCACTTCCTATTTTTTTCCCAACATCATTTATTCCAAGAAATGATTCTCCTGCCTGTGCAGCTTCTCTCCCTAGTATTCTGTCTGCTTCGCCTGGGTGGCCGGCGCTTTCATGCACAACTATTCCTACAATTTGGGGTCCCAAGACCATGTCTAGTTCTCCCTTCGGTGGCTTAATGCCTTCCAGTGCATTCTTGCTTAGCGTTATTATTTCATCTGAGAGAATCTTTGGAAGGTTCATTGCTGTTAGAGTCTCAAAACCCCCTGATGCACCATATTGCCAATATCTCTGGATTAAAGAACCATTTTCCTTTAATGTTGTAAAATAAGTAAAATTAGTCCTTGGAATTATTGATTTTATCCTTGAGCCTTCAGAATTAATAAATAATTTATCAACGTACTCATCGCCGAGTATAAGATATCTTCCCGGAACAGATTTTTTTGTCCCCAAAATAGCTTTGTCGATATCCTGCAACAGAGAAAGTTTCTTTGCAGGCGAAACAGTCCTCACATCAATTTTTTGCTTGACTTCATATTCATCTTTTTCTGAATTTTCATCCGAGAATTCGGTTTTAAATGCAGCAGGCGCGCTGGTTTTTGCAGATTTTATTACAGATTCAACAAGTTTTGTAACTGATGATTTTGATAGTATGTTGGTACTGCCGAAAGCCATTGAACCATTTGAAATAAGCCTTACCGCAATGCCTTTTGTAATATCATAGCCTGAAACTTGTGCAATTCCATTTTTTAGAACAAATCCACTGCTTTTAGTGCTTTCAAGCCTTGCTTCTGCATACGATGCACCCTTATTCTTGGCAGTTCTAATGATTAAATCAGCAAGTTCCTCCATTTAGACGGTAGCTGGTTATTTGTTTTTAAACTATTCGAAAACAAGCAGCTCTTTTGTGAACCCTGTCAAAGTTTTTCCGACTGGTTTTGTCACCAAAACAGTGTCTTCAATTCTTAAGCCACCCTTTTTTGGCCAATATAACCCAGGTTCAATTGTGACAATCATATTTTCATTCAGTTTTACGCCGGATTTCGAATTTATGATAATTCCCGGATCATGGATTTCCCTTCCAACAGAATGGCCAGTGCTATGAATGAAAAATTTTGCCTGTTTTCCAAGGTTTTTTCTAATGAACAAATCAATTTCTTTTGCCGGAATATTTTTTGCACACAATTTTACCCCTTGCTGCTGCAGTCTTAATGTTTTATTGTAAATCTCTTTGATTTCTCTTGTTGCTTTTCCAAAATACCACGTCCTTGTGATGTCAGAGCAATACCCCCTATACTTTACTCCCATATCTATTATGCACCAGCCTTTAAGTTTTGCATTTGTCGGGTAATGGTGTGGGTTTGCAGCATTTTTTCCTGCAGCAACTATTGGAGGGAAAGAAGGCTCCGAGCCAACTTCTTTTATTTTTCCAAGAATGAAATTTTCAACTTGCCTTTCTGTTTTTAATGATCTGATCTTTTTCCTTAAGCCTTTAAGAATATTATCCGTAATTCTGCAAGCCTCCTGAACTCTTTTAATCTCTTCTTGCGTTTTTATTGTCCTTAATTTCACTATTTCTTCACTTATATCTGAAAAAATAGCTTTTGGATTGTTTTTTTGCAGGCTTTTTAGCTCATTAACTGATAAATAATTCCCATTATAGCCTATTTTTCCATTAAGCTTCTTCTTATTGAAAACTTTAACAGGAATTTTCGATTCTTTTTTCATTTTTTGAAGCTCCATTTGCGGAACAAACAAAGTTTGACTTGTTTTTGTTATGATTAATTTGCAAGCGCTTAATGGATAAGCATCTGCAAAATATTCGATACTGTATTCCTTTACACCATCTCTCCCATAGAGAAACAACGAATTTAATTTTTTATTTGCAAGAATTTTCTTTAAATCCTTAAGCCTCATAGCATGATGAATTCAAAAGCGAGTATAATAATGTTCTCCGCTCAGTGTTTAATTATTCAAAGGATCGTTATATGAGAATAAGCATAATGATATGCTATGTTAGAGGTTTCAACAAATCGTTGAAAATATTTATTGTGTCTAACACTCTGCGGCGGGAGAGGTCGACAGACTTCATAAGTTTATTTGCGCAGTTTTGTGCATCTTTCCAATTTTTTTTTGCTTCTTCTAATTTCCCTCTTACCACATTATTCAGGCATTTATTAACTGCAGATTCTGTATCAGCTGTGTCATTGTAGTGAAAACGAANCCACCCACCTGAATTGGGATTTCCAGTAATTAACCAACCCGTTTTTTCAAGTCTTGCTCTATGAGTTTCCAAATTTCGATTCATACCCGTCAATATTTCTCTGTTTGGTGGGTCTGTGCGAAACCCATACAATATATTTGAACATAAACCGACAATATCATTAAAACCATTTCTTTGAACCATTTTATTTCCTCCACATCGATTAGTATACTAAAATTTGTTTAAAAGATTAAAAATTTATCGTTTTAAATCCGCTATTCTCATCTAGTAACCTTGTAAGACGAAACCTCTTCTAGGAGGACTCTTGCTTTTGCGTTTTTTTCGAAATGATTCCTTACGGGCTCCAAGAGCTCATTAATTGCTTCTGCCACAGCTGCTTTCAAATCGGCAGGATGAATTTTTCCTTCCCCGTATTTCTTAACAAAGTCATTGTATCCTTCAATTACTAAGTCTCCTCCATACTTTTCAGGGCGCTTGATTGTAATCGATTCTTTTTTCTGGAAAATTATATGCTTCAGATATTCGGCGAGAGGATTGTTTTCAATAACTTTTGCAGGACAATAAGCTTTCTTTATTTTCTCACTTACAAGTTCTGGCGAATCTGTCATAAAAATCGCGTTCGAAGGGCTTGACTTTGACATCTTCATTTCCAAGGCTTTTTGCTCGGCATCTTCTGTTTTAACAGGCTCGCCTAAGCCCATGAGCATATGGTGACTCACAACAACCGGCTTTGGCAGCCCTAAAGTTGGGGCAAGCTCCCTTGCAAGAACATTTACCTTTCTTTGGTCCATTCCTAATTGCGTAATGTCAGCCTTAAGATAGAAAATATCGGCGCATTGCATACAGGGATAGAGAATTTGCGATGCCCGCTGCAATTCATTTTCCTTTCTTCCCATTATTTGACCGGTTCTGATAATGCGGTTTAAGGTCGAGTTCCTTGCTATCTGCATCACAAGCTTATGGTAATTCATGTCTTTAATGTGGTCATTTGCCCAGACGAAGTCTATTTTGTCAACATCCATGCCAGAAGCGCGCCACACCTCAACCATATACTTGCCAACAGTCTGGATTTTATCCAAATCACCATCCATTTTGTTATTTGCCCAGGCATGCCAATCCGCAACAAGCATCTTGAATTTACAGCCCGCTTTAATCATCTTATTAACGTTTATAGCGCGCATTAAGCCCTGGGCAATATGCATCTGGCCCGAAGGCTCAAAGCCGTCATAGGCTATTGGATGAGGCTTATTGGAAAGAAGCTCCTTTAGCTCATCAACAGTTATTATCTCTTCCCCAACCTCTTTAATGAGGCCTAGCTTAGAATCAATGTCCATAGCCAATTAGCTGTAAAATTGTTTTAAAAATGTTATTAAGCTTATTAGCAAGATTTAAATAGTAGGGAGGACGTAATCACCACAACGAAAGGGTGACTTATAAATGGACGCACAGCAGCAGAAAAATACTTCTGACAAGAAATCTTCTCGACAGCTTATTGGTAAAACGGTTGTAAGCAAGACCGGCAAGCGCTTTGGCGAAGTGGGAGACATTATCTTTGAAGCCAAAACAGGCGAACTGATTCACTTGGTCCTTGCAAATCCAACAAATTATACTGAAAAGATGGACCTCGAAAAGGACAAGGACGGCCAAATACTCATTCCATTTAGCTCAGTAATAGCCATCGGCGACTTCATGGTTATAGCTGAGGAAGATATAGTTTAGATGAGTAAAAATAAAGATCCTCAGTCTTTTTTTGATTATATTTTCAATAAAGTAGAATCTTTCAGATTCTGGTTTTCTTATATTGGTTTAATTATGGGAATCGTTTTCATTTTATTTGCTATTCTTAATTTTTTGGAAAATTCTCCTCTTACATTTGCAGGGTTAGCCCTTATAACGGTTCGAAGCTCGCTATTAATGTTTTTAGCATTACCTGTGATTTTGCTAACAAATTCAAAATACAAAAATATATGGCTACACATATTACCACTTCTTGAATTGATAAGTATTTTTTTTATAAACTACTTTGGTGTTATTCCATAATTTCCCAATACCTTTTTATTCAATCCAAATTCCCCTTCTATAATGTCAGAACTAATCTGGACTGAGAAATACAGGCCTAAGACTTTCAAGGATGTGAAAGGCCATGCAGAGATAGTCAAGAGAGTGGAGTCGTTCGTTAAGAACAAGAATTTGCCACACCTCCTTTTTGCAGGGCCAGCTGGTACTGGAAAAACATCACTTGCCTTGGTTATTGCGCGCTCGTTGTATGGCGATGAATGGCACAACAATTTTTTAGAAATGAATGCGAGCGATGAAAGAGGAATTGATGTCGTAAGAGTAAAAGTAAAGGATTTCGCAAGGACAAAGGCATTAGGAGAAGTACCTTTCAAGATAATTTACCTTGATGAATCTGATGCTTTGACAAGAGAAGCTCAGCAGGCGCTTAGAAGAACCATGGAAAATTTCACAAGAACATGCAGGTTCATTCTGAGCTGCAACTCACCAAGCAAAATAATAGACCCAATCCAGTCAAGAT
>C687J35174_10011871_pt1 | contig 10692 bp, 9 predicted proteins | sample RifCSPhighO2_01_FD_35174 | JGI IMG/M metagenome (IMG submission 35174) | reverse complement strand
CATTCAAGAACAAATTGTCGCCCGTTCAATTCATGCTACAATGGTCGGAGGCGAACACCGCAAAAATACCCGTGGAGTCCAGAATTGGGTTGCATTATACATACAGTTGACATTATGAGCAACATTATTGACACAACTCTGGTTTTGGTCGTTTTAATCTCGGCGCTTTTTTTATTGCCCGCGCCGCAAAGAGACGTTGCCGCCGCCACCCTGCCCGTTTTCATCCCATTCGGCGGGAAGATTTTAACTACGCAATTCTGCGACTCCGGCATACTGGCTACCATTGGCCCGCCCCGTGGCGGTCTTTACTTTTTTAAGTGGGGAATATCTATTCTTTATCTGCATTATCAAATCTTTCGCCCCGGACCTTGGACACTCGGCCGGGCCTACCCAAAAATTGAAATCTGCTATATCCCGTGCCAGACGGGACGGTGCCCGATTGGGGCTGGACTTCTGATTGATAAAGTCGGCACCAGTCTTTTTTAACAAGCTGTCCGGAGCGTCTTAGTCACAAGATTCATACCAGTTATACACACCTAATGCAGACGTTTTACGGGCTATAATGAACACATGGGACTACTCTCCCGTGGGTTTTTGGTAGCCAGAAGCAAAGCGGCTCGTTTTTTGGGCGAGGTTCGTTTAAGAACAGCTCGTTTTTTGGGCGAGGCGCGCCCTCCTTTGGGAGCGAAACGCGCCGGAGGCGGCTCGCAGTGGCGGCATCCGCGGGCAGCGATGTATATTGGCCTTTTTATCGTTGGCTTTTTCTTGCTTCTCTACCTCTCGCAGGGAAAATCGGCATCCCGACAAGCCGCTATCGCCAATGCCGATGCCAGCATACCGCCCAGCCAAGCCGAACTCCTGCAAGACCCAGACAATGATGGATTACCTAACTGGGAAGAAGCGCTCTTAAAAACTGACCCCGCGAATCCCGATACTGACGGAGACGGAATGAGCGATGGGGAAGAAACGAAAGCCAACCGCGACCCGCTCACCCCCGGCGTGGGCGATCTGAAATCCCGCAGTGAGAATCTTGTCAGCTCAAACGGGGAGCTGACGACCGAGCTCGCCAAAGCCGTGATTGACAGCGGCGCCATTGGCGAGGTATTGCAGGGAAACAGCGGGGACATCCCCGACAGTTTTTTAAAAAATATCGGCGCAATTTATACCGAGTCGCAAGCGAAACTGGTGAGCGAGAATCTGCAAAACCTGCGTTACTCGCCCGCCAGCGATCCCGCGTCCATAAAAAAATACTTTAATGCGGTGGCGGCGAGCTATCTTACAAACTTTTCTAAATTTGAAAAAAACGATCTGGAGATATTCGCCGTCATCGCCAAAAACCCGACCGAAGAAAACGCCAAACTGCTTGACCCATACATCGGCGCGGTGAACACCCTGCTCAACGACTTGGAATCGCTTGAGGCGCCCCTCGCCGTTAAGGAGTTCCACGAAAAAGGAGTGACTCTCGCCGCCAAAACCAAATTTGAAGTCGCGGCATTGCGTAACGTGGAAAATGATCCGGCGCTGGCGCTACTCGCCAGCTACAACCGCGTGATGACCAAAATCGCGCTCACAGACTTTTACGATCTGCAAGTCTGGCGCTGGCTCAAAACTCAAAATATCGCCTTTGCCACCGAGGAGGCCGGGCATCAGATGTTTGGCTGGTAAAAATTCACACAATGCAAAAAACTTCAATGAAATCAGCGGCAACACAAAAACTACAGCGGATCACGGGCTCAATGATTCTAGGCGTTTTGGCGGCAATGCTGTTATTGCCAAGTATAATCCTGTTTGCGCCGCGTCCCGCCTATGCCCAAGGGGGAGGCCTGACGGGGTGTACAGTGAGTGCCTTATTCGCAGCCATTGGGAAAACGGAGGGATTAGCCAAAGCGGCCGGATATGCAGCGTCTTCCATATCAGCACGAGCAGCCGCCCTATTTACAAATGTTCCTGTCAATGATCATCCATCGGTATTTCCTGAAACAACGTCAGCNCCTTCTACCTTTGNAGAATCAGAGGGCAGTTGGTGGGGAGATCTTTGGCAAAACGGGAAAGAGGGATGCCTTGATGGACTCGCGCAAGATGTCGCGAAGATCATCATTAAGGGAATGCGCAATCTGGTGATCAGCTATATCAATATCGGAAATTTCGGCAAGCCCACATTCGTAACCAACTTTCAATTTGACGCCCAAGCCACCGCCCGGAACGCGGCGCGGCTCTTCGCCTCAAATTTAACCAACATAGATTTTTGCAACTACTTCCCGCAAAACCCCGCGGTCAATTTAAACTTTGAACTAAACTTGCGGATTGGCCTGCAGTGTAGTTACCAGCAATCGCGCGAGCAGTATCAGCAGCACCTCGCCAACGCCAACTTACGCACGCCATTTGAAGACATCATGCTCTTAATGCCGGAGAACGATCCCTTGAAAGTGGCCATCGCCCAGCAACAAAAACTTTCAACCCAAGTCGCCAGCGCGGCCCAGGCCCGCCAAACCCAAGTTACTGGCGGCAAAGGATTCATAGGGAGGGAAAAGTGCGTCAAGGAAAAAGTTACCTCGCCTGGAGGATGGGTCAATACGACCACGGGGGAACCATGCAGTCAGCAAGAGATTGATGCGGGATACTGCCAGTATCTGTATCCGACCACCGCCTGTGAAGAATATAAGACTGAAACGCCGGGCTCATTTTTTGCCGACATTGCCACCGAGCCGCTGAAGTCTGAACTCCGCTCGGGCGAGCTGGTTGATGAATTTGAGGAGGCGATTGCCAAGATCATTGACACACTGATTTCAAAAGTTTTATCGGAGGGATTATCCAATATGGGATTATGACGAGATTAACAACAAAGTGCATCTTGGTTTTTCTGGCGCTTATGATCGCGATGCAAGCCATCGCGCCGATTTCGGCTGTCTATGCCCAAACAACAACGCCGCCCGCAACACCTGCCATTCAACAGATAGAGTGCGGTCTATCATCGATTTGGAGCGGGGATATCGCCTGTTTTATTTTAGCGGCAATTAACTATGCGATTGACGGCCTCGCTTGGATCCCCACCAACATCGCCTCCGGCCTTTTTAATATATTGGTGGAAAAAAACAAGAGCGACTTTATCACAACTAACGCCGCAGTGACATTTGGCTGGGGTGTCGCCCGCGATACGGCCAACCTCTTTTTCATCATTATCCTGATTATTTCGGCGCTTGCCACGATCTTTGATCTCGCCTCCTGGCATATTAAAAGCGTTCTGGGGAAATTTATTTTAATCGCACTGCTGATTAATTTCAGTATGGTGATCGGGAAGTTCGTGATTGACCAGTCAAATCTGCTGGCGGATGTCTTCTACCAGGCCATGCTGACGACAACCGACGGGTCAGGGAATAAATACTCATTCTCCGGCGCGATTTCATCCATGACCGACTTTAAGCTGGTCGCCAAGGCGCTAACCAGCGAGCAGGGAATTCTGAACTCGCTGAAAGCCAATGCCACACCCGAAGAGTTCAAGCAAGCCGAGAAAACTACTGCGGTGCAAATATACTTAGCTAGCTTGACTCGAGAACAACGGCAGATCCTAGCTGATTTCGGTAAAATAACCCAATCTCAAGTAGAAAGATTTTTGCCGCTTGATACAGCGACGCTAACAAGCAGCGACTGCGGCGACGAGCAGACAAACTTTGGTTCATCTCTCTACGAATCCACTGTCTGCCAAACCAACTGGAAGGTATTACTTGCGGCTCAACTCTCCAAAGGCGCAAATTTTAAGGCGCAACTTGCGATCCAAACGGCGATGAAACTGATCGTCTATCCGGTCGCGATTTTTGTGCTATTTGCTGGTTCATTTCTTTTGCTACACCGCCTGGTGGCGCTCGCATTCATATTAATTCTGGCGCCACTGGCATTTTTGAGCTACGCCGTTCCCGGTCAATCAAAATACTGGAGCGAGTGGTGGACTTCCCTTTTTAAAAACGCCTTCTTTTTTCCGGCCTTTATGTTTTTCCTGATGGTCTCAATTATATTCTTTAAAACCTACCCGCCGAATATCGAAGACCCGGCCTCCATCGTCTTCTCCTATTTTATGGGAATAGGACTACTTGTGGCATCCATGATCGCCGCCCAAAAAATGGGAGCGAATGGAGCGGGGACAGTCATGGGGCTGGCCAAGAGATATGGAAATAACGTCAAGGGATACGCCCAGAAAACGGGCTGGAGAGCGGGGGGCGCCGTCTCTGAAAAAGCGTTGAGAGACTACGGGCTGGGGAATCTGGCGCGGATACCTTTGATTGGCAGACAACTCGTGCGGCCGCTGGAGAAGGTGCGCGAAAAAGGAGAGAAGGTGCGAGAGGATCGCGAGAAGAGGCGGGTTGAAGCGCTCCGGACTGCGGCAAGTATCGGGGGCGACTACGCCGCTACTCGTTTTCGCGGGATGAAGCAAAGTGACAAGGAAGAATTTATTGATAAAGCCAAGCCAAGGGAACTGGAAAAGACGTTCGCCGAGTTGAGCGCGGTTGATATCATGACGGCGACCAAAGATATCAAGAATCCCAAGACCCGCGAGAAAGCGCACTCCGCGATTAAAGACCTGGATAAGCGAATTGAAGTGGAGTCGGGCTGGGCAGAATCTGGGCGGACGGTGACACCGCAAGCATATATTGATCAAGAAAGAGAAGGGATCAAGCAAAAGCGTGAGATGGCCGAGGACCGCGAATCGCCGGAACTCTTTGGTCTCGCGACGCAACAAGAAAGAGAGCTGGAGGGTAAACTTAATGAGGACGCTCTGGCGACGGCGCGCGTCTTGGGCAATATGACTTCCGAAGATCAACGATCAATTACCGCCAAGGATATGGAGATGAAGTCATATCTTCGCGAGGCCATCGCCATGAGCGGCCAAAACACGACATTGATGAGAAATCTCGGCAATGATCCGGATAAAGTGAAGCAGTTGAGGAGCATCTTTATAGAGAAATCGGGCATGGATCAAAATGTTGATCTGACGGCTCCTGAAGATCTGACGGTGAAAAGCGAAACTTTGGGGGGCGAGATCTTGTTAGCCAACGACGACGTGCGCCGACGAGCAAACGAAATCTTGATCCGAAACACAACAACAGGAAATAAAGGCGAGGAAGAGAGGACAAATGAAATGATGAAATTCCTAAAGGATGCCCGGACCGAGCTCGCCAATCAAGGGAAAGCATTCCAGGTCAAGTCAATTGAAAATCAGTACGGCAATAATCCAGCGCTACGCGATAACGCCTACGACGCCTACTTTAAACAGTTGGCCTCACAGCTCATGCAAAGCACCAAGACCAACTCTATCAATGCCAACAAGATGGTGCGGGAGCTGGGGAGAAACTTAAAATACCAGCAAACAGCAAAGATGCTTAACCAGAACCCCAATATGATAGTCTCGATTGCAAACGAAATTCCGCTGTCCAACCGCACGGGCGAAACTATCGCCGCGGCGCAAGTAGCGGCGGCGCCCGAACCAACGCCTCCGCCACCGCCGCCTCCAACACCCTAAAGAGTTACTATGCCAATTTCAAAAGAAAAACTTATTGAACTGTATAAAGCCCTCCCTGACGATGTGGCCGCGGTTTATGAAGGCGCCAACACCGGCGAGATTTTAGTTGAGATTGGCCGCAAGCACGCCCTCGCCATTGATCTCTTGGGACGTTTAAGTTATGAGACGGGCCTCGTGCTGGTCGGTGCCTCGCCCGCGCGCGAATTTATTGATAACGTGCAAAAAGGACTTGGACTTACAAGAGACAAAGCGGTTGAGGTGGCCCAGGACGTGAACCATCGGCTGTTTGCGCCGATTCGCGAGAGCTTAAAACAGATTCATAAAATCGGCCCGTCTGAATCCCTGATTCCTGAAGAATCGTTCCACCCGGATGCGCGCGACCAAGAAAGAAAGGTGGCTCCCGGCCCAATGCCTAACACAGCAGGCCCCCAACACCCAGCCGCAGGCGTAGATGCGGGCGCACTCAAAAATCTTGCGCCAAAAACTCCGACTGCGTCAGTACCAGCCGCAAAAATGGCAACTCCTAGTATGCCGACGGCTGCCAAAAATATAACTCCTGTAACCCCCATAGCTCTACGGCCAGTTATCAAAGTGGCGGCGCCAGACATACCCGTCGCCTCTCGCCAATCGTATTGGCAAGAATTAAAAGGCGAAGCCCCCGGCCCGCAACCAAAAGAAAAAAGTCTACCGGCGGGGGTATCTACGCAACCAAGCATTGAAAAAACAGTGAGTGCGGCCTCCAATGAAACCAAGAATGTCGGCCCGATTTCTCTGCCGCAACCGGGAAAAATAAACTCCCCCGCATTCTCGCAAGATACTGAACCCCGCGTAAACCCCGTTAGAATGGGCGCTTCGCGACTGGTCGATGGGAGCATTACACCCCCATCGGCTATCTCCATCTCTACCGCCGACGGGAGTCGGCGGCGTTCTAACGGGGTAAATAACTTGAAGCCGCCGTTTATCCCCGCGGCAAGCCCTCCACGCCTGGGATCAGATCTGGGAGCAAGGCCGCAGAATGTTCGGGAAGGTGGGGAGATAAACCCCGCGCCCCTAACTAAAACAGAAACTGTGCCCACCCCCGCCGAGCCCAGCGCCAAGCCCCGGGGACTTGCGACTCAATCCGTGCTTGAAAAAGAAGTCAGCGCAATTGTAGGAGCAAGCGTGGCCACACCCCGCGAGCCAGAAGTGAAAAAAAGTACTCCTCTAGAAACGCCTCGCACCGTACCGCCTCCCGCCGCAAAGGCCCCAGACAAAGAAAACACCCCGCCACAGACTCCCACCCCGCTCCCGCCAAAAAACGCGATGTCCAAGCCAGACACCGACCCCTACCGTGAATCTATCGGGTCATAGAACATATCCGGCAACAAAACGACTATGAGACAGTACCAAGTGCCGCAATTTATAGATATTGAAGATAAAATTATCGGACCGCTTACCATCCGCGAGTTTATTTATTTGGTGGCGGGCGGGGCGATTGATGTTTTATGCTACTATACTCTTAATTTTATTTTTTTCCTTTTTATTGCGCTTCCGGTGTCTCTCTTGGCGCTCGCTCTCGCATTTTACAAAGTAGACCAGGTTCCGTTTCGCAAAGTGATGGCGCACGCTATTGAATATTTCACGACGCCGCATCTTTATATTTGGAAGCAGCAGCGGCCCGGAAAAAAGACAGCGGCCCTGATCCCGGAAAAAGGCACATCGCTGCTGCTCGGGACGCCGAAACTCACCGAGTCAAAACTGCAGGATCTGGCGTGGAGCTTGGATATTAAAGAAACCCTGGAGTGAAAACACGAAAACGTACGAATCAGATCACGAATTAATACAAATTATGTGACGGAGATTATCCACAAAGAATTGAGTTATAGGATCATAGACATAGCATTTGAGATATATAATCACCTAGGGTATGGCTATCGCGAGACGTATTATCACCGCGCCATCCGAATAGAATTACAAAAGCACAATATCGCCTTCGAACATGAAAAAGAAATCCCGTTATACTACAAAGGAGATAAAATCGGAAAAACATTCCTCGACTTTGTCATTGAAGGAAAAATTGTGCTGGAAATTAAAGTTGCTAACACCATGAAACAAAAAGATGTCGCACAGGTGCTAGAATATCTGCGTTCGTCTGGCATCCAGCTGGGAATTGTCGTGTGGATAACAAAGCAAGGCGTGTATTATCGCCGGCTTGTCAATATCCGATAGAGTATTCGACTTATTAGTGATTAAATTCGTATATATTCGTGGTTATCCCTCAAGAGTCAAAAAAATCTAAAAGTTCTAAGGCCTCGCAGGATTTTCTGACGGTTGAAACCCTGCGCGACGGCGTTGTGGTTATGAAAGACGGAAGTTTTCGCATGATTTTAATGGCCTCGGCTTTTAATTTCGCCCTGAAAGCCCCCGAGGAACAGGACGCCATTATCGCCCAATACCAAAACTTCTTAAATTCGGTTGATTTCCCTCTGCAATTCGTCGTTCAATCGCGGAAATTGAATATCGAGCCGTACTTGGCCCGAATGAAAGACTTTGAGAGAACGCAGGAAAATGAGCTGCTAAAGATACAAACGAGCGAGTACATTGACTTTGTGCGCGAGTTTGTGGAACTCTCCAATATCGTCACAAAAAGTTTTTACATCATCGTCCCATTTAGTCCTTCAATTGCGGAAAAAGCCGGAGCGACTGCATTTTTCGGCCCGCTCTTCGGCGGAAGCCGGAAAGGATCCCAAGCCCTCAATGACGATAACTTTTCTGAATTTAAAACCCAGCTTTTGCAGAGAGTGGATTCGGTCCAGCTGGGACTTCAGCGTTTCGGAGTGCGGAGCGTGGTTTTGAAAACCGAGGAGTTAATTGAACTATTTTACGGGGCCTATAACTTGCAAGAATTGGAGAAGGATAAAGCCGAAGCCGCGGAGCCCGGCGCGGGAAAATAATATGGCGCTGCTTGATTTTCTCAAACCTAAAAAGACNNGCGAGGAAGAGATGCTCGCGGTCTTCCCTGAAGAAATTTACCGCACGGGGGAGCTGTCNCTCCGCGACATCATCTCGCCATCGGCGCTGGAAGTGACTCCGTCTTTTCTGCGGCTAGGCGAAAAACTGGCGCGGACGCTTTTTGCTTTCTCCTACCCCCGATACTTACACACCAATTGGTTCACGCCCATCATCAACCTGGATAAAGTTTTTGATATTTCGATGTTTGTGCACCCAGTAGATACCGCCATTATTTTAAACCAACTGCGAAAAAAGGTGGCGCAAGTACAATCGCAAATTTCACTGCGGGAAGAAAAGGGACTGGTGCGCGATCCCCAGCTGGATATCGCCTATCGCGATTTAGAAGAATTGCGGGATAAACTCCAGCAGGCCACAGAAAAACTCTTTAACTTTTCTTTGTATCTCACAATCTATGGCGACTCGGAAGTAGAGCTGAACAGACTGGAAACCTCAATCAAGTCAACACTGGAAGCCAAGTTGGTTTACATCAAGCCGGCGCTCTTCCAGCAAGAAGAGGGTTTCCAATCCACCTTGCCCTTAAACCAAGACAAACTGCTGATCCACAGCTACATGAACTCCTCGCCGATTTCTTCAACTTTCCCATTTGTTTCATTCGACCTGACGTCAAATAAAGGAATTATGTACGGCATCAACCGGCACAATAATTCACTGATCCTTTTTGANCGCTTCTCGATGCCGAACGGGAACTCCGTCACTTTCGCCCANTCCGGCGGAGGGAAATCGTACGCCACCAAACTAGAAATTTTGCGCTCCCTTATGATTGGCACCGACGTTATCGTGATTGACCCCGAACGAGAATATGAATATCTGGCCGAAACGGTGGGGGGCAGATACTTCAATATCTCTTTGAACTCCGTCCATCACATCAATCCATTTGATCTGCCGGCTGCGCGCGAAGACGAATCGCCCGCCGATATTTTACGCTCCAATATCATCAATTTGGTGGGGCTTTTTCGCATTATGCTGGGCGGGCTGACCCCGGAAGAAGATTCGGTTTTGGATCGCGCGATTACCGAGACTTATGCCTCGCGCGATATCACGCCCAATTCAAATTTTGCCAAGGCGGATTTTCCCACCCTCTCGGATCTGGCGCTGGTATTAGCCAACACCGACGGCGGCGGGTCGCTGGCTATGCGCCTCAAAAAATACACCGAAGGCACTTGGGCGGGTTTTTTGAACCAGCCCACTAATCTTGATATTCAGTCAAAACTTGTCGTCTTTTCAGTCAGAGATATGGAAGAAGAACTGCGCCCGGTCGCGATGTATATCGTGCTTCATTATATTTGGAATCTGGTCCGCGCCGAGCTGAAAAAGCGGCTTTTGGTGGTAGACGAGGCCTGGTGGCTGATGCGGCATGAAGACGGCGCCTCATTTCTCTACGGGATTGCCAAGCGCGCCCGAAAATATTATTTGGGCCTCTCCACTATTACGCAAGACGTCGCCGACTTTATGGGGTCTCCTTATGGCAAGCCGATTGTCAGCAATTCATCAATACAGCTTCTCTTAAAACAATCGCCATCAACAATTGACGCCGTCGCCGAGACATTCAATTTAACCGAAGAGGAGAGATTCTTGCTGTTGGAGTCAGATGTGGGCGAGGGAATTTTCTTTGCGGGATTAAAGCATGTCGCCATCAAAATCGTCGCCTCCTACAGTGAGGATCAGGTGATCACCTCTGACCCTAGTCAGCTTCTTTTAATCAAAAAGGCGAAGCAGGACTTTGACGACGGTTCTGCGAAAGACGGCGCTTAACCGTAAAATAAGAACAACTTTATGGCCATTGCCACTGAACTTACACACAAAACGCAGCTGTCCGAGAGCCGACATCAATCGCGCGCCCCGAGTCGCCAAGAATCGGGCGTACAGTCACCGGCGAGCTCCCCGGATACAATTGGGAACGCCCAATGGATTTTAATGTTTTCGGCCGCCGGCGTTTTCTGGCTAGTGGGACTGGCGCTAGATTTAGTGATTCCTTTTATAACGGTTGTGATGAATTACGGCGTTGTGTTTGGAATTTGGATGTGGGCTAAAAACCACAACCTAAAACCGCCGACATTTTCTTCGGCTGCGAGGGCGGGGTCAGAAATTGCGAACATCGCGGCCGCATCAACAGGTGAAAAAGTAGGCGCGGGAAGAAGTGTGGCGGGCGCGCTGGATAACGCGCCGGG
>C687J35174_10011865_pt1 | contig 10695 bp, 9 predicted proteins | sample RifCSPhighO2_01_FD_35174 | JGI IMG/M metagenome (IMG submission 35174) | reverse complement strand
AAATGACGAAGAAGCCCTTGCAGCTGTTGAGAAATACAACGGTTACGATATGGGTGGACGCGCTATTGTGGTCAACGAAGCCCGTCCCATGGGTGAGCGCTCGGAGCGTCCTCCTATGCGTGGTGGCGACCGGGGTGGCGACCGGGGTGGTCGCAGTGGCGGATTTGGTCGTCGGTAATTAATTACGACACTTAAAAAATAGTCCCGGCTTGCCGGGGCTATTTTTATACATACCCACAACCAAAATCGGACTGGGTTAATCCCTACGCGCTCCTTGCGGAGCGCTCCGTGTGTATGAATTGGTCGGGGTGACAGGATTCGAACCTGCGGTCTCAAGACCCCCAGCCTTGCGCCTTACCACTAGGCCACACCCCGATGACAATTTTTCTGGCGCCCTCGGGAGGAATCGGACCTCCATCAACCCCTTAGGACGGGGCTACTCTATCCGTTGAGCTACGAGGGCTAATAGAACAAACTAATTGTATAGGGTAAAATCAAACTGACGGCAAGGATTATTGTTAGTACTACCCATACAGTCCGTTTCCAATCTCGTTTTTTGCCGGTCATTGCTTTCATTATATATGAGTTAATCTATAGAACTGATTTGACCAACCAACCTAAATTTATCCCCGAGTTCCTCGGTCAGAGAGAAGATGAAGAAGTAGTGTCAATCATGTTCAAACATTGGTTTGTGGTGGTAGCACCAATGTTGAAAGCGATTAGCATCATTTTACTGTCATTTGCTATCCCGATTTGGTTGAATTTTGCCAAGTTCATCTTTACCTACGGTATTACCACTGTACTCTACTATTTCTGGATGGTGTTTTGGGTTGGTTATATGGTTTACCAATATATCAATTGGTATCGCGACCAATTTATTATCACTACCCAGCGACTGATTAACATTGACCAGAGAAGCTTACTCCATCGCCGGGTAGCGGAAGTCGAACTAGATAAAATCCAAAATATCACTCATATTATCAAAGGGCTATCACCGACTATGTTTAATTTTGGAACAGTTATTGTTCAGTCCGCTGGAGCCAATGATTTGATGTTGGAGCAGATATCAAACCCGGCTTTAATTCAAGAAGACATTACTCGGTTAGTTAAGGAAGCCACCGCTGACAAATCAGTAACAGCGACTGAATTAATAGATTTTATTAAAGACCATCGAGTATGAAACTTCTACTAAGGATCGTAGGTGTAATTGTTCTGTTGGGTATTTTTGTCTCGGTGTATGTTATATCGACTAGCTGGTCTGTTCAACGAGCCACCCGAGAGGGTTTTACCGGCAATGTGCAGGAGATAGGCCAGACAGGCGGATTTCATCTGCTTCGAGACATTGCATGGGAGGAATTAGACAGTGTCTATCGGGTAAAAATAATCACTCAAATGAATCGACCCAGCATGCTAGAAGACATTGCCACGCCACCGGTGAGAGCTGTTCAAAGCCCAGTCAATGATCCCATTAAGGCATTATACTTGACGATGTACGACACTAGTCGCCAAGATGATGCCGGGGAGAATGTTTTCAATGGGCAATCCGTTATAGAGATAAACCGTGGACCTATTAGAAATATAGAAATCAGCAAACAAGAAACAGCCAATGATCAGTCGCCGGTTATCTTTATTCATTTGACTAAGGGCGTTCTGTACCGTCTACAGACCGACCCAGACGACCCTGGCGTTATCTGGGTAGATATACTAAAATAAGCGGGTTCTAGTTAGGGCGGGAGGGGGCGTAGCTCAGTTGGTTAGAGCGCCTCCCTGTCACGGAGGAGGTCGCGGGTTCGAGTCCCGTCGCTCCCGCCAGAAAAACGGAAACATCCTATAAGGGATGTTTTTGTTTAGAGCGACGTGGGCGAGAACCCGTGCGAAGCAAGGGTTTGCTAGGAGGACTGCCAAAATATACAGTGCTACAGTCCCATTAATGCAGTCCGACGGCGGGGCCCAATCCTATTGGGGATACAGTCCCGTCGCTCCCGCCAGAAAATGAGAATTGTCCATCAGAACAATTTTTATTTTAGGGTTTACCCAGTAGAAGAAATTTCATTGCGCTCTGTGCCGATATCCTCTACGGATATATGAAATTTGCTCTACCGGGTTGACACATCTCCCGCCGTCAGATAAGGTGGGGGAGGTCTTTATGGCCCACAAACATCTTTGGGAGGTGATGTGTGTGAGTAGCATGCACTTTAGTGAATTAGTTGCCAAGTTTAAATCGGTTTTACCGCTGACCTTTCTTCGTCGGTCAAGCGACCTCACTCGTGGTCGCGATGAAACGCCAGAGGTAAAAAGAGCACAGTTGCATAATGACTGGGAGGCAATCCAACAGGTTATCGACCAGGCAAAGTACGACTTTTTTGGAGAAGGGGTTAGAGAACAGCTCGAATGGATTCTGAGTCAAACCAAGCGGGATTTTGATCAGTGTCTTAGAGAGTTGTATCACAACACGACCCTCGTTGAGTGTTTTGAGCAGTCAGTGAAGAAAGCTAATCTTCTGCCGACTTTCAGGACATATCTCGTCCAGCAAGCCCGCAAAACTTGCTCGGCTCACGACTAAACCTGGCAAACTCATTTCAAAAAAGCCACTTATCTTTTGTGGCTTTTTTCTTTGGGTATTGGAGTGGGATACGAGAAGTGTATCCCCACTGCTGTGGGGCCCCGCCGTCTCGTCGCAACGGCCTCGTCTTAACGGTCAGTTCGGTAAACTCACTGACCTATTGGGACTCGGCGTTGTTCCTCTTCCCCAAAATGTTCGTTCCTTCTTTTGTCGAAACTAGACCATTTCGGGGTCCCCAGTTTTATCTATGTAAACCAGGTTTTTAGATTGGAGTGGGATACGAGAATCGAACTCGCGTCTCAACCTTGGGAAGGTTGCATACTACCATTGTACTAATCCCACTGGATCTGGGGCGGGACGTGCCTGCCTGCCGGTAGGCAGGTTCTGCCATTGAACCACACCCGCAAGTCAATTTATCCCCATCCCTTTACATGACCTATGGCGGCGTCATGAACCCCTTTCGTGGTTTATGATACACTGAAACCAGGGTCAGGGGGAATAATAGGAGGTCATATGGATATCACATGGATAGGTCATTCCTGTTTTCAAATGAAGGGCCGTGACGTTGTGGTAGTAACCGATCCATTTAGCCCCGATATTGGTTTTGCGCTTCCATCACTAATGGCTGATGTGGTGACGATTAGCCATGACCATTTCGACCACAATTATATCGCCGGAGTAAATGCCAAAATAGTTTTTGACACACCCGGTGAGTTTGAATTCAGAGGCACTCGGATTCACGGGATCCGAACTTTTCATGATGAGGCCGGTGGAGCCGAGCGGGGGAGGAATACGATGTTCCTATTCGTAATTGACGGTTTAAGGATTTTACATTGTGGAGATTTGGGACATATCCCCGACAGCGAATTAATTGATGGACTAGGTGACATTGATGTTTTGATGGTCCCAGTTGGAGGGAAATATACTTTGCCAATTGAGACCGCCATTGAATTGGTCCGTCAATTAGAACCAAAATTAGTTATTCCAATGCACTTCGCCGTGACCGGACTCAAAATCGATGTTGTCGGTGCCGAACAATTTCTTCATCGTCTAGGTGCCACCATCCATCGAGCGACTAATCTGACCATCAATAAAACCACCCTTCCAGAGGAAGGACCGGTGGTATATATTTTGGAACCAACCGCGCTGGGAACTCCAGCGAGTTAGTATCTAGCACATTTAGTAGCTAGTGGTCAGTGGGGGTAGAATTTACTTCTTGCCTCGCTTAATTTTGGACAGGGTCTTTAAACACCGAGTACAGGCCGTGATGGTTTTGGTCTGGCCGTTCTCGGTGATTTTAGCAGTCCCTAAATTTGGCAACCAAGTCCGCCGAGTGCGCCGTTTTGAGTGGCTGACATTATTTCCAGTCGTGATTTGTTTGTTGCAGATAGAACAGATTTTAGACATCTTTAGAAAAATTACAAATTACAAATGACAAATTCCAAATGGTAGGTAGCTAAGAATTAAGAAGTGGACGGGGAGGCGGAATGACTGATAAACTGAATAAGATAGGGACTTTATGAGGTTAGCAAAAAATATAGTTTAGGACAAGGTTTTTATGTCGCTTGCGATTTTTCAGGGTTTAGACACTCTTATCTTTTCAATAGTAGCCATCCTGGTGGCGATTACTGTACATGAATTTGCTCATGCTTGGACGGCGACTGCTCTGGGCGATCCGACTGCTCGGGCAGCTGGTCGGTTGACTCTGAATCCATTGGCTCACATTGATTTAATCGGGACGATTGCTCTGCCACTGGCTTTGTATTTTGTTCACGCTCCGATTTTTGGTTGGGCCAAGCCGGTGCCATATAATCCAAACTTCGTTCGGCGTGGTCGGTGGGGAGAGATGTTGGTGGCCTTAGCCGGTCCAATTAGTAATTTGTTATTAGCATTTGTTTTGGCCTTACCGGGACGAATCTACTGGATTAATTATCAGGCCCTGCCGACTGACCAGATTTACATTTTTTTGGCAACTCTAGTCACTCTCAATGTTTGGTTGGCGGCATTTAATTTGATTCCAATCCCGCCACTAGATGGCTCAAAAATCCTCTATCTAATTCTTGATAATCTGGGCGTCAGTTACGAGCGGATTATGTGGCTAGAACAAATCGGTCCGACTCTACTGCTATTCTTGATTTTTGCCGATAGTTTGCTAGGGGTAAACATACTTTTTCGGCTGCTAGACCCGATTGTTACATTAATGCATTGGTTTGTTGGCTCCAGTACTATCCCGTTTGGATAATTATCCCCAAACCATCAAATTGACACCAAATTATATGTGCTAAAATTAAATTAGCACCATTAATTTGCCACCAATATTTGGCTCAACACCCAATTTTATGGGACCCCTAATTCCGCTTTCCTGGGGGAATGCGGAGCGGGGACCCACCTGGTCTCCACAGAACCAGAAATAAGGGCGGCAAACTAGTGGTGTTTTATAATGGGCGCGAAATTGCGCCCAATTAATTACCACCCATTTGCGTCGCCAAACGGGTGGCGCCCAAAAGCGAGCCCACTCACCAATTGCTAGCCGAAATAGAAAATCGCTCTTTCTGGTTTCCTCGCCCGCATTGCTACGCAAAGCGTTGCGGGCGGGTAACGCAAACTCGTCCCGGATTGCCGGGACTCAAACATGCTGAACTAAGCGAGAGATTTTCTAACCGGCTAACGCAATTGTTTCGATGGGTCCCATTAATGTTCCCTATATGCCGAAAGACCTGAACAATTTTCAGGTCTTTTAGTTAGACCGCGCATATCTTGGTCTGTTTTGGTCGGGGTGACAGGAATTGAACCTGCTGCCTCGCCGACCCGAACGGCGCGCGCTACCGATGCGCCACACCCCGGCCATAACGACCAAAATATATCCAATCACAATATTACTGTACTCCACCTCAATGATGGAGCCGGAGGTGGGATTTGAACCCACGACTTGCTGTTTACGAAACAGCTACTCTACCACTGAGTTACTCCGGCTTAATCCAAAGGTAAGATTACAGTTTCAGTATATCCCAGTCAACCATGGTGGCAGATAGGGTACACTAGAAATATGACAAAACTTTATCTCAACACTGATGGGGGAGCCAGAGGTAATCCTGGCCCAGCTGCTACCGGCGTGGTTGCGACTGATGCCAAAGGCAAAGTGGTTAAAACGACTAGTCGTTATTTAGGTGAAGCTACCAACAACCAAGCCGAGTACTTGGCCCTGATTGATGGGTTAAAAGTTGCTATCAAATTAAAACCCAGCGAATTGGTAGTGAAATTAGATAGTGAGTTAATTGTTAAGCAGCTTAGTGGCGAGTATCGAGTGCGGGATGCTCACTTACAACCATTGTTTGCCGAAGTCCAGAAATTAATCGGTAAACTGACCAAAGTCAATTTCCAACATGTCCGTCGGGAATTAAATAAACCAGCCGACCAGCTGGTTAATCAAGTATTGGATGCGAGGCAGCGATGAACGATGAGTCGCAAGTGATAATTCTCCTCTGTCATCCTGAACTTGCGATGTCCCGAGCTTACCGAGGGGCGATGTCCCGAGTTTACCGAGGGGTTTCAGGATCCATCCATAAAAAAATATTCATTTTATTGTCTAGATTCCGGACTAAATCCGGAATGACACAAAAGAAAAACTCGCAACTCGATACTAGATTATTCAAATACAACCTTGAATCTTTGTTCGAGGTCTTGGTATTTGTTGTCGTTTTTTAGTTCTGGGTTAGCTGCAAAAATAGCATATTCAATTTCTCCAGGAACACTAGATATCATCAGGAACGATACTTGGCCTCGTTCGTCGGTCTGGTAGAATGCTCGTCCTGGCTCGGGGCTGTACCAGTCCAGATAAGTACTTTCCATACTTCGCAAGGTTGGATTGGTCACTTGTAAACCAACCCAAACCCCAACTACCGCTTGGCTGGTCTTTTTGTCAATCACAGTAATAGTGGTCTGGCCATGAGCCAACCCATCGGCCGACAAGGTTTGATTAATTGGATTAATTTCAAACACTGCCAGTGAGGATGCTGAAGCAACTGGTTCGCCAAACAAGATGAAACTACTGGCGGAAACCAAAATTGTCAGCGCTCCCAAAACCGCGAACACACCCCATCGTTCATGAGAACTATAGGTGCGGTTGCGGCGGAAATGATGGAGGATGTGTTTCATAGTTAGTAGTTACGAGTTGTGAGTAATGAGTTGTGAAAATTTCGTCATTCTGGTAATTCTGCCGTACGGCAGAAGCATCCAGAATCTTATAAAAAATAATCCCTTTACGATACTGGAGTTATTCTGCCCCAACGGGGGCCCCTCGGGGCTGAACTCCCTAGTATGACGGATAAAAATTTGGCTCAATATTCATCTTTTATTACTCGCGACTCATTACTCATTACTTTCTTCTCTGAAGTGGGTCTTATCATAATGTTCAACCCAGGCCAGAGCCACTGCGGCTAACAAAGTCAGGGCCAATAGAATCAATTGCAGACCAGAGATACCAGTAGTGGGGAGTCGGGCTGGGCCACCGTATTCAACGATGTCAGTTACGGTTACACCAGCTGTGGCGTAATTAATCTTGCCGTTGTAAAGGGTGGCGACCAGAATAGTGTCATAGTAGATGCCGGGCTTTTGACCAGCAGTGAAAACGGAACCATGAGAACCATCTTTGCTACCGGTCTTTAATATTGTACCGCCCCCGGCCAACACATACCATCTAAAGATTACATTTTCTATTTCTTTGCCATCTTCGTCGTAGGCCTTGGCGGTAAAGGTTTGTTTCTCACCAGGAAGTAAAGTGGTCTCGGTCGGTTCAACTGTCACTTCGGCTAAAACTCGGCCAGTTTCGTCTTCGACTTCTTCTAATTCTTCGAGCAGTTCTTCCTCTTCTAATAGGTTTGCGACATTGAACACCGCGCTGACATTGCGGAAGCCGGTATCCGGAGTCAGCGGGGCCTGGTCGGCAATGGTGACCAAGTAAGCGCCTGGAGTGATATCCCAATAATAGAAAGTTGCACTGCCAGTTGCCCCTGGCTGGGAGTACTGTAGGTTGGTAGTGGGATTAAATCCTTGGATGGTTAGCCATTCGGGCAGGACATTGTGATTCGCATCATAGAATCGACCCGTGTCGGAAGAAGTGTAGAAATATAAGATCTCCGGCAATCGCAAGAATTTCCCGGTTTGGTCTTGGGCCTGGACTGCCATTGGTGGGCTAAATTGACTAGTGGTGAATAGGGTGGTATCGATGTTGACGATTAAATGATCAGCCGGAGGTGCGTCACCTCGGACGATCGCGTTCTTTTCAGCGTCACCCCAACCCTGTGACGGATTTTCATAAGCGGTGATGGTAATGTAGTCAGGATCGGAAATATTACTGTCGCGATAATAAAACTGGGCTTGTGACTGACCAGTTGTAAGCGTAATCGATGTCACATACCGCCAGTTNCTCCCATCTTGGAGCAAGAATACACCAGCGGTGCGCGGAGTTCCGCCTAGCCAAGCCCCTAGTCCAATCGTAGTATTTTCTTCGGCAGTATAGGTCTGACCCGACAGGGCGTCTTTTAAAGTCACAGTAAAAACTGGGCTGATTTGTTCAGCAACTAGTTCTACCAAAAGTTCGCTAGGTGAAGTGATAGTTACTACTGGGTCAACCGTCGTAAAACTCCAGGGGTTGGGTAATGGTCCATCAACCAGCACATTGCCATCGGTATCCTCGGCATAACTAATTTCAACTTCATAAGGGGCACCAACTTCTAAACTTTCTGCTGGAGTGAGTGTCCATAGTTTATCTTCCTGGCTCCAACTGTCTTGCCAACCAGTAGTATCAACTGGATAGCCGTCAAGATTCACACTATAAGTTAATGTATCGGTCTTAATCGATTTGCTGAATTGAGCGTTAATGGTGCCTTTTAATGGCGCGCTAAAACTGCCATTGTCAGGAGATTGGTTGACGATCTGCGGAGAAAATTTTTCCTCGGTACTATCGCCAGGGACCAAAGTGACTGCCGGTGGATCGGTAGTAAAAGAACTCCCCGGCACATCCGGATCTGACACGGTGGCGGTATTACTGATTTCACCTTCGGTGCCATTATTAATACTGACCCAAAAACTAAATTGCAGAGTGGTAGGAATCCACCCCTCGTCATCTTCTGGGACACCCATTTCCCAAGGACGACCAGACGGGAAATTCGACAGCATTTGGGCCTGGGCCTGGATTTGATTATTAACCGGATTATATTGCAAGGTCTGCCAACCAGTATCTCCAGTCAAAGAGCCGTTGACATAAGTAGTGTTAGTCGGGATGTTGTCGATTGTCAAAGCGTCTACTACAGTATTGCCCTGATGGACGATGGTAATGTTATATTCGAGCAAGGTCCCCGGTACTGCTTCGGGTTTATCAACTGTCTTAGTTGAAGCGGTAAAATCAGGATTCTTGGCAATGTGAATCACTGCCGGGGCCGGTTGAAACATCTCATTTACATTGTCATCGATTGCGATGCCTTGCTCGATTTCCAAAATATTAGCCGGTGTATTGACGGTAGCGTTGAATCGAATAATTACATTGGTGCCTTTGATGACCGTTCCGGACCAAGTGAAACCAGTAATCAATAGACCAGCATAATGAATCTGGATTGTCCCTCCGGTTTTAGTGATACTGCCGGACACGATTTTGATTCCCTCGGATACCGTTAATGAGGCCTGGACATTGTTAGCCGGTAAGTCGCTGGTATTGCGTAGGGTAATCGTATAGTGAGCGGTTTCGCTGGGTAGATATTTACCGGCGTGAGTACCGTCGCTTACCTCAATAGTTGAGGAAGTTAAGTCGGGGTCGCGCTTGGGCGCGGTCTCAAAATCCCAGGTCCCTTCAGGATAGTACACTTCAATTCCCATTCCCCAGCCGCCTCCCGGCGTACCTTCTAGTAGAATATTACCGGCCTTATCGGTGGCGGTCACAGCATGGAAAGTGTACCAAGTTTTATAACTAAAATTAGCATGTTTGACGGTCAGCTTGGTATCGCTGTTACTCCAAGTAGTACTGATAATCGTGACTGGTTTGGTCGGATTATTTTGCTCGTACAATTGGTAGCCAAAAGTCCCAGTATTCATTGGTTCAGAAAACTCCACGATGATATCTTGGGTAATTGCCACCTCGGTTTGGTTGGGATAGGGGGCTTGGGTGGTAATGTATGGCCCGAATGTATCAACAGTCGTGGAGGCCTCAACTATCGGTCCGGCGATTAGTTTCTCTGGCCAGTTGTCATTACCACTGAAGTCAACGGCCCCAGAATAAAATTGATAAAGACCATTTCCGTGGGGTGAGGTGAAGTTAAACACGAACGGAGCACTATTGTCCGTATCCCACAATTGAATGGTTGGGCTTTGGTCGGAACGGTAGTAAAGCGAAACCGTTTGAACTCCAACATTGTCTGATGCTGTTGCACTGACATTGAAAGATGACGAAGTTTTATATTGGGGCAGAGCGTCAACTTGGGATGCTGGGTCATTTTCGTCGGGACTGCGAATTGGGATATAGATGGTAAATACCGCATCGCTAGAATCAGTCACACTTCCACTCGAAACCCGAACCAACGCTTGATTAGTCTGATCGTTGGGAAGGGTCCAAGTATAACTTCCATCATTGGCGGTGTTAGCAATAATACTGTTCCATCCTCCGCCATTGTTAGGAGAATAGTAGTCAATATCAATAATGTTACCAGCACCAAACCCGGTGCTAGTCCAGGTAATATCATGGGTACTACCGACTACCCAAGTTTCTGCGCCATTAGGAGAAGTTACGGCTAGCGTCCCAGCCGTATAGGTTACATCGATATTATCGATTAGGAATAGGTCGTGGATATAAGCTCCACTGCCTTCAACGGTTCCCTTACTGTAAATTTTTAAATAGATATCGCCAGTGATGGCGACCTCGTCATCAAAAGTACCCAGATTGGTGTCGAGCTGGGCTTCGATGTTGGCGTTGGTGTAGTCGCCACCCACCACGCTAGTCCAGGCACCGCCGTCGTGATAGTACCAAGTGCCGGCCGGATCAACGCCAAACCCAAGTGCCACGCCGACGTTGTCTTCCTCGCTCGCCGAGTTATAAGTAATATCGATGGCCGACAAAGTAGCGACGCTGATACCGACTGTCGTAA
>C687J35174_10011859_pt1 | contig 10698 bp, 10 predicted proteins | sample RifCSPhighO2_01_FD_35174 | JGI IMG/M metagenome (IMG submission 35174) | reverse complement strand
GCGGGAAGAGCGGCCGAAGCTCGGGCTGCCCCGCATCCGCAGGAACCCCGCGGTGAGCATCGTGCCCATCAGCACCGGCTGCGACCTCGCCTGCGCATTCTGCGTCACCACCATCATCAAGGGGAAGCTGCAGAGCTATCCGATGCGCGCCATCTGCGACGAGGTCTCCCGCGGGCTGCAGGAGGGCTGCCGGGAGTTCTGGCTGACCTCTCAGGACAACGGCGCGTATCTCACCGGGACGGGGAGGAGCATGCTGCCGGAGCTCATCCGCTCCGTCGCCGCGCTGGACGGGGAGTTCCGCGTGCGCGTGGGGATGACGAATCCTGTCCATGTGAAAGGCGTCCTCGATTCCCTTTTGGACGCCTATGAGCACGCGAACGTCTACAAGTTCCTGCACCTCCCGTTGCAGTCCGGCAGCGACCGCATCCTCGCCGAGATGGGGCGCGGCTACACAGCCCGTGAATTCCTTGCCATCGCGGCCGCATTCCGTGCGCGGTTTCCCGAATCCACGCTCTCGACTGATGTCATCTGCGGCTATCCCGGGGAGAGCGAGGAGGATTTCCGGGAGACCATGGCCGCGCTGGAGGAGCTGCGGCCGGAGATGCTGCACCTCTCCCGGTACTCGCCGCGGGACGGGACACGCGCAGCGCTGCAGGAGCAGGTCCACTGGGGCATCGTCAAGGAGCGGACGCGCGCGGGATTCCGCACATTCCTCGGCATCTCGGCCGGGAGGTGCGCGGAGTGGAAGGGGTGGTCTGGCCGCGTGCTGGTGTCCGAGGAGGGGAAGCCGGGCACGATGGTCGCCCACAACGATGCCTACCGGCAGATTGTCATCCCCGGAGATGCCTCGCTGCTCGGTCGTTTTGTCAACGTGCGCGTCACAGGCGTCGGCAGGCATTACCTGCGCGGGGAGCTCTGCTGACGCAGCTCGCGCCGCATCACCTTGCCGGATGCGGTGCGGGGCAGGGCGTCCACCACGCGGACCTCGCCCACGCGGAACAGCGGACTCAGTTCCTCCCGTATGGCCTGCTGCAGAGCTTCTTTCAGTTTCGCGGGACTCGTCTCACGGAGTGGCACCACATACAGGACGAGCCGCTCGGGCCCTCCATCCGCAGGAGGGACGCCGACTGCGGCGCACTCCTTCACCGCGCCGAGGCACGCCCGCTCCACATCCGCGGAGCTGACCTTGATGCCGGAGAGCTTCATGGTGTCGTCAATCCTGCCGAGGAGCTGGTAGTACCCGTTCGGCAGCCTTCGCGCGGCGTCCCCGTGCCTGCGGAGCACCTTTCCGTCCGGGGAGGGACACCCCGCGTAGTACACCTCGTGATGGTCTTTGTTGAGCAGCCGCTGGGATAGCCCGACGCTGGGCGGGATGAGGAAGACCTCGCCGCTGTCTGCCTCCCTGTCGCCGTCGAGCAGCGCGAAGTCAAGCCCCAGCGCCGGAGTGGAGAACTGCGAGGGATAATTCTGCTGCACGACCGTCGAGGTGACATAGCCGCCGCCGAGCTCGGTGCCCCCGCAGTACTCGATGACCGGCCTGCCGCCCGCGCGCTGCATGAGCCATTCCATGTCCTCTGCGTTCGAGCACTCTCCTGTCGAACTGAACGCCCGTATCGAAGACCAGTCAAGTCCCTCGGCCGCCCTGCTGGCTCGCCACGCCTTGACCAGCGTGGGGACCACGCCGAGCATGGTCACGTTCGCGTCCTGCACGAACTCGCAGAATTCCCGCGATGTCGGAGAGCCCTGGTAGAGGCAGATGCTCGCCCGGTTGATGAGCGAGGCATAGATGAGCCAGGGGCCCATCATCCATCCGAGCGAGGTCGGCCAGCACAGCCGGCCTCCAGGATGGATGTCGTGATGCAGGTGCGCGTCCGACGCGCATTTCATCGGAGTGCTGTGCGTCCAGGGGATGGCCTTCGGGTCTCCTGTCGTCCCGGAGGAGAAGAGCACGGTGGTGGTGTCCTCGGCGTCCCGAGAGACCGCGCGGAAGGGCTTCTCCGGTCCGAGGAAATCCTCCCACGCGGTATCGCCTGCCTGGGCCTTGCCGAGCACGACCGCTTTTCCGTGCGCTGCGGCCCGCACGCGCTCGTACGGCGACAGCTCCCTGCCCCCGTAGCGATACCGCTCGATGGTGAACACGGCTTTCGCGCCGCTGATGGCCACTCTCCGCGCGATCTCCTTCGAGGAGAAGCTGTCCGCGATGCCCACCGCGGCACAGCCCGCCTTGATGATGCCCAGGTAGAGTGCGATGCTCTCGGGAGACAGGGGCATGACGATGGCCAGCGCATCCCCTGGCTTGTACGCGCTGCTGATGCCCTGGGCGACTTGGTCGGTCAGCCCGCTGAGCGCACGGTAGGACATCTCGCGCATCGGGCTCTCTCCTTCGGCGCGCCATCGCACCGCCATCGCATCCTCGGGAGCCTGAAAGCAGCTCTCCACGATGTTCAGCCGCGCGCCCGGGAACCATACCGGGTGTTCCGGGTCACGAAGGTCAGCTTTGCCAGGCTTCTTCAGGAAGTGGATGTCCAGGCGCGCCACCATGGCGGACCAGAATTCCTTGCGGGAAGAGACACTCCACTTCCACAGTTCCTCATACGACGAGAGGCCGCGCTCCTGCATCAGGGCGTGGAGATTGCTGCTGCGGATGTCTGCCTCGGAGGGCTGCCAAACGTAGGGCATCGCCAGCGCGGTGCGCTGCCGGGCTAATAAAGCTTTGCAGGTCCGGAAAACCTGCGAATCCCTCCGGCAAGGACATATGAAGGGCAGGCCTCCCATGAGGGGCATGCCCAACGCATTCCGAAGGCGGGCGGCAGTCAAGCCGCGACGGGTGATTGACGCGTGCGTCCTCATCGCATCCTTGATGCGGGACATCCCCGGCTGCGCGCAGTATCTCGCCGGTCTGACGGTGCAGCATCATGGTTACATCACCCATGCGCTTCTTGGGGAGGTGTGGTACGGCACGGTCAATCATGTGCGAGACGCCTTCGTGCGGCAGCGCCTTTACCAGTATGTTGATGGGCTGTTTGCGGAGCAGCGGTTGCACATGCTCCCTCTCGTGCGAGTCTCCCCGGAGCTGGTCGGAAGCTTCCGGACGCTTCTGCCCTTCTTGTCCGAAGACGACGCCCTGCATCTCGCTGAAGCACGAACGCACGGATTCTCCGATTTTGTCACCACGGATGAAGAACTGACGGCCCCTCGGAATGCGCTCCGTCTGTCANAACTCGGCATTCGGATATTCGATCCTACGAGAATCTCTTGAGGAGCTTGCTGGTGATGCCAGCCCTGCGGAAGGCTTCCCGAGCCTCCTCGAAGGCCTTCTGGAGCGCCTCATTCCCCCAGTCAATCTTTGGCTCCTCTTTCCTTGCCATGCAACACCATGAGTCCGATGCGCTTTATGAATGTTACGCCGCAGCGGCCGGAGAATCTCCGGCGCTAGAACTCCCTCAGGAACTTCACCAGCTCGCGCGCCTCCTGCAGCTCGAGGAACTCCTCCTTGCGCATGGACGGCAAATCCTTGTCCTTCGGTGCGCGTTCGTCAAAGATGACCAGGTTGTCCGCGTCCAGCAGTCGGGAGAGGGACTGCATCTCCGGATGGACCTTGCCCATCTCGGTGAAGATGAGCTCGCGGTCCTGGCGGGCGATGACGTCGAAGGGCGCCTTCCGGAACTCCTGGACCCTGAAGCCCAGCTCNGAGTATTTGAGCGAGATCTCGTCCTGTGGTTGAGCATAGTCGAGGGGGATATCGAAGAGCTCCACAGGGAGGAAGACCTCTTCTCCCAGGACCTCGTGGATGCGGAATCCGCGCTGCAGGGTCACCTCGGAGTCGCTCTCGTAGCGGTCCAGCATCCTCGGCGATACGCCGAGCCTGCGGGATAGCTCCAGCCGGGAGAGTTCCATCTCGTCGCGCTTCGCGCGCACCTTCTGGCCGGAGAGCCTGAGGGTGGGTCCCGCGGAGGTGCTGAGCACCATGGGCAGCCGGTCGTGGAGGCTCTCGCGGAAGGTCTCCATGGTGGTGGTGTATACCCCGAACCTGCTGTACACGATTCCCGGCTCCAGAGGGCGTCCTGCGCGTTCCGCGATGACCAGCACCGAGGCATTGACCATGCCTGCGGCGCGCTTCATCTCTGCAGCTCCCTCTGGAGTGAGAGCGTTGGCATCGCCCAGCATGCGCAGCAGCAGGGTGTGCTCCCCGCGCGCCACGAGGTCGAAGCATCCCCGCACGCGCTTGATGGCGTACCCCTCCTTCAAGAGGGTGACACATGCCTGCTCGATGAGGTCCTCCTTGCCCATGGGTGAGACAAGGATGCCGTCCCTTTAAAAAACTTATGATTTAACCATCGCGCTGTGGCAACATTTAAGAATGGACAGCCGCTCTCTTGGGTCATGGGGCTCGGGAAAGCGACGCTCATCACCGGAGTGCTTGCCGGCTCCGCCCTGCTTGGGGGCATTGCTGGTTTCCGGAGCGTCACTTCCGATGACCGGCCGGCGGTGGCCATGAGCCCCGCCCCGCAGGAGCTTGATGGCATCGTGGTGCGCGAGCGCCTGGAACTGCTCCCCACCGGGCCTGACATCGGCGGATACACCCTTTTCGAGGACCGCTACACCCTCGTGGTGATGGATTCCTGCGTTCCGAGGACGGTGCAGTTCAGCGCCATCGCCGTGGGGGACACCTCGCGCTACGAGGATTATGATTTCCGGGTGCGCCCGGGAGATAGGGTGCGGGTCAGCGTGCTTCCCGACGGCGACCTGTTCAAGGGCGTTGCCCTCATNGCGTACGGCGACCCGAGCGGAGCGGCGCAGTGCGACGGCGTCGAGGCTGCGTTCCAGGCTGCGCTCCGCGAGGCGGAGCGGAGCATGCCGCTCGACCAGCTCCTCTCTCTCGGATGGTACGCCGAACAGGACGCATATCTCCTGAGGACACTTTCCTCGGCCGAGCTGTGGGAGGAGTATCGGGATGCCGATGCGCTCCGCGATTCCGTCCGTGAGCGGCTGCAGTCCGCGAGCCCGAGCACCTGTCCCACGGGCATGGAGAATCTTGAGCTGCTGAACCATGCCGAGCTGATTCGCGCGAGCCTGCTTTTAGACTATATCGATAATCCCGAGAACCAGCGCTCCATCATGGAGGAGCTTGCTGCCGACCGGGCCGACACCCGGACGGAATATGGCGGGGCGTTCGCGCTCCAGGATGGTGGCCTGATGCGGCTCCGCATGGCCTCGACCTGCCGGGGAGGGTGTAAGGATTACGAGTATTCATTTCCCACGGTCGCGCTCCGGCCGAATGTCGCGCTGCACTACCATAACCATACGATGCCAGGATTCCTGGAGCCCGATGCAGCGTTCCGCCACGATGCCTGTCCCTCTCCGGAGATTTCTCCTGGCGTAGGGGACCTCAGTGTCGCGCAGGGCGCGGGGAGCGATGGCGTCGTGTTCTCGGAGGAGGACGCCGCGTTCGGCACAGTGCTCTACACCGACAGCGGGGTGCTGCTCGACCTCGGGATACGCCTCCTGCCATAATCATTATAAGTCCGTAAACCCGCTGCCTCCGCATGGACGAGCTCGCCCGCTTCGGCCGGCCGATGCGGATGGACCTGAAGCCGAAGAAGCCGATTCTCGCGCCCACCGGCCCGAAGACCTGCGCGACCTGGGATGCCGAGGCTGCGATGCGGATGCTGATGAACAACCTTCATCCGCAGGTCGCGCTGGACTGGGAGCAGCTGGTCGTCTACGGCGGCTCCGGGCGCGCCGCGCGGAACTGGCAAGCGTATCACGACATCATCGTGTCGCTGAAGAAGCTGAAGGCGGATGAGACCCTCTGCGTCCAGAGCGGGAAGCCGGTGTACGTCGCGCGGACCTTCGAGCACGCCCCGCGCGTGGTCATCGCGAACAGCAACCTCGTCCCAAAGTGGGCCACCCCGGAGAACTTCTCNNNGCTNGANNNGNTGGGNCTGACGATGTACGGCCAGATGACCGCAGGCTCGTGGATCTACATCGGCACCCAGGGCATCCTGCAAGGGACCTACGAGACGCTGAGCGCGTGCGCGAAGCGCGAGTTCAGAACAGACTCCCTGAAAGGGAAGTTCCTCCTCAGCGCAGGGATGGGTGCGATGTCCGGCGCACAACCCCTTGCGGCGTCGATGTGCCACGCCGCCGCGCTCATCGTCGAGGCGCGCAAGGAGCGCATCGAGCGAAAGGTCAAGGAAGGGTACTGCGACCGCATGACGGAGTCGCTGGACGAGGGGCTTGCCTGGGTGCTGGACGCGAAGCAGCGCAAAGAGGGGCTGAGCGTGGGTCTTGTGGGCAACGCGGCCGAAGTCCATCCGGAACTGGTGCGCAGGAACATCATCCCCGATGTGGTGACGGACCAGACCAGCGCCCACGACCTGCTGAGCTACGTTCCCGAGGGGGATATCCCGGAGCTCGACGCCCTGCGCGTCCAGAATCCCGAAGCATACCGCGCGCGTTCCCTGGCCTCCGTGCGGAAGCATGTCGCCGCGATGCTGGCGATGCAGGCGCGCGGCGCGGTGTGCTTCGACTACGGCAACAACCTGCGCCAGCAGGCCGAACTCGCGGGCCTCCGGGTGCGCGATGGCCGGGGAACATACCTCTATGATGGCTTCGTCCCGCGCTACATCAGGCCGCTCTTCTGCGAGGGCAAGGGCCCCTTCCGGTGGGCCGCTCTCTCCGGCAGCGTGGAGGATATCCGGCGGATGGACGAGAGGCTGCTGAAGCTGTTCCCGAAAGACCGGGCGCTGGCGCGCTGGATCCGGCTCGCATCGGAAAAGGTGCCGCAGCTCGGCCTCCCCTCGAGGATATGCTGGCTCGCGTACGGCGACCGCGCGACGTTCGGCCTGGCCATCAACGACATGGTCCGCTCGAAAGAGCTCGGGGCTCCGGTGGTCATCGGCCGGGACCATCTCGATTGCGGCTCCGTCGCATCGCCCGAGCGCGAGACCGAGGGGATGGCCGACGGCAGCGACGCCATCGCGGACTGGCCCCTGCTGAACTTCGCGCTCAACACCGCAGCGGGCGCGTCCTGGGTGAGCTTCCATCATGGCGGAGGAGTCGGCATCGGGAATTCGCTCCACGCGGGGATGGTCATTGTCGCGGATGGCAGCGCGAAACGCGCCGAGCGTCTTGAACGCGTTCTCACCGTGGACCCAGGCATCGGGGTCGCGCGCCATGCGGACGCGGGCTATCCCGAGGCGCTTCGCGCCGCGCGCAAGGGGGTGCGCATCCCGGGCAAGATTTCTTAAAGAGCGGCTGGTTCCTTTGAGGGGATGCTGCTCCTGACCAACGACGACGGCTACCGCGCCAGGGGATTGCGCGCACTTGCGGATGCGGTTCAGAACCTGGACGACCTCGTCATCGTCGCCCCGCTCGGCAACCGCAGCGGCATCGGGCACACGATTTCCTTCAAGGAAGTGCGCGTGCAGCAACGTCTCTACGCGGGCAGGGAGATGCTCACCCTGAGCAGCAGCCCCTCGGACTGCGCCTCCTACGGCCTTGAGGCGCTGCTCCCCCGGCCGGAATACGTGCTCTCCGGGGTGAACCGCGGCACCAATTCCGGGATGAGCCTCTACATGTCCGGCACCATCGCTGCGGCGAGGCAGGCCGCTATCCTGGGGGTTCCTGGCATCGCGGTGTCCGCAGCGGGATTCGAGGACCCGGATTACGACCTTGCGGCCGCGTTCGGCCGGGAGTTCTTCCTCTGGCTGCGCGCCGCCCAGGTCGAAGGATGCTACTTCAACCTTGTCGCTCCGAAGAAAAACCTGCCACGTCAGGGTGTCGCGGTCACCAGGCCCTCGCTCGACAAGGACCTGCGCTCGCGTTGGGAACTCCAGCCCTCAGGCAAGTACCTGCACCGCACGGAATGGCTTCCCTCGACAGAGAGGTGGAGCGACCAGTGGGCCCTGGACCGCGGCTATCTCACCCTGACGGTGAACACCCTCGACCGGGACTGCGCCCGCGCCGAGGCGCTCGAGGAGCGCATCTTCTCCGAGTTCAGGTTCGCAGGGCTGCCCACCGTTCTGCCGGCTCCGTAGGAAGAGTCGTCGGCCATGCTGCTCAGAAGTACCGGCATGCCGGCAGGACCTTCCGGAACTTGTGCGGCCTGGCGGCCGGATTTTCAAAGTCCCCGCGACCGAAGGATATATAATAAGGCATCTCGCCGCAGGCTGCATGGCCAAGTTCAAGCCCACGATGGAGATGCCCCACGCGAAAATCCTCATCGTGGACGACTCCTCATTCACCCGGGAGCTGGTCTCGAAGATGCTTGTCCAGGCGGGATTCTCGAAGCCCCTGGAGGCGGAGAGCGCGGGCAGCGCTCTGGGCGCGGTCAAGGCGAACAAGCCGGACCTGCTCATCCTGGACATCGACCTCGGAGGGGAGCTGGACGGCGTCGATGTCCTCCGCGCGGTGAAGAGGGACACTCCCGCGGTGAAGGTCATCGTGCTCTCCGCGCTGTCGCAGCGCCTGCTCGAGGAGAAGCTCATGGAGGAGCAGGCCGATGCATTCATCGTCAAGCCCTTCCGGCAGGAGCAGCTCCTCTTCGCGGTGGGCCTCGCGCTCGGCTACGACGTGATGTAGAGGCGGCCGCATTGCGGAGGATATCNGGGTTTCGATGAGACGGATAATGTACGGCACTGCAGCCGAGGAGAGCTTTTCTGCCGGGCCGATGTAAACATTTAATAAGGCCTTTTTCCCAGAGCCGCCTGAGGGATTGCACATGGAATTCAAGATGGAGAAGCGTACCATCGGCAGGCAGAAGGAGGAGGTCCGTCAGGAGGACTTCGAGCTCGCGTACAAGTTCTCCAAGATTCTCTTCCGCGAGATGGGCGACATGCTCAAGGCCCTGGTGCTGTTCGGCTCCACTGCGCGCACGGGGCGCAAGGAGAAGGACATCGACCTCCTGGTCATCGTGGACGACGTCACGGTGCGCATATCACCGGAGCTGGTGGAGACCTACCGCATCATCACCGAGAAGGCCGTCGTCGAGGTGAGCGAGCGGCTGCACATCACCTCCATGAAGTTCAGCTCCTTCTGGGAATACGCGCGCGCCGGGGATCCGGTGGCCGTGAACATCCTCCGCGAGGGCATTCCCCTCATCGACGCGGGCTTCTTCCGGCCGCTGCAGGCGCTGCTCTTCGACGGGCGCATCCGTCCGAGCCCCGAGAGCGTCTGGACCTACTTCGCGCGCTCGCCGCGCGCGCTCTTCTCCGCGCGCAGGCACGTCCTCGGCGCGGTCCTCGACCTCTACTGGGCCGTGGTGGACAGCGCCCACGCCTCGCTGATGATGCTCAACGTCACCCCGCCGAGCCCGGACCATGTGGCGGAGCTGCTGGACAAGATGCTCGTCGCGCGGGGACTGCTCAAGCCGCACCACGTCGAGACCATGAAGAAGTTCTACGACCTCCAGAAGCGCGTCGTCCACCGTGAGCTCAAGGAGCTCAAAGGCGCAGAGTACGACGAGCTCTACAAGGAGGCCGCGGCGTTCGTCGATGACATGAAGCGCTTCGTCGAGAGCCGGGAGTTCGCCTCCGACGGGAAAAAGCACCCTTCCGCACGCAAGGCACCATAAGGTTTTTATAGGGGCACCCCCGAGGGAATCCGAACGGCGACGAGTGCGTCGACGGGAGGAACCGCAATGGCAAAAGTGCAGAAGGTTTTCAAGGCAGGCATCAAGAAGGAGAAGGGCTACCTGTACTTCATCGACAAGCAGGGCGACATCTCCCGCGCTGCCATGGTGCGTGGCGGGAAGAAGGGCAAGAAATAAGCGTGCCCTCTCTATGATTTTTTTGTCACATATTCTTCTTTTTCTTTTCCACTTTCCTTAAATCCTCAGGCATCCTTCTATCCTCGGTATGACATACCTGTCATCGGGACCCCTGTATCGTGCCCCTGCGTACGCGCGCCCTGCCAGCGCTGTGCCGGCGGCTGCGTATGCGACGGAGGCCATGCCGGTCTATTCGGCGGATATCGACATCCCGGTGTACCAGGGCCGCGGGCATGCCCCCTATATGCCCCCGTTCGACCCGCGGCCCTTCCTTCTTCCCGGCAGGCCGGAGGCGCAGTTCGTCGGCAGGGCGTCCCAGCTTGAAAGCGTTGTCCGCGAGGCCTTCACCGCGACGACCGGGCAGCCGCTTCCCTACGGCATCACGATACATGTCAACACCCCGGCCGAACTGAAGGGTATCCACTCTCGTCTTGGCGGCGTGTGGAGCGAGGGCATCCAGGGCTTCGCCCTGAACAGCCGGAGCAGCATCTTCCTCCGCGAAGGCCCACTGGACGAGGTTCTCCTGGTCGCAGGCCACGAGCTCGGCCACGTGCTCACCCCGCAGCTGCCCTCCATGCGTGACGAGGAGGCGAAGGCCTTTGCGTTCGAGCTGGCGTGGATGCAGGCCATCCACCGCGAGGACATCGCAGGGCTGCGAGGCAGCATCCGCCTGGGAGCGCCTGCGCGGAATGGGCTGCACAACGTCGCGCTGGACTTCGTCCTCGGTGCGCTGCGCAAGGGTGCCGACGCCCTTGAGCTCTTCCGGAGCATCGCGGCAGGCACCCTTTCGGCCTCACAGAAGTCCATGTTTATTACTACTAATTAGTTCTGAAAATAGAAACATTTATATACTTGCGATGCCCCGTACTCAGTATGGCAAACGACCAGCCCTATGGAACTCCGGCGGATGATTCCCACTACAGGTC
>C687J35174_10011858_pt1 | contig 10698 bp, 9 predicted proteins | sample RifCSPhighO2_01_FD_35174 | JGI IMG/M metagenome (IMG submission 35174) | reverse complement strand
GCCGCGTGATACGCAACCTTTGATCCAATCCTGCCCAGTCCCACCACGCCCAAAGTTTTTTTGGATACATCCGTGCCCAAAAACATCATTGGCTCCCAGCCGTGGTATTTACCGGCGCGAGTAAAACGGTCCGATTCCGGAATCCGATGCGCGATTGATAACATTAAAGAAAACGTGTGTTCGGCCACGGTTTCAGTAAGAACTCCCGGAGTGTTGGTTACCATAATCCCCCGCTCCGTGGCGGCTTTAATATCAATATTATCAAAGCCCACGGCGTAATTTGCGAGTATTTTTACGCCGCTATCTTTCATTGCATCCAAAATTTCCGCATCAATTTTATCAGTAAGCAACGCCAACACCGCGTTATATTTATCTTTTTTAAGATACTCAATAAGTTCCTCTTTTTTAAGGACTCTATCCTGCGGGCCTATGACAACGGCATAGCCCATTTCTTTGAGTATATTTATGCCTCTGTCGGGAATTTGACGAGTGATAAATACTTTCATAAAAAATGCTGTCAACGAGTGTATCACTATTTTGAAACAATGGGAGGACAAAATTGCTTGGTTTTCTCAGCCCGAGGCGGAGAAAAATTTTGTCTGACCTTTAGCGAGGCCACCGCAGGAGCGGCCGAGACGTGTTTCAAAATAGCGATACCGAGCTAAATCTTATTCACTGCTCCGAATAATTTCAATTTATCTTTTACCACCAATTTCATGGCTTTTATGGCCCCCGCGTCCAATTTATACATCGCAACCTCGCCCGGATACTGCTCCAAATCGCGCTTTAATCCATGAACATAGGCCACCCGTAATTCGGTATTTATATGGACATTGGCAATGCCCACGCCAATCGCTTCTTCCACCTCGCCGTCCGGAATCCCGGATCCGCCATGAAGTACCAAAGCAACACTATTTGGGAGCGCACGCCTTATATCCAGCACTCGCTGGACATCCAGGCGCGGATGCGAAGGCGCAATGCCGTGGATATTTCCTATGACTATGGCCAAGCGATCCACCCCGGTGCGCGCCACAAATTCTTTGGCCTGATCCACTTTGGTATAATCCTCGGGCTTTACCTCAATCTTTTCATGGTGGATTTTTGATTCTCCGCGCAAATATCCAAGCTCTCCTTCCACGGAAATTTCTTTATTTTTAACGCGTGCATAATCTACTACCATCTTAGTGCCAATCACATTTTCTTCCATAGGAAAAGAGGAGAGATCAATATGAACGGAATCATATCCGGCATCAATCGCCTCTTGGGCCGTCTCCACGCTTTTATGATGGTCGGCGTTCAAAAACACCGGAATGCCGTATTTTTTCCGGAAAGCATCGCGCAGTGCCACTGCCTCTAAAAGTCCCAGATGCTTTCTTTCCCCCTCCGAAGTCCCGACCATAACCGGAGACCCGATTTCTTTGCAAGCATCCAAAATCGCCCGGATCTGATCAAGTTCAGATGCATTAAAATGCCCGACGGCCCAACCGTTGTCTGTAGCTTGTTTGAGATAATCATTGAGGCTCATATACTATAATGATGACCTTGAAAAACTTAAAATCGTTAGCCCCTGAGCCCATCGAAGGGCAACAAATGGTTTATTTACACAAGGTATGGCTTCGACTACGCTCAGCCAATAACATTTCTTCAAGGGTTTATAACTGGCTTTTTAACTTTCAGAAACAGGCGCAAGAGTAAAAACGCAAGCGCCAAAATTACCACGCCCAAAATCACCGGCAGGATATAAGGAGAGCGCTCGGAAAGAGGCGGCTGAATCTCCTCAAACCAAGGATTTTTTTCAACCGCGCTGGCATTTATTCTATTCAGCGCGCCGGCATCCATATATTGGGAAATTGCCTCTATATCATATTCGGGCCTTCGCGCATTCGGATTACCACCATACAAATAATATTTATTTGTGGAATCAAAATTAAAAAGTATGCGCCGCACCACTCCAGTCAAAGTTACCCCGGATACGCTAATGGGCCGGTCGTCACGGTTAAGAATTAAAAGCCGGAGATAGCGTTTATTTGATTCCGGATATGAAAATTCCAGCCGCTCCCCGCGGAATTTTGCCGTATCAATGGAAAAAATATAGGCATGCCCTAAAGAGCGCCACTCCTTTTTGTCATCGCTCTCAAAAATCGCAACCGCGCGGCTGAAATTTTTACTTGACGTTTGTATTAGCGCCGTGCGATGCGGGATGCCGCGCGCGCCCAGATCCAACACAATTTCCGTGGCTCGGTCTTTGGCATTTTCCGAAGTTTCCCTGGACGGGGTGTGGGAAATTTCACGCGCGGCGAGTTTTACTTCGCGCCTGACCTCCGCTCCGCTGATTTTAAGAGGCGTCTCCCCTTGATCATAAATTTTAACCCGCAGATAGCGAAACGTTGCTTCGGGATAGGGCACGGATAGATATTCCACAAAAACCGGACTGATGTCGCGCACCGAATAATCAAAAATCTGGCCGCNGGAATTTAACATACGCCAGGAATCGGCATCATCGCTTCCCTCAACCTCAACCATCCTGCGAAAATTTTCCGATGGCGTGCGGATGGTCACTAAACTATGAAAAATCCCCGACTCGCCTAAATCTACCATAAAACTCGTTGAATTCCCGGGAAGGGTGGAGAGATTAAACATGCGAGCCGGGATAGCGGATATGGCCTCTACTTCTCGTTCAATTGCCATCACATACGGAACTTCGCCTTCCTCATTGATTACGCGCAAATCGGAAAGATCGGATTTCAAATATGAGAATAAATCGCGCGGAATATCAAGAGTCACGAAATCGGAAATGGTGCGAGAGCCGCTTTCAATCGGCGCGCGATATTCCCAGCGCGTCTGATCAAAATCCGCCCAAACCGTAAAACAGCCGACAGTAAAAAAACCGACAGCGACAAAAAATGGAATTAGAATAAGAATTCGTGATTTCATCCCGTTAGAAGCAGATCGCGATCAAATGATCTAATCCGCCTATGTTATTTTATATCTATAACTATTTAACCACGCACTTTATAATCCCGCAGACGCGATCGCGGCTTCTAACGGGATCATATTATTTTTGTCTCCTCTAATGCTTTCTGATACTTGAAATAAAACCAGGAAGCCAAAAGCAGAATCACACCCAGCACCATGAAAGAAATTATGCGATATGGGGTCGGCAAAACCGCAAGGTCAAACAAAAATACTTTTCCGATGGTAAGCCCAAAAAGCGTCAAGGCCCACCAGCGCAAAAAGGCAATCTGAAACATAACCCCCAAACTGATAAGAGCAATGGCGTAAATGGTCCAGAATACGGAAATAGAGGCGTTGCGCTGATTATTCAACGACCTATATTCCTGGCTTTGCTGCACACGGCGTTCGGCTTCATATTGATATGGAACTTGTATACCTGACGGAGTCCGTTGCTGGGTTAGAGGTACGGTCCGTTCTATGCGCTGAAGTTCCAATGACATTTTTTTATTGAGCGTAAAAATCTGCGCGTCAAAAAACGTGGAAATTTCCATAGTTATGACAATGAGTATAAGCAAATTCACCAGGGAACCCAAAATAAACTGCGCCCCTTTTTCAAAAGAAGAAAAACGCTCGCGCTCCCGCACAGACAAATACGCCATAACAGCGGAGGATATAATTACCATAAAATAAGTAAAGAAACGCCGGTTGAAGAACGGAATAAATGTAGTTAAATCCCCGGTTCCGCTGTCAAAAGCCGAAAGCCGGATCAGAGAAATAACCAATACCCCGAAACCGAATATCCGCATGCCGGGATTTGCCAAAGATACTCCGAGTGCAAAAAGCACCGCGGCCTCCACGGCCCAAGCAATGGTAATTGCGTTTTGTTCAAGTTCCAAAGGCACGGCAATGGTTAAAAACACTACCGCGATAGCGCCCAAAAACATGGGCAAGCGCTTATCTTCCTCTTGTATGGAGGATGAAATATACGCGAAAAATATGTAAATTGCCCCCAGAGCCGTAGCCAAAAATCCAAGAAAACCTTCATAATCCGGACGCAGAAGAAAATAAAACCACCCGAAAGACCAAGCCGGATTAATAGTGAAAATAAAAAGGTCGGACGAGTCAGACAATTTTCGCGCAACTAAATTAGAANCAAGTCCGGCGAAAAGATAGGTTACGTAAAAAACCGCGATCACCAGAAGCGTGAATAAAAGTTTATCCGGATCATAATATNCTCCATACCAGGAAGAGAAATTAATCACGGTGCCGATAAACCCGAGTAAGATCAATTGATGCCATTTTTTGAAAAAAGCAATCCCNANAATACCGATATTCAGCACTTCCAGATATGAGAAAAAAGCGGGGTCATTTGACACACCGGTGGATAAAAGAAATGGCGTCAAAAATCCGCCGAATGCCGCGAGGAGCGCAAGTTCCAGCGCATCGGCCCAAATTGAAAGTATAACGCCAAANGCGGTTACCGCNATCATAAATCCAAATGCGGTTCCCTGGCCNATTAGGTGGTAAAAATGAAACGCGCCNTATATGGAAAGGTAAAAAAGCGCAAGTCCCCCGCCGCTCAATATATATGAATATTTTGCCAAACGCGGACGGAAATATTCGCCAAGAAGAATAAACACCAGTCCTCCAAATATTCCCAACGCCACCTTACCGGTATCGCCAATCCAGTCATTTTCAAATGCAAATTTCAAAAAGAAACTTACGCCGAATACCACTGCGACAAGGCCGATAATCCCGAGAACCCATCTGCCGATGTAGGATTCAACGTTACCACCTGCGCCCTGAGGCATACCAAGTTTTTCGGCGATCACTTCTTTAGAGGTCGGAACTTTCCACCATTCCTTTTTGGCCTCCCTTCCTGCCAAGACGTCCGGTGCAACTTCCCCAGCCCGATAGGCAGGAGGCGGCGGAGCGGTTTCCGTCAAGGATGCAATTTGTTCCGGTAAAACGGTTAATTTTGCCTCAACCGCGTTCAAACGCTGTTCCAGATCGCCTAATTTTTGACGTATTTCTTCGTCCATATTTGTTCTTTAATGATACAACATTTTTATAATCAAGAAAATAGAGCATTTTTAAATATAATGTGCAAAGTACTACAAAGTGAGAGTATAAGCGGTTGAATCTGTTTAGTTTTCAGACAATGGGAGGACGAAACTGCTTGGTTTTCCGCGATGACGCGGAAAAGTTTCGTCCGACCCTTAGCGAACGCGCCGCAGGAGCGCGTGAGTCGTGTCTGAAAACTAAACGGATGAAAACCGCTATAGCGAAGCGGGTTTTAACCCCCGGGAGGAATTGGTTCGGCATATGAACTGCTAGCTTCTGCATGTGCGGCCCAATAAATTTTTCCATCTTTATCCTCTAAGCCCACGGCATCTATTTCATTCCACCCCTGAACTTCAATGGATTTTATTTCCAACCGAATCCGGCTTAGCATGATCGGTCTCCCTAGTTCTATACGTGCAACATAGCGATTATCTTTTGACACCATAACCGGATCTCGGCCTTGCCACAAAGTATAAACTCGTTCTCCGGAGACCTGATCAATTTGTCGCAACGCTCCCGGATTATAACTTTCATACACCAAAATGGCTGATGTCATAATTGATTTTTCATACGACAAAAGCAGCCATTCATCCTGATTATCCTCGGTGAGAGACGCCCAAGCGGTCCCGTGATCGCCAAGAATGCTTGGTGAATTTGGAGCTCCGGTTGCCTGCTCCGGCCCCCAAGGCCGACCATTCAGCACATATCCTAAATCAAGTGCTTGTTTCGACTGCGCGCCCTGATCAGTAACAAATCCCGGACTTTCCGAAACCTCATATAATTGATTTCCAGTATTAATATCATTTTGCAGATAACGCGCCGAAGGGTCTTCGAGCGTTGCGGCCATATAATAACTTCCGTCCGCACGCTTTTCATATATATATTCTATTTGAGTTACCGGATCACGGGGAATAACAGGAATGAATTTGGGCTGGAGTTCGCGCAAATTTTCCGGATAACCGCCATTAGCGTCAAAATAAAGTTCAAGCGCCAACTGCAGTTGTTTGACATCCGCGAATCGGCGTGCATCTCGGGCTTTTCCTCGCGCCGAATTCAAACTTTGAAATACAATAGAATAAAGTATGACACTACCGATCAAAAATAGGATGAAAATAATTGTGGCGGTCAACAATCCATATGAAAATTGGGGATGGCCCGACCGTATGCGGATAAAAATAAAAATTGCGGCGGCCATAAGAACTACCGCAATGGCAAAAAATCCTATTAGATAATTTGGCAATGACGTGTAACTGCCGAAGGCCATCCGCATGACTAGTACCGCGGATACACCCATAAAAATCCCGAATACAATACCGCCAACAAAAAACCCGCCAATCCAGGCAAGAATTTTTTTCCACACGGGTTTTGTCGAAACTATTGATGCCGCCGGAACCGAACCCGTAGCCGAATTCTTTAAATTCAACGCCGCCTGAATTTCTTCTTCTGGATAACCGGCTTGGCGCAATCGCAAAATAAGCGTTTCTCGAGAAAATGTCTTTTCGTTGGAGCGAATATATGCAATTATGTCTTGAACAGCCATAACCGTCTATATTATTATTCTTCGAGCGGAACGTAGTGGAGTCGAGAAGTAACTTTTGATATAAATGTAAGTTCTCGACATGCTCGAACAATAAATAGCGTAGATACTTAATTTGAATCAATATAACATGCAATCCTAAATTTTCATCGGCATATAATCCTTCGGGGCATTTTTCAGATACTCCTCTAATTTTGAACGCGTCAGAAGCCCTTCCCGCGCGCCCACATATTGTACCACAGACATGGAATTTATTGGACCCCAGCGAAGAGCTGTAGGAATATCCAGACCCAAAGCAAGAGCAACAGTAAAAGTGGAAGAAAAAGCGTCTCCGGCTCCGGTCCGCTCCAAAGGCGGTTTTGGATCCGGATACGGTGGCATAAACCAAAATTTGCTCTGCGAATTCTGCCCTGAGCTTGTCGAAGGGCTACCATACGCGTATGCGCCTTTTTTACCGTCAGTGATCACCACGATTTTTGGCCCTTCATCTGCCATCATCTGCAGTAATTTTTTGATATCATCCTCGGTGGTTTTTAAAATCCTTTGCGACTCTTCTTTGTTGCAAAAAAATACTTCGGCTCTTCTGTAAAATTCCGCCATTTTTTCTTTGCCAAAACGCATTTGATAAGTACCGGGCTGAAACGCTAATTTAATCTCTTTGCGATCCGCCAAATATTTTGCCAATACGTCGTGGAAAGGCAAAGAATTTTCTCCCAAGGATGATAAATAAATCCAACCGGGCGAACCTATGTCCGGCAAAGCATACTCATATTCTTCATGCTTAATTAAAATCGTGCGGTCATCCTCATACCACAATACATAATGATAATTGGTTTTGCGTCCTGCGTGCTCGCGAACAAATTCAGAAGCCACTTCTTCCTGCTCAAGAACCCGCCTACATTCGCCCCCATAGTAATCCCCTCCCACATTGGAAACAAAAGCGGATTTGAGTCTCAAGCGCGCGGCGCTAACCGTCGCATTGGCCGCATTGCCCACTGCCGGAATCCTATAAACATTCTCATACGGAATTTTATCCGCGAATTTTAGGCAAATTTCGCACTTTTCGTGGTCCAGAGCGCAATGCACCGACGCTTCTTTAATACGGATAAAAGCATCCACCGTCGTATCCCCTATTCCCACAAAATCATATTGTATTTTTCCGCTCATATGCTTAATTATACTAAAATTTCTAAAATTAAATCATACTCGGTAAGAATTCCCAGTAATTTATTTTCATTATCCACAACCGGCACTCCGTCAAAATTATGCTCGGATAATTTTTTTGCCGCCTCAAAAAGAGGCATTTCCGGCGCGACCGAAACAACTTCTTTGGTCATTATATCGGTAATTTTCAAATCAGGCATGTTTTCGGGTTAAAACTTTTTTCACCGCATCTTTAATATGCGAAACGCCCATTCCAAAATGTTCAATCAACTCGTTGGGCGCGCCCGATTCCCCAAACCTGTTTTGAACTCCGATAAATTCTATTGGAACCGGACAATTTCTGGCTAAAACCTCGGCAACCGCCGAACCCATGCCTCCCTGAACCTGATGCTCTTCCACCGTCACAATTGCTCCGGCGTCTTGGGCGGCTTTAATAATTGTTTCTTCATCCATTGGTTTTATAGACGGATTATTTATGACACGGATTTTCAATCCTTCTTTATCCAGTTCGGCAGCGGCTAAAATTGCATTATGGACCAAGGGCCCGCAGGCGATAATCGCAACATCTAAATATTTGGACAGACCGTCCGAAAACTGTCCGTCAACACCGGGTGTTGAACGGAAAAACACCCGGTGTTTAGAGTTTTCGGACGGTCTGTCCACGGCATCCCAAAAAATCTGGGCTTTTCCCATTTCAAATGGCGTGTCCGGCGTAGTAAAAACCGGGGTTTTTTCCCGCGTAAAACGCGCGTAGCAGGGGCCATAGACTTTGGATACGGCATAAGAAACTTTTTGCGCCTCATGCGCATCGCACGGCGCAAATACCTGCATATTGGCAATCGGACGCATAATAGCCATATCCTCTATGGCTTGATGCGTTGCGCCGTCCGGTCCCACGGAGACACCGGCGTGTGATCCGATAATTTTTACGTTCTGTTCATTGTAGCAAATCGTGGTCCTGATCTGCTCCCAATTCCGGCCCGGACTAAACATGGCGTAGGAAGTTATATATGGAATTTTGCCCATGGCCGCCATGCCGGAGGCAACTGCCGCCAAATTCTGCTCGGCCACGCCCATTTCCACGAATCGCGCCGGATATTTTTTGGAGAAAATTTCCATGCGGGTGGACTCGGTCAGATCCGCGCAAAGCCCGACCACATTCGGATTTTCATCCGCCGCTTGCACCATTCCCAAACCAAAACCCTCCCGCGTGGGCTTTTGCTCAAGGGATTTTAGATCAAGAATATTTTCTACTAATTTTGCTTTAAGATTTACGGGCATATTATTTAATGAATTTAAACGAAGAAATCATGCCGCGAATAAAGTCAAGGCAATCTCTGGTATCGGCCTCCCCTTCCACGCTTATCATTCTTTGGATATCGGAAAATAAATAATAACGGAAATTTTTTAAGGAAACCCACTGGTCGCCTAATTCCAGTATGGCAACACTAAACGGATTCACCATCTCATTGGTTTGATTTTTAATGGTAAAATCGATTTCTCTTCCCAGAATCCCGACCAAAAGCTTACAATGCCCGGTACGCGAAGAAAAAGTTGAAAATGACTTGTTCACGGCAACTATAAAATCCGGGGGATAGCGCAATTCATAATTCTTATTTGCATGTTTCTTCCAATATGACTTATCAACTCTTCCATCTGCTCCTTCCCGTAAAATCTGCCTGCGCACTATGAAACTCTGCGAACTTTCAAGNGCCTCTACATCAGCCGTAATTTCTTGGCCCTTACTTGCAATAAATACGGCAACGGCCACCGCAAATGCCAAAAATATAATAAAATGCTTTATAGAACGCTCTGCCTGAAATATGTTTTTGAACTGGAAGTCATTCATGTTCGCTTGTAATTTTACCTCCGAGCGTGCGCAAACGCCTCAAAAATTCTTGTGTCTGCTTATCCTTGGCAAATTTATCGGTGGGACCGGAACCGGGCGGAACCCCATGCCACCTATAATCAAATTCTATTTCAGGAATGCCCTTACCAGGAATAGTGTGCGCGATAATCAAAACCGGTTTTTCATAAATCCCTTGCGCGGTTTCAAAAGCGTTAACAATTTCCTCAAAATTATGCCCGTTGATTTCTAAAACATGCCAGTTAAATGCCTCGTATTTGGCGCGCAGGGGCTCCAAAGGCATTACATCCTCGGTCATGCCGTCAATCTGGATATTGTTGCGGTCAATCAATGCGGTTAAATTATCTAGTTTTAATTTTCCGGCCAGCATAGCCGCTTCCCAAATATTTCCGGCCTCCTGTTCCGCATCGGACATCAGGCAATATATATTTATTTTTTTTCCATCCATCCGGGAGGCAATTGCCATACCCACTGCTTGCGAAAGCCCCGAACCCAAAGGTCCGGAAGTTGTCTCAATGCCGGGAAGCGCCGTACGATGCGGATGACCCTGCAAACGGGTGCCGAATTTGCGCAATGTCTTCAATTCCTCCACCGGAAAATATCCGGCGCGCGCCATAGCGGCATAAAGCACGGGACATATATGGCCGTTGGATAAAACCAAGCGATCGCGATCCAGCCAATCGGGTTTTTTGGGGTCATGCCGCAAAACATGAAAATAAAGAGCGGTGAAAACATCAGCCATACCCAAAGGTCCTGCCGTATGACCGGATCCTGCGGCCTCTAATTCCACAATAATATCCTGGCGGATGGTATTTGCCATCTCCTCGAGGAATTTTATCTTTTTATCATCCAGATGCGGCATATATTACTACTTCATGTTTTTCGCTTTGCGCAACATGAAAGCATAAAACTTTATGATATCGTATCTGCTCACAATTCCGGTCACTATTCCCTCGCGGTTTGTAACCGGAACCGGATTCACCCGGTGATGGGCGCTGAAGGCCTCAACCATTTCCTCAATCGGCGTATCTTCTTTAAAAGTAATAGGGTCGGGGTTCATCACGTCCCGCACGGTAAATGCAATTGATTCCGCCAACGCATCCTGCAAAAT